>Ga0172371_10006005_pt1 | contig 17822 bp, 19 predicted proteins | sample Lak12m_FD_114543 | JGI IMG/M metagenome (GOLD analysis project Ga0172371, IMG submission 114543) | Freshwater microbial communities from Kabuno Bay, South-Kivu, Congo - kab_022012_12m | ecosystem: Environmental > Aquatic > Freshwater > Lake | place: Democratic Republic of the Congo: South-Kivu...
AGCACGTCACCTGGTGATTTCCCCTCCTTGGAGGGGTACGCAAAGCGGGGGGTGGGTAAGACAGAGAAAAGGACTCAGAAGATTATCTGGCAGTCAGGCAGGATCCGCTCAATCCTGTCCTTCTCTGCCTCCGGCAGCATGTTGCCCGTTAATGACAGGACTTTCAGTTTTGTGAGCTTCCTGATGTCATCCGGCAGCTTTGTAAGCTTGTTGGCATCAAGATCGAGCCTGGACAGATTCTGGAGCTGGAGAACACACAAAGGCAAAGCGGTCAATTCATTGTTCCTCAAATCCAGGTCCGTCAGCTTCACCAGTTTCCCGGCCTCAACGGGTAAATCCCTGAGCCTGTTCCACCCCAGGTACAACCTTTCCAGGTTTACCAGGTTCCCTATCCAGGCGGGGAGTTCTGTCAGCTGATTTCCATTCAGCCGTAACCACCTGAGATTAACCAGTTTTCCTGCTTCCGGCGGCAAACGCACAAGTTTATTACGATCAAGGTTAAGATACTGGAGGGATGCGAGGTCTCCAATCCCGGCAGGCAGCCCCTGGAGTCCATTATCCGACAGATACAGCTGCCTGAGCTTTGACATTTTCCCGATGCTCTCGGGAACTTCCCTGATGCCAGTCTGGCTGAGATCAAGACAAGACAGGCCTTTTAAATCCCCTATTCCGGGATCAATGGCTTCAATCCTGGTCTTCCTTGCACTCAGCTTGACCAGCTTCGGCATTGTTGCCAGCTCCGCCGCAGGAATCCTTGCCAGGCTGGAATTATCAAGGCATACGAACTGGACTTCGCCGGCAATCTTCAGGGCATCTTCAATACTGGTACACTTCTTCAACCTCTCCGGACTCTTCATGGGGAAGCATCCTGCCGAAACAGTCAATACCAGGAGCAATGCGCACAATAAGAATCTTGATCTGTAAATCATCATTTTCTTCCCCTCATCGCGAATACCACAGCCCGACTCTTTTTATCTGAATTATTTCTAATAATATGCTTGCAGAACGGGGAAATCAACTATTAGGATACCGCCTCATGAACAAGAATTTTGCTCGCTACAGTATCTTATCAGCCCTCCTCTTCCTTATTGGGACCCTTTCCGAAGTTAATGCCCTTCCAGTGGGCCGCAGTAACCTCAGCCGGGAATACCTCGTCAGCCCGCAGGACCTGAGCGCCTGGAGCATCGGATTATCCGCGGTGAAACTAGAAAGAGATGTCACCCTGAAAACTTACGGATCCGGCCTGCCAATGAAGTCAACGAAGACAATGGGTTATGTCGGTTACGACGTCCTGCCATGGGTTACCTTTTACGCGGTCGGCGGCGGAGCACAGACGAGAATTGGATGGTTTAACAACTCCTCTTCCGGCGCCGAGTACGGTTTCGGGGTTACGCTCAACCTGATCGATACGGAGATTGAAGATGCAACCGCCTTCGAAAACCGGCTGAGATTGAGCAGCCACCTGCAATTCACAAGAGGAAGCGCTGGCATGAACGGCGTGTACGGGCTTTCCGAAATCACCTGGGATGATTTCTCCGGAGATCTCACGCTCAGCGTTGTTAACGACCTTGAGGGAGACAAGTTCTTTGTCCCGAACAGCATTGCATTGTTCTTCGGTCCGACATTTTCCGTTCTCAGCAGCACCAGCATCGAGCAGGACAAGATCTTCGGACTGACCGCCGGGTTGGACATTTTTCTTAACGAGAAGGTAAATCTCGAACTAGCGTATACAAAATTCGATGCAGGCACTTATTCTATCGGAGTCAATGTCCGGTTCTAGTTCCAGCTGCCAGCCGAATCTCCAATCCCGCCCGGGTATTCTCTATGGCTAAACTCAGGTCATCTTTTTTTCTACAGCCGGATGTACTGCGCATAAGCAGAAAACTCATCGGCAAATATCTTTTCACAAGGACCGGTAAATCAGGAATAACCGGCGGCATGATTGTGGAGACAGAAGCCTACGCCGGACCGGAAGACAGGGCATCCCACGCTCACGGTAACCGTCGCACAAAGAGAACAGAAGTCATGTTCCACAATGGAGGAATTGCTTATGTCTACCTCTGCTACGGCATGTATCCCCTGTTCAACGTCGTGACAAATGTCGAAAACATCCCCCATGCCATACTCGTCAGGGCAATCATGCCGACACACGGCATGGGTATAATGCTGAGACGACGGGGAAAGGACAGGCTGGACCGCTCTGTTGCAGGCGGACCAGGCGCCCTCTGCAAAGCGCTCGGGATCGATCTGCGACATAACGGTGAGAAACTCACCGGCAGGTCAGTCTGGATCGAGGACCGGGGCACGAGAATCGCCGCATCCCGGATCATTGCCGGTCCCAGGGTCGGCGTATCGTACGCCGGCTCACACGCAAAACGCCCCTGGCGCTTCCGGATAAAGAACTGCCCGTGGACAAGCAAGCCTGATTGATTTTATTGAACTTAACACCTAATAATAGTAGTAAGTGTGGCGTTTATTACTGGAAAAGCACTGTCTTCACATGAAAGGCCGATTAATGAAAAAACTGACTGTTTCAGCCCTGTTTACCGCAGTTTCTTTTGCTCTTCTTCCATATCAGGTTCTCTTCGCGGCAGACCTGATCTCCGCACGGGGTATCAAGAACCAGGAAGGATCCTTCCAGTCTTTCAAAAATGACCGTTTCTATTTCCAGGCCACCGCCGCGAAAAAGACACTGAACGAACAGAGAATAAACGTGGAGAAACTGGTAGTTGAGCCGGCAGCAAAGGTAATCATCATACCAAGAGGAAAGAAGAAGACCGACAATATGAAACTGAAGGGTTACGAGAAAAGTAACTTCATTTTTGTTGATTCGTCTGGAAAGGAAGTATCCATACCAGGTTCCCAGATCAGCTCAATAACCCCGGATTTTGACTCGGACAGAGGAGGCGGCAGTGCGGAGAATGATACACCCGGTCCTGCCAGGATGATTGTCGACATGAATGAGCTGTCTTCATGGATGAAGGAAGGCAATCCGACAGAAGCCCAGACAAAAGCTTTTGAAGGTTATAAGGCGGCGAGAACAAAATATGACGATTTCGTGAAAGACAGCACCGCGCTTGTCAAGGCAATGGACAAGTCTACCGGCCCGACCCGCGAAGATTTTCTCAACAAACTCCGCAAACGGAAGAATGACGAACAGACTTTGCTCGGCGAACTGAAAAAGGCCGAGACAGAACTGCTGACGGCCTTCCCGGAAATCAAGGTTTCTGCACAAAAGAAATAGCCTGGCGCAATAAACATACCCGCCCACAGGAGACTTCCTGTTAGCGAAACAGAACAATGTGCGTATCCTGTAGGGGCGCTGTTTATCGGCGCCCGTTTACGATGAACCACGGGCGTCGACCAGCCACGCCCCTACATTAAGACAATCAGAAAGGTATGCTTTATTCCCTAATGTTTCATGCGTCCGCTCCGCGTTCTTACAGCCTCAGCACAAAATACTTGCCTGAGACGGCATCCGGATACTATATTGAGAACGGTCAATTCTTCTGTTTCCCGGAGAAAGCAATGCTGAACAGAGCTTTTCGACTGGCAGAGAACAACACAACGGTCCGAATAGAACTGATGGCAGGATTAACCACCTTCCTGACAATGGCATATATTATCTTTGTCCAACCCGCGGTTCTTTCAGTCGATTTCGCAGGACAACCCACCGGCCTGGATCCCGGCGCAATACTGCTCGCTACCTGCCTGGCCTCTGCCGCTGCCTCCATATTCATGGGACTGTATGCCCGCTATCCCATAGCACTGGCGCCGGGCATGGGCGAAAACTTCTTCTTCATTTCCACTATAATGGCGCTGACTGCCGCCGGTTTCGCCAACGCCTGGCAAACCGCGCTGGGCGTCGTATTCTATGCCGGTATCATTTTCTTCATCCTTTCAGCAATGAAAGTCAGGGAAATCCTTCTCAACGCCATCAGCCCGAGCATGCGCAACGGAATAGCCGTCGGGATCGGTATCTTCATCGCATTCATTGGCCTCCAGAAAGGCGGAATAATCATCGCCAAACCCGAAACAATGGTTGGATTGAACACCAATTACTTCCTTGATAATCGAACCCTCGCAGACATTACGGTCTTTCTCTCCGGACTCATCGTCGCCGCCGGGCTGCACGGCCGGAAGGTACGCGGTTCAATACTCTGGGGAATATTGACGGCCACGGCAGTCGCCTGCTACCTGGGAAAAATAACGTTTACCCACGTGCTGGGCCTTCCGGATCTCGGCAAAACTGCCGTTTTCAAGATGGACCTTGTGGGCGCCCTCAGCCTTACAGCCCTGCCCTACATCCTTGTATTCCTGTTCATGGACGTCTTCGACACCATCGGCACCCTGATCGGAGTTGCCGAGCAGGCCGGGTTTGTTAAAGACAACAAACTGCCGCGCGCAGGAAAAGTCCTCATGGTGGACGCCGCAGGCACAGTCGCAGGCGCATGCCTGGGAACAAGCACCGTCACCTGTTATATCGAAAGCGCTGCCGGCGTGGCTTACGGAGGACGAACAGGGCTGACGAGTATCGCCGTCGGCTTGCTTTTCGCACTCGCCCTGTTCTTCAGCCCCCTCATATCAACCATAGGAACCTACCCTCCCGTGACGGCAAGCGCCCTTGTCATAGTAGGCGCATTGATGATGAATAACGCCGCCAGGATCGAGTGGGACGACTACTCGGAATCAATACCGGCTTTCCTGATAGCAGTGGGCATCCCTTTGACATATTCAATTTCAGACGGCCTTGCCCTCGGATTCGTGACGTATCCGGTCATCAAGCTTATCAGCGGTAAAGGCAGAAGCATCAGCTTGACCATGTACGTGGTAGCGGCAATTGTGCTTGCGTATTTCGCAGCTATTCGTATACGTACGATGTGAAGCCGCCGTAGTAGCCTTGGCTGCGAAGGCCGAGTCTTGGCGGAACCACGCCGAAGCTTTGGTAACGCATTCAGTCATGGCCTGAAGGCCCTGGCTTTCTGCGAAGGCGGGTAAAAGATGACAAACCTCTATCAGGAACAAGAACGCCATGAAATACGAAAACTGGCTCTTCGGAAAAGATGGAGCGCTCTTTCGAGCGTCAGCCCTCGGTAAACTGGATGTTGCGGCCGAACTCCTAGAAAACGGGGCCAACGTCAACGCCACGAGCAACAATGGGTTCACCCCGCTCCACCGGGCCGCGGAACACGGGCATATTGAAGTTGTCGGGTTTCTCCTCAAGAACGGGGCAAAACCAAACAAACAGGCAAAGAACAAATCCACTCCACTTACCATGGCTGTTCAGAACGGTCATGATGCCATTGCAAAGCTTTTAAAAAAGCACAAGGACTGACGCCCCTCGCCCAACCCCGATCACCACCTTTCACCCCTGCCCTCATCGGCTTGCCACTTGCGATTTTTGGTAAGATATTTCCATAATCTTTGTTCCGCCCCGAAGAGTCGCATATGCGTCAACCTAAGAAATGCTGGATTTATTGGGATCGCGAGGATGTCGTCTCGTTAGACCACACAACTTATCGTCACCCTCACCTAACCTCTCCCCTGAAGGGAGAGGGATTCCCGTCTTCTTCCTCGCCCCTTGGGGGAGAGGATTGAGGTGAGGGGTATTTCCGCATTCTCAGGCTTAGGTTGACGCGTATGCGAAGGATCGGGGCGGATGGCAAAGCGTGCCTGCATTTTGGGGATAACATAAAAATACCTTTTGATGATTCCGTCTCCTTGGCCTATTATATTGACCATGAGTTTACCCCTGACATTCAGGTTCGACCTCACAAACGAGGACTTGGAAACAGCCTACAACGCAAGGCTCGACCACGTCTGCAAGCCCGCGTTCCGCTATGTTCTCATCTCCCTGGGGTGCCTCGCATTCTTCGGCCCGATATTGGCATTCCTCTGTCGCTGGAATTCCAGCTTCGGACTCATCGATGTCGTATTCCTCATTATCGGCGTCATTCTCCTGCGCGCCTGGGCCATCGCGCCGATCCTGAACCGCCGTAGGATCCGGATGAATTCAGGTGCAACGGCAATAAGAAGGATTATCATAGACGAAAACAACGTGATCGAAGAATCCGGGGATTCACCAAAGAATACACGTGCCTGGGACGAAATTATCCGGATCGCGGACACGTCCAAGGGGTTCCTGATATACTTCCAGGACGGCCAGATATGGTGGCTCCCGACAAGAATATTCAGCAACATCAAGGAACACGACGAGTTCATGAACCTGGCCGCCCAGAAGGGCAAACTGCGGTAAAGGAAAACCGGGAAACAGATGAAACCGACTCAATCTCCGGGGAAAAAGCAGAAAAATATCGTGCTCATGGGATTCATGGGCACAGGAAAAACATCCGCCGGGAAAACCGTGGCATCTAAGCTCAAGATGACTTTCCTGGACATGGATGAGGTCATCTCCAAACGTGCCGGCAAACCGGTATCCCGCATATTCGCCGAAGACGGCGAAGCGCATTTCCGATCCCTCGAACGAAGCCTGGTTAAGGAGCTTTCCGGCACGAAGGGGCTCGTTATCGCCACAGGCGGCGGAATCGTCCTTAATCCTGAAAACATAAAAGATTTCAGCAGGTCCGGTCTCGTCGTATGCCTCATGGCCCGGCCGGCAACAGTACTCAAAAGAGTAGCCGGGGATACCAGCCGGCCGCTTCTCGCGGGCAATGATAAATCCGGGAAAGTCATCGAACTGATGGAATCACGCCAGAAATTATATGAAGCCATCCCGAACCGGATTGACACCGACTCCCTTACCGCAAACGAGGTCGCCACAAGGATTATCTCTCTGTTCAAAACAGGCAATTCCTGATTTCCTGCCGGATCTTCAGTAATCCCATATTGGTGCCATAAAACAGGGAATTGATTCGCTCCGTTTCGGAGCGACCTGTCATGTCGAATGACATGATGTAAACGCATCGTGCATTTCGCTTCTTTGAGGGAATATTTCACGTCAGATTGCCTCAAGGAATCAGCCTCAGGCTGATTCCGGCTGTCAAGGCGTCGCGGTCGGAGGGATACTCATGGTATCCGACGACCGCGACAACACAGACAGGGAGGCAATATCACGAGAAAGATTACCTCCGAAATGCACGATGCTTCTGGATAAACATCTAGCGAAGAGCCAAATTGTTTTGGCCATTCACAGCAATTCATGCCATCATGGTTCAAACCAATTTTGAGACAGGCCCGATATATGTCTATAGAAACCAGCATCCTCACAGAAGCCAGACGGATAGGGTTCGTTACCGCAGGAATCGCTTCCGTCGGCCCCGCCGAATCCATTGAAGTCTTCCGGAAATGGCTTGAAGCCGGCAACGCCGCAGGCATGGAATTCCTCAAACGCAACATTAATCAGAGGGCCGACATCAGGAACATCATGCCGGAAGTCAAATCAGTCATCGTTGTGGCGGCCCGTTATCCTGTAAACCCCGAACCTGGCATCGGATTTGCCAGCTACTGCCGCGGAAAGGATTACCATAACGCCATCCGTGACAAACTTGCCCTCCTCGCAGAATTTATCAGGAAGGAACTGGCTTCAACCGGGCGTATCTGCGTTGATTCAGCTCCGGTAATCGAACGCGAATGGGCCATTCGCGCCGGAATAGGCTGGCAGGGCAAACAGGGACAGATTGTGAACCCTCAATGGGGTTGTTGTCTCCTGATCGGGGAACTGCTTGTAAATGTTGACCTGAAACCATCTGAAAGATTGTCAAATCAATGCGGGATATGCCGCAAATGCGTTGATGCCTGCCCCACCCGTGCCATCGCCGGCGAGGGACTTATCGACTGTCGGAAATGCCTGGCCTATCTCACAATTGAACACAAGGGAGAAATTCCCGCGGATATTCACGCCGCAATGGGCCAGACGCTTTTCGGCTGCGACAGATGTACCGCAGTGTGCCCCTGGAACAAACCCGGAACAGGCTCGGTCATGCCTGACTTTCTATGGCAGGAAATGCCGGACGTAAAAGAAATACTCGCGATGTCAGAAGATCAGTTCCAAACACGATTCAAGGAATCATCCGTCCTCCGCACCGGCCTGGCGCGTCTGAAACGAAACGCCCAGATCGCCCTGAAAAACAGTTGAGTCTCAGGCTTCAGGTTTTCCACAGTTCAGTGTTCAGATAATGGGTCGGTCCTCGTAAATAGGTAAAAAGAGATCGAACTGCAAAATGGCGCGAAATATATTTGCTGTAAGTGCTTGATGACAGGGCAATACCGACAATTCCAGTTAACTGGACTAGGTTTGCAGCCGCAAGAAAAGATATTGCTTGCCCTTCGAGGGAAGAACAGCAGTATTTGCGACTGATGTTGACTCATTGAAGGCTGAAGAGTAAAGAATGCCAATGGTTCCCGGCGCCGGTTTGCATCGCACAGTCAGATTAATAGAACGAATTAAGGTTCCTGCCAGTTTCCGCATCATGGAATGAAGACATTAAAGATATTCCTGGTTGTCCTGGTGCTGGCGTTAATCGCCGCAATCACGCCATGGTTTATCAAATCCACAAACGCTCCTGCTTCCAATCCTTGCGTAAACAACCTTCGTCAGATAGACGGTGCCAAAGAACAGGCTGCTTTAGTCAGGCAATGGCCTGCGGGAACGGATTGCGATAATTTGACGAACAAGCTGGTTGTGAACGAATACATGAAAAACAATACGACGCCCATCTGTCCGGACGGTGGAATTTACCAATACAATCCAGTCGGGAAGGATCCGGAATGCAGCAAGGCCAGGGACAAGAACATAAAGACAAGGCACAAAATGCCAGAATAGAAATGCTCAGCCGAGTGCCTGACACTATTTCAACATGCGAAGGTGAAGTTCGGAATCGACTTTGTCACATGAATTCAATCCTCTGCCGGATGATTTCCAGAGGCCAAAACTTTATATAAAAACACAAAGTTTTTCGTCGTAACTGCCTTAAATCAGGCAGATAACAACGCCAGTCCAACCGGTTGGACTTTTCGCCCGGCAATGCTTGATATAGCAGCAAAAACAATAGGGAATAAGCGCAGGTTCTTGCATGCGATTCTCGTGTCCGTCGGCTGACTGACACTCGAACGCACGAAAATGACGGTGGGTGCACAAAAAAGAATGGATTTGCTGAACATACTATATTTGCCATCAAAACTCTTTGCGTGGCACCCGGAACGTATGGCGTTCATGTCAGGACTTTTCGCGGTGGCAAGCATCCTTATGGCAGTTTGGCTCGAACGAAAGTGGTTCTACGCGTGGCCTCTTCTTATTCCTGCTGTGCTTTGGGGCATACTAGCTGCCTGGGAAGCTAACCTTTCAACGAACATAAGCGGAAATGAGATTAGAATTGATGTACTTTTAACTTGGCCGATCCTTCTAATTGCAGCACTTGGCGGAATCTGCCTGACTTATTTCAACGCGCATGAAACAAAGAAGCAAACACCCGGCAAATCATTCGAGCGCAACGCGTAACCCGCCGGCACTCACGGCTCAATGATGGCGTTCCGGATCACAGAAGAATGAATACAATTGGAGCAATCATGTGGGCAGAGGCACCTGAAACGGACTACTGTCTTCTGGCCATGGTGAGACTTGCTTTGTCCATCAGGAGGAAATTACACAGTTCCGGCCGTTGGAGACATGCCATTATGTTCCAGGAAAACATTGACATGACCATTTCAAATGACTATATTGCATAATTAACGGAGGTAGAGTATGACAAGCATGGCTATCAGCGTATTTAAAGCACACGCGTTGCAGGCGGTAGGACAGGTTGCACGGTCGAAGATAGGAATCGTTATCACAAAACGGGGTAAACCCCTTGCACAAGTGGTGCCTTACCAATCTTCAGCAGCAACCCTCCGCCCCGGCAAATTATCCTCCGCATTAGTATTTGAAAAGGACATCATCTCTCCCATCGATGCAGAGATGTGGGAGGCCACACGGTGAGATACCTGCTCGACACTCACGTATGGATCTGGTGGAACATGCATCCTCAGAAGTTGTCAGGGAAGGTTCGGGCGTTGATTTCTTCGCCAAATAGATACAGCGAACTGTTGCTTTCGGCAATTTCCCTCTGGGAATTCTCCAAACTTCTCGAAAAACAACGCCTGGCTATCTCATGCAATCCGGAGGAATGGATTCGAGAAGCTCTGGAAATGCCAAAGTTGCGGCTTGTCCATCTTTCCCCATCCATCGCGTATCGATCCACAGTCCTTCCAAAACCATTTCACGATGATCCATGTGACCAGATCATCGTCGCCACCGCACGTGAAGAAAACGCTACAGTCCTGTCAGCAGACGAGAGAATTCAAAACTACCCACATTGCAGAAATATGTGGTGATCAACAGCACCGAACAAGGGCGCGAGGATATTCGAAGAACCTGACATTCACCTCAACCCTTATGCCATACATTGTGAACTCATCCAATCGCGCTCTTTTTTCCTTTCCCCCACCCCGAATCACGGCTATATTGCTGCAAGAATTACAGGTCACAGTATCGTCCGTCTACAAGGGCGGGTAATTCTTTTTCAGGCAGGCAATACAATGAAAAGAAGCCTTAGATACGCTTTCCTCGCATCGCTAACCCTGATCACTGGATGCGGCGCCATGAAAGGACCCGACGACATCGTTGTTGCCAATCCCGCACAAATGATTGCTGACGCCAGGCGGATGATTAACGAAAAAACGAATGATCCAAAAGCTCATAAAGGATGGTTATACCCGGCAACACTTTCACCAAGCCTTAAGCTTCCAGGCCTCGTTTATGCGGAAGTATTTCCTGATCACATGAATTTTGTTGTCGCAAGAAATCCGGATTGGCAAACGGGAGCTCGTGTATGGGGAACCAACAGTGTCCGGCAACACGCAGACAAGAAGACCAGGTATCCGGACATTTATTTCTTCAGTTACACAAACGACAGGCCTGAATCGCCGGACAACATTAAATAGAATTGCCAGGCAAAACATTCGAGAGCGCGACGAGTGATACCGGGCTTGCATTCGCCTCTCAATGACGGATGTTGGGCTGAAGGGAGGAATTATGCCGCAGAATTCATTACTGATTCTGGGAGCAGTCCTGGGCTCCGTCGGCGTTGTTTGCATCGCCGCATATCTGCATCGACGAAATCTCCGCCAGGAAGGCACAACAAAGATACGCCCGGGTTCTATTGGTTTCCTGGGCGAACAGGACGGCCCGCGTGAAAAGACATTAAAGAGTGCGCTTGTCACGTTTTTCCAAAGTGATGACATAGTCCAGAGAGCTTATCTCGCTCGCCTTGATATAGGGGAAGGACATACAGTCGGTCTTTGTTTGAAGGCTAATCATCTTCCTGATGAATCGTATCCGGACAAAATCGGGGATCTTTTTTCTAAGGTCATGGGACCGGGTGGATACCTGCATATACTGTTCCTGATCGAGAAACAGGAAATCGAACTCGCGCGGGTGTGCAGGCCGTTTTATCAGTCATCCAGCAAATCGGCCTGACAATCGTGTAACGTTCCCTGTTTAAGGTTTGCGGGAGACTGTCAACGTGTGCTAAGCTGATTGAAATCAATATGAACCTGGAGGTTTTATGGCAAAAGAAAAAGCGAAGGTCAGGAAAATAGCTATAAACACCGGAGGCGGTGACGCACCAGGACTGAACGCCGTAATAAGGGCGGTGGTGGTTTCGGCCTTGAACAAAGGGTACGAGGTGGTGGGCATACGCGACGGCTACGACGGACTGATGAAGCCGGACGATTACCCTGAGGGCGGACTGATACCGCTGACGCGCCGCACTGTGCGGGGCATAACGCACCTGGGCGGCACAATACTGGGTACGACCAACAAGGGAAACCCTACAAAGTATCCGACCATGGGCCCCGACGGGAAACTTTACGAAAAAGACCGGACCGACGAGCTGGTCGAATCATTCAGGAAAAACAAGATAGACGCGCTTGTGGCACTGGGCGGCGACGGTTCACTCGGCATAGCTAACGTTCTGGCCGAAAAGGGCATACGCGCCATAGGCGTGCCGAAGACGATAGACAACGACCTGGACGGCACGGTGATAACCTTCGGCTTCGACACGGCCGTCTCTTTCGCCACCGAGTGCCTGGACCGCCTTCATTCCACCGCCGAGTCCCACCGCCGCATAATGGTGGTGGAGGTCATGGGTCGCTACGCCGGCTGGATAGCGCTGAACTCAGGCATCTCCGGCAACGCCGACGCGATACTCATCCCTGAAATACCTTACGACATAAACAAGGTGGCCGCCGCGCTGAAGGAAAGGCCCAAACGCGGCAAGCATTACGGGATAGTGGTGGTTGCCGAGGGCGCCAAGCCCGTAGGCGGCGGCGTTTCAGTGCTCAGCAAGGAAATAGGCCGGGCCGAGAAACTGGGCGGCGCCGGAGATCGCGTGGCCAGGAGCCTGGAGCTGCTGGTCGGCAAAGAATGCCGCACCGCTGTGCTGGGACACCTCCTGCGCGGAGGCAGTCCGCCCACTTTCGACAGGCTCATCAGCCTCAGGTTCGGCGCAGCTGCTGTGCGCGCAATAGAAGAAGGCAAGTCCGGCGTGATGGTAGCGCTTGATCCGCCGACGGTGCGTTATGTGCCGCTGAAGGAAGCCACTAACCGCATGAAGGTCGTGCCCCTCGACTGTGACTCCATGCTCACAGCCAGGGACCTGGGCATTTCATTCGGCGACTGACCGCCGCAGGGAAAATGACAGGAATTGGATCTATCTGCCCAGGCTGGTCAGGAATCAATGCTCATCGGGCACTTCATGCCGCCGCATCCCGTGCCGGCACTCCCGCATCCCTCGCAGCTGGATACTGGACTGGCATGCTGCGGCGCCGAGACGGCAAATGAAGAGAACATCTTTTCTGGTCTTTCAGCTCCGCAGGAAGGACATTTCGACGGCGTATCACTCTTCTTCCGTAGCAGGACCTCAAACTGCTTCCCGCATTTCCGGCAGTTATATTCGTAAATAGGCATTGGTGTTAAAAGCGGGAATGCGCATGGCTAATCCATCGCAGCGCCGCTCTCCTCTTCGTTATTTCCATCATTCTCTTCGTCATCATCTTCCATCAACTCCATGGCATAGTGGGTGGCTTTTACGGCCAGGACAAGAAGAAACACGACAAAAGCTACACCCATGTCCTCGCCCTGTAAACCAGAATCAACCAGCACATATTTAAGCATGTACCAGCCGAACAGGACATTGATACAGCTGTCATAACATCCGTGCAGGATGTTGACCGGAAGCAGCGCCACGCTCCTTATCAGCCACGTGATGTAATCTGCAAGCACACCCCCTATCAGGGCCGCATCCATCATGTCCCAGGTTTCCCCGTGCTTGACGGTAAAGAAACCCGCAACACCTCCGTATATCACCGTCCGGACAACCGACATTATAGTTCTGGAATTTGACATGTGGACGGATCAGATAATATCACCCGGAAGGGCCGACTTTCACCATGAATCAGCAAATATCCGCGTCAGGGGTAAATCCATTCAACATTTCACTGGCAGACAGTTAATTTATAGAACATAATACACGAGTAGTTATCCTTTACCCGTGGAGGAACTGCCATGACAAAGTTGTATCGCTCTCTCGGATTTGCAGCATGTTTTGCACTCCTGGTTACTTCACAGCATTCCGCAGGCACCCAGACTGCCACCGCCGATTCACCCGCACCCCGCTTCTGGCAGCTGGAGCGCGACGTTCCGTCACTTTACCTTCTCAACGGGCTGAATCTGTCCCCCGAACAGGCATGCAAGACCGCATCACTGTGTGACCAGGTCATGAAGATCGAGGAAAAGTCCAACGAAAAACTTGACCGCCTGATGAAGATTCATCAGCAGGAAATCGAACGGGAAGCCAATGACATTCTCCTGTCGGCGGGACGAAAGGGCGGCCAGATCGATTTGCTGAAACGCCAGGCTTCCCCGCAGGCAAAGAAACTTCACGAATCGCTGGAGGAAATCAACAGCGTAAGATGGGAAGCACAGAAAAAAATCAACGCGCTCGCCCAGGAACAGTACGACATGCTCACTGACAGCCAGAAAAAGATAATGGGCAACTTTGTTCCATGCTTCATTCCAGCCAACGATTTCAAGAACCCGGAACGCGTCGGGCAGGCTGCTGCCGACACATCTTTCGTGGAAAAAGAGCTCAAGGACCTCCGGAACACCCCTGAAGACAAAAGAAAAGAAGCACAGGAAAAGGCGCTTTTCCGGATCACGCGCCATGTCATGCACAAGAAGTACATCCCCTACAGCGAGGAAAACGAAGCGAAGGTGCGCAAGGAAATATCGGAGAAACTGTCAAACGCCCTGAACAGGATGGCATCGATGAAGGAAGCTGACTTCGAACTGGAGAAGAAGCCGCTTGCCTCCGGCATCTTCATCCTGAAAACCGACAGCAGCCCGGATGCGCTCTGCTGGAAGATAAGCAGGTACATTCTCAATCCCGGGGTCGCAGACATCCTGAAAAAAAGAGCGGCGGCCTCCGAAAAGAAAACCGCCTCCACCGCGAAAACCGGTGACTCCGGCAAAAAGAACGCCGCTTACACCACCCCGGAAAGCATCGATCCGTCAACGCCCATAAAGATGGCAACCCTTATCAGGGGGCTTGAACTTACATCCGACCAGGCGGGGAAACTCCTGCCTATAATCAGGGACGGTGTAACGGCAAGACAGAAAGTTGAAAGCGAAATGAAACAGACAATGGCCGAGGCTCTGGATAAATATGACTACCTCCGGGGCGAACTTTCGGAAGGCGCTCCCAAAAGTGAATCTGAAAACAAGGCCCGCAAGTACCATTCAAAGGTCAAGGACCTGCGCCATGAGAAACTTGTAAGCGAACTCATCGCGTTTGAATCCAAACTTGACCAGCTCCTGACAGCTGACCAGGTTGAATTCCTTTCGTGCGAGAAAAAAGCATGTGACAAACCCAGGGAAAAAAGCCTGATACTCAGGAATGACACTGACAACGAAAGTATCGACAAAGGTTCCGCCCGCGCAAAGAAACTGCTGTCCCAGGCCAGGAAAATGACGTCACAGGAATTGCAGAAAGAAGGCCCTGCCATATGCAGAAAGTTCATCACGGATGCCATCGACGATAACAAGCTGAAACAGGACGATATCAACCTTGACTCGGAAATCTCGCGGGCAATGGAACTGCTGGAGAAGGTCAGGAAAATGGACAGCACAAAATACAGCGCCCAGCGAAACGATCTTGCCGCCGACTTGTGCCCGAAAAGAAGCAAGCCAAGGGACGCCACGTATGGAAACGTTGACTATAAAGGCGACCCTGAACAGGTCCTTAACTCCTCGACCCAGATGCTGTTCACCGACCCTGCCTGCACGGCAATCGAGAAAATAGCATCCAGGAAAAACAAATGAACAATCCGCTGAGTCGTCGCACTTTTCTCCAGGGATGCGCAGCGTGCAGCCTGGGAGCGTCAATAGTCAGTTCGCAGGCCGCACCAAAACAGCAGGGCGGCCAGGCCGCTCCCGGACAGCTCAAGGAAGCCATGTTCTGGGAACCCCTTACAAACGGCAGGACAAAATGCACAATCTGCCCGAATGCCTGCGAGCGCGGCAACGGCGTTGTTTCGCTCTGCAAATCAAGGATAAACAAGGGCGGCAAATTCTACTCACTGACCTACGGAAAACCATGTGTTATTTCCCCGGACCCCCTTGCTAAAAATCCCCTGTACCACGTAATGCCGGGAACGTCAGCCATAGCAACCTCAACTGCGGGATGCAACCTGACATGCAAGTACTGCCAGAACTGGGACATATCCCAGTGCGGGCCGGAGAAGACAAAGAACATGGAAAATTCCCCGTCAGAGCTTGTAGCACAGGCAAAGACAAAGGGATTCAGCTGGATAACATTTACCTACACTGAACCGGTCTCCTACTATGAATACGCCATTGATACAGCCCAGGAGGCCAGGAAAAACGGCATCAGGATAGCGGTCTCCACTGCCGGCTTCGTCTGCACCAAACCTCTCGCGGAACTGATGAAACATGTCGATGCGTTCAGCGTCACATACAAGGGGGCAACCCAGGACTTCTACAGGGACGTCTGCGGCGCCAACCTGGCCGACGTGCAGAGGTCCATAACGGAAATCTTCAAGGCAAAGAAATGGATGGAAGTTGTTAATTTGATCATCCCGGGTATGAACGACGATGACGCCGGAATAAAATCCATTGCACGGTTCCTGGCCGGCCTGAGCAGGGACATTCCCCTCCACTTTCTGAGATTTGCCCCCGCATACAAGCTCCAGCACCTCCAGCAGACTCCGGTAGCAACTCTTGAAAAGGCCCACGCGATTGCGAGGAAGGAAGGGTTGAAATATGTTTACCTTGCCCTGCCCGGACACCAGGCCTCGACAACCTACTGCCCAAGCTGCAAGAAGCCCGTTATCGAAAGATCAGGGCTGACGGTGGTCTCCAACACTCTCAAGAACGGCCATTGCCACAAATGCTCTACAAAAATACCCGGCATCTTTGTATGAAATAACTGCTAAAGCTCAGCCGCCAAATGCCACAGGCGAGGTTGTTGCTTTCCGAACAAATTTGACCGACCATGAGACTTCACGGCTGACGGGAGCATTTATGATAACCCGCGCAAGGCCCTTCTCTGCTTTACCAAGTTCGATCTTGACCCCTTTCCGGGAATCAGCGGACGAGACTGATACGCTCGACGCTGTCCAATCCGCCACTGGAGAAACCGCAACAATGCGAAGCTCATAAGGATCTTTCCCCACCAACCTGCTGCGGCCGCTCAGGACACCGGTCTTCTGTCCCCAGCTCTCCTCTGTTACGTCCACCATTCCCTGCGTAACATGCCTGCTCGTGCTGAGGAGAAAAGGCCTTTCAAGAAGCGGGCGCACCGCAAGGACCTTGCAGGATGCCGGTGGGAGCTTCGTTTCCAGCTTGCCTTGAAAAGTCATCATCTCACCGGTCCAGAATTCGTATGCCGCGTATTTTGTGCGGGGATCAAGTCCGATGTAGCCCATGTCGTAAACGCAGCTGATCGGGTCCTTAGTCCAGTTGTAAATCCCGATCACATCGCGGCGAGCCGGACCCTTTTCATCGGTTACAAGCCATATCCGGCGCTCATCATTCTCGAGAATATCAACCGGCCTGGCTTCCGCTCTATGGGTAGGTATTATCCGGCGAAACACATCCAGCCTCTCATCGCTCAACTTCCCGATGTCGTCACTGAAGACTGTAAGAGAACCGGACAGTCCCTGCCAGGAACACATCGCACGAATCTGGTCCATTGATATACTGTCCCGCAGGTAGACTGGATCCGGATCGTTATACCATATGCGGCCATTCAGGAAATAGTGCACTGTCGACGCCCTTGGGCTTGTCAGCCAGCCATTCCAGTTGCCGCCGTTGTCAGGCCCGATGCGCATGGCGTCAACAAGCCCGAACGCACTGCTGTATGAACGGAAATTCTGCGGGCAGCAGCAGCCCAGCAGAAAAGCGTCCCTGGCCGCTGTTTCACGGACAATCTTGAGAGCTTCCCTGAATATTTCTATGTTCGTCTTCTCCCTGTTGAAGAACACTGAATCACCGAAATTGTCCTCTGTATACCCCATCGCAGGATATGTCTGTTTGCAGCCAAGCCCGGAATGCAGTCCGTCCATTTTGAAATAGCGATATCCCCAGCCCGAGATGCGCTTCACTTCCTCGCGCAGATATGCCAGGGCTTTCGGGTTACTCATATCCATAAGGGTTCCGCTCCAGTTTGCCTCGTACGGTTTGCCGTCTTTAGTCCTGTACCAGAACTCCTGCTTGTCTCCGAACCACTCATCATCCCAGTTGCCGG
>Ga0172371_10006006_pt1 | contig 17821 bp, 12 predicted proteins | sample Lak12m_FD_114543 | JGI IMG/M metagenome (GOLD analysis project Ga0172371, IMG submission 114543) | Freshwater microbial communities from Kabuno Bay, South-Kivu, Congo - kab_022012_12m | ecosystem: Environmental > Aquatic > Freshwater > Lake | place: Democratic Republic of the Congo: South-Kivu...
ACAACGTCTATTCCCAAGGCGACGCTTTTCGACGGTGTGCGAGTGAGCCGTGCCACACCGAGGCCCCACGCTACCTACACGGCTAACTCGCACACCGACAACGTCTATTCCCAAGGCGACGCTTTTCGACGGTGTGCGAGTGAGCCGTGCCACACCGAAGCCCCGCGCCACCCGCACGGCTAACTCGCAAACCGATAGCGTCTGTTCCCAAGGCGACGCTTTTCGACGGTGTGCGAGTGAGCCGTGCCACACAGCGTCCAGCGGCACCTGCACGCCGTTCGAGGACCGAAATGTCCTCCGCCCTACTCTTGACGCGGCCATTTCGACATCCCAGACTGAACAGCCCCGGCGGCATGCCGTTGACGATGTAATCCCTCCAGCAGCAGAAAGGGCAGCCATGACCCAGCAATCTCCATCTTCGCAGGCCGGCTCGACGACCCCCTCACGCCGCGAGTTCTTGCAGTGGAGCGGCAAACTGGCGGCCGGCTCGGCGCTGGCCGCCGTGACGCTGCCGCATGTCCACGCGGCCGAGGACAATACAATTCGCCTGGCGCTGATCGGCTGCGGCGGCCGCGGCAGCGGGGCGGCGGCGGATGCGTTCCGCGCGACGGGCGGGCCGGTCAAGCTGGTTGCGATGGCCGACATCTTCGAGAACCGCTTGAACGGTTCGCACAAGGTGCTCAGCACCCAGTTCCCCGACCACGTCGACGCGCCGCCAGAACGCCGCTTCACCGGCTTCGACGCTTACAAGAAAGCCATCGACTGTCTCCGCCCGGGCGACGTGGCGATGCTGTGCGGCTACGCCGCCTGGCGGCCCGTGCAACTGGAGTACGCCGTCGCCAAAGGCGTCAATGCGTTCATGGAAAAGTCCTTCGGGACCGATCCCCCGGCCTTGCGGCGGATCATCGCGGCGGGCGAAGAAGCGGAAAAGAAGAACCTGAAGATCGCTGCCGGACTGATGTGCCGCCACTCGGTGAACCGTCACGAGTTGATCAAACGCATCCGCGATGGGGCGCTGGGCGACATCCAACTGATCCGAGCCTATCGGATGGAACCGGTCGGACCGCTGGGGCCCAAGCCGGAGGCGGAAAAGGAACTGTTCTGGCAGATCCGCAACTTCATCCGCTTCCTGTGGGTCGCCGGCGGTTTGTGGGCCGAGATGGACATCCACCAGATCGACGAACTGTGCTGGCTCAAGGACGCCTGGCCCGTCTCGGCCCACGGGGTCGGCGGGCGCGCGGCCAACAGCACCGACCGCAGCCAGAACTGGGACTCGTTCTCCGTCGAATGGACCTTTCCCGACGGCACCAAGGCCTATCACGTCGTCCGGTACTTGTCGAACTGCTACAACGAGTTCTCGACCTTTGTGCACGGCACCAAGTGCGCGGCTCAGTTCTCCGGGAGTATTCACGCGGGAACCGTGCATACCTATCGCGATCAACGCTGTACCCGGGACAACATCGATTGGAAAGCGCCCGACGAGAAGGAGACGCCCTGGCAGGCCGAATGGAACGTCATGCTGGACGCGATCCGCAACGATCGGCCGCACAACGAGGCCAAGCGGGCCGCGATGTCCAACGCGGCGGACATGATGGGCCGCGCCGCGATGCACACCGGTCAAGTCGTGACGTGGGACCATGTCATGGCGTCGAACTTCCAGTGGTGCCCGTACATCGACACGATGGACGAGAACAGCGAACCGCCCGCTAAGGTGGACGAACGCGGGTTCTATCCCGTCCCCGTGCCGGGTGCCTGGACGGAACTGTAACCGCAAGCGAAGGACGTTTTCATGAGTCAGACACCGAGGAAAAACCTCCGCTGGGGCCTGATCGGCTTGGGCTGGTTTGGCGAAGTCCACGCCGAGGCTCTGGCGGCGATGCCTGGGATCGAACTGGCCGCCGTCTGTACCCGGCGGCCGCAGCGGTTGGCGGAAGTGGCCGACCGCTTTCAGGTGCCCAAGCGGTACACGGATTACCGCGAACTGCTGGCGGACCCGGAAATCGACGTGGTCGGCGTCATCACGCACATCAACGACCACCGGGACATTGCGATCGACGCCCTGCGGAGCGGCAAGCACGTGTTCCTGGAAAAGCCGATGGCGCCGACGGTGGCCGACTGCGACCGGATCCTGGCGGCGGCCGACCAGGCAGCCGGCTATTTCATGGTCGGGCACATCTGCCGCTTCGATCCCCGCGTGGCCTTGGCCAAACAGGCGATCGACGAAGGCCGGATCGGCAAGATCGTGTCGATGCACGCCCGCCGCAACCTGTCGGTCAAAATCGGCCGGTTGGTGCTGGACGCCATCTCGGCCTTGATGGGCGACGGCATTCACGACGGCGACCTGATGCTGTGGTTCAGCGGGGCCCAACCGGTCAGTGTTTATGCCCAGGAGATCCACCCGGGCCGGAACAAGTATCCCGACGGCGGTTGGGCCATGGCGCGGCTGGACAACGGGGCCATCGCCGTGATCGAATCCATCTGGCACTTGCCGGAGAGCAGCCCGTACCAGATCGATGCGAGGATGGAGATCATCGGGACCGAGGGGGCGTTGTACATCAACTGTGGCGAAGCCGGTCTGGAGATCCACGACGGGACAGGCAACCAGTTGCCGGACACGCTGTACTGGCCGAATGTCTTTGGCCAGCGGTTTGGAATCCTGCGGGCGGAACTCCGCTATTTCGCCGATTGCATCGTCGCCGGCCGCCGCCCCGAACGGATTACGCCCGAGGAATCCCGAGCCGCAGTCGCCCTGCTGGCCGCCGCCGTCGAATCTTCGCTGACCGGACAGGTGGTCCGATTCTGACCTGCGGCTAGAATGGGCTGTGGCCCCGGGGCTCAGACGTACAGAATTCAAATTTGGCCGAGTAACAGCCTAACGAAATGGTTGGACTTCGCTCGGCCAAATTTGAATTCTGTACGTCTGAGCCTTGCGCCCCAGGGCTGATTTCGGAGACGGCCTGGAAAGTCCGCTCATGCACCGATCTGTGACAGGATTCCGGAGACCCAGCAAATGAAGCAACCCCTGTTCACTGCGGTATGCCATCTCCTCCCGCTGGCCCTGACCGTCACCTCTCCCGCCGCCGTCCCGGACCGGGTGGACTACAACTTTCATGTTCGCCCGATTCTCTCCGACCGCTGCTACCAGTGCCACGGTCCGGACCAGGGGAACCGGCAAGCGGACCTGCGACTGGACACCAAGGAAGGACTGCTCGCCCCGGTCACCTCCGGCGCTGCCACCCACGTCGTCAAGCCGGGCGATCCGGCGCACAGCGAGTTGGCTCTGCGGATCTCGGCCGCGGACGAAGACCTGCGCATGCCGCCGCCGGATTCCAAGCTGTCTCTGACCGCCGACGAAATCGCGACGATCCGCCGCTGGATCGAGCAGGGCGGTCAGTGGAAGCCGCACTGGGCTTTCATTCCCTTGCAGGCGGTGCCAGTCCCCGAAGTTCAAAACTCCAGCTGGCCGCGAAACGAAATCGATCGCTTCGTGTTGGCTCGACTGGAAGCCGAGGGACTTACGCCGGCTGGCGAAGCCGACCGCCAGCGTCTGGTTCGCCGGCTCAGCTTCGACTTGACCGGCGTCGGGCCGACGCTGGCCGAGATCGACGAGTTCCTGGCCGATCGTTCCGCGGACGCCTACGAACGCCAGGTCGATCGGTTGCTCGCCTCCGAGCGTTTTGGAGAACGGCTGGCGGTGGACTGGCTGGACGCGGCCCGATATGCCGACACCTACGGCTATCAAGCCGACGTGTACCGCGCCGTCTGGCCGTATCGCGACTGGGTGATCCACGCGTTCAACGCGAATCTGCCCTACGACCAGTTCCTTACCTGGCAGCTGGCGGGCGACCTGCTGCCCGCGCCGACTCGCGACCAGCTGATCGCGACGGCCTTTAACCGAATGCATCGTCAGACCAACGAAGGCGGCAGCATCGAAGAGGAATTCCGCGTCGATTACGTGTGCGACCGCACGAACACACTGGGCGCGGCGGTGCTGGGCCTGACCATGGAATGCGCCCGCTGCAACGATCACAAGTACGATCCGCTCAGCCAGCGGAACTACTATCAGCTGTTCAGTTTCTTCAACAACATCGACGAGTGCGGCTTGTACTCGCATTTCACGGACGCCATGCCCAATCCGACCCTGCTGCTGACGACCGACGGCCAGCAGCAGCGGCTCGACAGCTTGCGGCAGCAGATCGAGCAGGCCGAGCGGCAGCTGCCGGCGCTGGCGGACAGCCGCCGGCCTGCGTTCGAGCAATGGCTGGCCGGCGACCGCGGCAGCCCGGAACTGGCGGGCCTGATCGCCGACTATCCGTTCGAGGCCATCGAGTCCGGGAAGCTCGCCAACCGCGCGGCCGCCGACAAGCCGGCGACGGTCTTCGAGGATCCCCAGGTCATTCCCGGACGGATCGGCAATGGGCTGAAACTGAGCGGCGAGAACAACGTTACGACGCCCTTGGGCGGCGACTTTGGCCGCAACCAGCCGTTCACGATTGCCTTGTGGATCAACACGCCCGATGTCAAGGACCGAGCGGTGATCTTCCATCGTTCGCGGGCCTGGACCGACGCGGGCAGCCGCGGTTACGAACTGCTGCTGGAAGACGGCCGGTTGAGCGCCGCTCTGATCCACTTCTGGCCGGGGAACGCCATTCGTATCCGCACCAAACAGCCCATCACCACGGGCCAGTGGGTGCACGTCGTCATGGCCTACGACGGTTCGAGCCGGGCCGCGGGACTGAGGTTGTTCGTCAACGGCCAGTCCGCGGACTGCGACGTGGTGCGGGACCAGTTGTCCAAGGAGATCACCGGTGGGGGAGCCAACGAGCTGACGCTCGGCCAGCGGTTCCGCGATCGTGGTTTCAAGAACGGGCTGGCCGACGAGCTGCAAGTCTTCGATCGCTGCTTGACCGCGATCGAGGCCGCGCACGCGTGCGACGGCAAGTCGTTGGCCGAAACGCTGGCCGTCCCGGCTGACTCGCTGAATGCCAACCAGAAACAGGCGTTATTCGACTACTACTTGGCCCGCGTCGACCAGCCCCATCGCGAGGCGGTCGCCGCCTTGATCGAATTGCGCAAGCAGCGCAGCGCCGTCATTGATGCGGTGCCGGAGCTGATGGTCATGCGCGAAATGGACCAGCCGCGGCCGGCGTTTGTGTTGCAGCGAGGTGCGTACGACGCGCCGGGCGAGCAAGTCCAGCCCGGCGTGCCGGACGCGATCTTGCCCTGGGAGGCTGCCTGGCCGAAGAACCGTTTGGGCTTGGCCCAATGGCTGACCGATCCCCGGCACCCGTTGACCGCTCGCGTGGCCGTGAATCGGTTCTGGCAGCTTCTGTTCGGCCGGGGTATCGTCACCACGCCGGAGGATCTGGGCAGCCAAGGCCAATTGCCTTCGCATCCTGAACTGCTCGACTGGCTGGCCCGATCGTTCGTCGATTCCGGCTGGGACGTCAAGGCGTTGCTGAGACGCATGGTCCTGTCGGCCACGTATCGGCAGGACTCGATCTGTTCCGCCGAACTGCTGGCGCGCGATCCGGACAACGTGCTGCTGGCCCGCGGTCCGCGCTACCGCCTGCCGGCCGAGATGATCCGCGACAACGCCCTGTTTGCCAGCAGCCTGCTGGTCTCGCGCGTCGGCGGTCCGCCGGTCAAGCCGTATCAGCCGGCCGGGCTGTGGGAAGAGAAGTCGGGCGCCAAGTACGACCGCGACGTCGGCGAGGGCAGTCACCGGCGCAGCTTGTACACGTTCTGGAAACGCACCTCGCCGCCGCCGGCCATGGTCACACTGGACGCCGCCAAACGCGAGGTCTGCGTCGTCAAGCGGGCGACGACCTCGACGCCGCTGCAGGCCTTGGTGCTGCTGAACGATCCGCAGTATGTCGAAGCCGCCCGCGGGCTGGCTCAGCGGGCGCTGATCGAGGCCGGGCCGCAAGCTGCCGATCGCCTGGCTTGGACGTTCCGCACGCTGACCAGCCGCCCGCCGGCGGACGCCGAACTGCGTGTCTTGCAGCAACTGTGGGACGAACAGCGTCAGGAGTTTGCCGCACGCCCGGACGCGGCCCTGCAGTTCCTGGCCGTCGGCGATCACCGGCGAGACGAGAAGCTGGACGCGGCCGACTTGGCTGCCTTGACGGTCGTGGCCGAAGCGATCATGAACTTTGACGAGACCGTGACGAAACGCTGAGGGGAGAAGCCTTGAGTATGCGCGACGAGCTGGTCCTGCAGATGACTCGCCGGCACTTTTTCGGCCGGACCGCGGTGGGGTTGGGCAGTGCGGCCTTGGCGCACTTGCTGGCAGCGAATGCCGCACAAGGCTCCTCGTTGCCGGGCGGCGTGATGGCGGATTTTCATCATCCGCCCAAGGCCAAACGCGTGATCTACCTGTTCATGAGCGGCGGTCCGTCCCAGATCGACTTGTTCGACTACAAACCGCTGCTAAATGAAATGCAGGGCCAGGAGTTGCCCGACTCCGTGCGTCAAGGCCAGCGGCTGACCGGCATGTCGGGCAATCAGGCCACACTGCCGCTGGCCGGGTCCGTGTTCAAGTTCCAGCAGCACGGCCAAGCGGGCGCGTGGCTCAGCGAGCTGCTGCCGCACACGGCCGCCGTCGCGGACGACTTGTGCTTCGTCAAGTCCATGTACACCCAGGCGATCAACCACGACCCGGCGATCACCTTCTTTCAAACCGGATCGCAGATCGCTGGTCGGCCGTCGATCGGCGCGTGGCTCAGTTACGGCCTGGGATCGGCCAACGAGAACTTGCCTGCATTTTGCGTGCTGGTCACCAAGGACAAGGGCGGCCAGCCGCTGTACGAACGCTTGTGGGGCAGCGGCTTCCTGCCCGCCACGCATCAAGGCGTCCAGTTCCGGCCGGGCAAAGACGCCGTGCTGTACCTGGCGAATCCCGACGGAATCAGCGCGGACAGCCGCCGCAAGATGCTCGATCGCCTGCGGGAACTGCACCAGTTGCAGTACGAGCGGACGGTCGACCCCGCCGTGGCCGCGCGGATCGAGCAGTACGAGATGGCCTTTCGGATGCAGAGTTCGATGCCGGAGGTCACGGATTTCGCGGACGAGCCCGCGCACGTCTTGGACATGTACGGCCCGGACGTCCGCACCCCCGGCACGTTTGCCGCCAACTGCCTGCTGGCCCGCCGGCTGGTGGAGCGCAACGTGCGGTTCGTCCAGTTGTTTCACAAGGACTGGGACCATCACGGCGGCCTGCCCGGCGGCATCCGGGCGCAGAGCAAGGAGACCGACCAGGCGTGCGGCGCCCTGATTCGCGATCTCAAACAGCGCGGGATGCTGGACGACACGCTGGTCGTGTGGGGCGGTGAATTCGGACGGACCAGTTACAGTCAAGGCAAGCTGACCAAGACCGATTACGGTCGCGATCATCATCCGCGCTGCTTCACCATGTGGCTGGCCGGCGGCGGCATCCGCCCCGGCCTGACGTACGGTGAGACCGACGCATTCAGCTACAACATCGCCGAAGACCCGGTCCACGTGCACGACCTGCACGCCACCCTGCTGCACCTGCTGGGCATCGACCACCTGCGGCTGACCTACAAGCACCAAGGCCGCCGGTACCGCCTGACCGACGTGCACGGCGTGGTGGTCGAGAAGTTGCTGGCGTAGCCGGGGATCAGGGGAAAACCGGAGATGCGGCTCTTGACATACACTGCCATGATTGCCGAACATGGTGGACATCCGCGGTCGGGGAACTGAACTCAGCCGCACTGAATGAATCACCACGTATCCCGGAGGAAAGCAGACATGGCGGGAAATCATTGGACACGGCGGGAGATGCTCAAGGCGAGTACGGCGGTAGTGTTGCCGGCGCTGGTGCCGGCCCACGTGCTGGGCCTGGACGGTTCGGCGGCTCCCAGCGAGACGGTGCGTGTGGGCGTCATCGGTTGCGGCGGACGCTCGCGATTGATCCGCGAAGGCGCCGACGTCAAGGGCTTCCGCGTGGTCGCGGCCTGCGATTGCGAGATCGCCAAAGCCGAGCGATACGTCCAGGAGTTGTCCGGGGGCGAGAAGTGGGGCGTGTACGACGACTTCCGCAAGATGATCGACGACGAGAAGCTGGACGCCGTGATGGTCGAAACCACCACGCACGCCCGGGCCTGGATCACGATCCTGGCCATGCAGGCGGGGATGGATGTCTATATCGAGAAGCCGATGTGCCTGACGATCGCCGAGGGCCGAGAGATGGTCAAGGCCGCTCGGAAACTCAATCGCGTGACGCAAGTCGGCACGCAGCAGCGGTCGATGCCGATCAACAACTGGGCCAGCGACCTGGTCAAGAACGGGGCGATCGGCAAGATCACCACGGTGCTGGCGCCGAACTTCGTCAGCCCATTCCGGTGGACGAAGACCTCGTCCGCCGACGTCACCGGGCCCGTCGAAAAATGGTGGGACATCTGGACGAACCAAGCCGAGCTGCGGCCATACAGCCCGGAGATTCACCACGGCTGGGCTCGCTGGTGGGACTACGACGGCGGCGGCTTGTGCTTTGGCGTGACGGGCTGGGGCACGCACTCCTACGATCAGATCAATCGCGCGCTGGGCACGGATGACACGGGCCCGGTCGAGGTCTTGATGGAAGAGCCGGTCGATCCTGACAGCGACACCTACAAGGATATCGGCAGCGCGACGGTCGGCGGAACCCTAGTCGGCGAGACGGGCGATATCGACACCGGGACCGACTATCACGGCATGGCCCGGTTGAAAGGCCCGCGGTCCAAAGTCACGATGAAGTTCGCCAGCGGTACCGAATTGCGGCTGCACCTGGACGGCAACCGCGGCCCGGGCCTGGGCGCGATCTTCATCGGCGAGAACGGCAAGATCGAGATCAACCGCAACAAGCTGGCCAGCAATCCCAAGGAACTGGTCCGCTCGCCGGACAACCCCGGTCCGAACAAACGGGCGGAGACCGCCTATCACATCGAGAACTGGATCGAGTGCATCAAGAGCCGCAAGCCGTGCAACGCCGATATCGAAATTGGCCTGCGAGCCACAACGTTGTGCTACTTGGTCAACATCATTCGCGACGTCGGCCGCGTCGGCGAACCGCTGAAGTGGGACCCGGTCGCCGAGCGGTTCACGAACTGCGACGAGGGCAACGCCCTGCTCGACCGCCCGCGCCGCAAAGGCTACGAGCTGCCGAAGATCGGGTAGCAGGTCTCAACGTTGAAGTCCACGCTTCTGCGTGCCTGCGACGGTGCACGAGCCCCGCCGAGAACCATCGCCGGCCTTTCGGTCTGTATTTTCACTACCTCCCCCGCGCAGCGGGGGAGGTCGGACGTCGTAGCGGCCGGGTGGGGGCCTCGGGCACTCGAAATGAACGTGGGCGACCGGAACTACTTCCTGCCGGTCACCTTAGCTTTTCGCGTCCAAGCCGCCTCCCCAACGCCAGCGAGCCCGCCATGTCATCGACGAATTCCCCTGCCCCCACGCCCGGCCTCAACCTGCTGCGTTGGCGGCCGATCGCCTCCTTGGTGCGCAGCCCCCTCTTCCCCGACGCGATCCAGATCATGATTCTGGCGTTGTTCGTCGGCCTGGCCGTGTTCAGCTGGCAGCTGTTTCCGCCGGAAGGCGTGCCCGACAAACTGTACGCCAAATCGAACATCGTCAACCTGGTGATCTGGGGCCTGTGGTGGCCGGCCATGGTCTGGATCATGGTTGGGTTCGGCCGCGTCTGGTGCGCGGTCTGTCCCTTGGAATGGCTAGCGAAGGTCTCCGAGCGACTGGGCCGCGCGGTGGGGGTGCGGCAGCGAGCGGTCGGGCGCTGGCTGCAATCGGGCGTCTTGATGCTGCTGTTCTACGGGCTGTTGCAAATGCTCGTGCCCGGCCTGCACCTGCATCGAGTTCCCGCTTATACGTCCGTCTTTCTCTGGAGCCTGCTGTTCGGCGCGGTGATCGTCGGTTTCCTGATGCGAGATCGTGCTTTCTGCCGCGGCTTCTGTCCCGTCGGGCTGATGCTAGGGACCTACGGCCGCGGTTCGATGCTGGCCGTGCGGGCGGTGACGCCTGCCGGCAATGACGCCGTGCTGGATGCCGAGCGTGCGGCGACCGCAGCGCACCACCGGGACGCCAGCGGCCGCTGTCCCAGCCTGCTGAATCCGCCGCGGCTCGCTTCCAATGCGGACTGCCTGCTGTGCGGCCGGTGCTTGAAGTCCACCGAACCGCAGTCCGAACTAGGACTCTTCCTGCGACGCCCGTTTCACCCCGCCGACGCCCGTCCGGCGTTGGCCTCGTGGCCGGTCACGGTGTTCGTGATCATGGTCTCAGGCTTTGTCGCGTCGGAACTGTGCTCCGAGTGGTCGGCGGCCAAGGCCGCTTTCGCCTGGGTTCCGGACCAGGTCACCGCGGCGTGGGGCGCGAAATCGCTGGGGGGCTGGATCGAAGGCGTCTGGACGATCGTCCTCGTGCCGCTGGCCGTGTGGCTGATCCTGGGGGGTGCGGTGCGAGCCGCGGGCGGCGCTCGCTCGCTGGGTGAAGCTTGGCGCCGATTGGCCCTGCCGGCCGCCGTGATCATCGCCGCCGGGCAAATGGCGAAGGGGCTGGCCAAGTTCATGTCCTGGGCCGGCTACCTGCCGTTGGCGTTCCGCGAACCGCGGGGCATCGATACCGCACTGGCGATCCAGGCGAAGTCGCTGTCGCAGCCCGCGGGCCTGATCTCGCTGTCCACGGTGTCAGTGATCAGCCTGATCCTGGTGGCCGCCATGATCGTATTCGCGTTGCGGGAAAGCCGCCTGGCCGACGCCACGACGCACCGCAGTCGGCTCGCCCCCTTGCTGCTGCTGGGCGCAGCCACGTTGGGCTTGATCCTGGGCTGGGGCTTGCAGTCCTAGCACCATGCTCGCAGCCCCCGTCCATCCTGCGGCCTTGAGTCCGGAGCAGCTATTGCAAGCTTGCGACGTGCGGCGCACCCGCCGTAGCGGTCCGGGCGGCCAGCATCGCAACAAGGTCGAGACGGCGGTGGTCATTACCCACCGGCCGACCGGCGTCAAGGGCGAAGCTAGCGAGCGGCGCAGTCAGTCGCTGAACCACACCGCCGCGATATTTCGCTTGCGTGTCAACCTGGCCCTGGTCGTCCGCCGGCCCTGCCGGCCGACCGAACCACCAAGCCCCACATGGCAGAGTCGCTGTGCCGGCTGCCGGCTGTGCATCAGCCCCCGGCACGACGATTTCCCGGCCCTGCTGGCCGAAGCCCTGGACTTCTTGGCCGCCTGCGACATGGACGTCCAGTCCGCCGCGTCCGTGCTGCAAATCACGCCCTCGCAGCTGACCCGGTTCCTCAAGCTGGAACCGCGCGCCCTGGCCCAAGTGAACGCCCGCCGCGGGGAACTCGGCCACCGACCGCTGCGATGAACATGAAAGCGACTCTCGCCCATGCTCTGACACCCACATCATGCTTTCCCGCAGCTTGATGTTAGATCTGTCCCGTTTGAGCGGCTGTTCCGTTTGATTGCCCCGAGAGATCAAGCCCCGGCCCAACCTGGCTCGAGGACCTGAACCGTCCGGAACTGCTGAACCTGCCCGGCGTGCTAGCGAAGATCGGGGAACATCCGCCGCAACTTCAGGGCGTGTTGGCGGGAGCGGCCCCGCCAGCAGCGATCCTCCCAAAAATCGCCCCGCCGGTCGCCAATTCGCCTTGCCGCCCATCGCGACTTCCTGTATTTGTACGCGCCCTGGTCGAAACCCGGGCGGCGGCCTGCCGACCGTCCGCCGGGGATCGGCTGGCGGAGTCGAGCGTTTGGCCCTCTTGTCTGGTCGGCGTCTGGTCACCACAACTCGTCATGCAGGGACGCAATCGACATATGCACCGCATTCATCGGCCTCGCGCAGGTCTCGTCTATCGGGGGTTGGCTTGCCTGACCCTGGGTTGCTTCGCCGTGTTGCCGGGCACGCTGGCGGCGCAAGCACCGCCCGCGCCAGGTGCAGCGCCGACGGCCCCGGCGGCCACGCCGCTGCCGTTCGAGCCTCGCGTGCTGGTCGCCGACGTGCGATTGGTCGGCCATTCCAGCGTCAAAGAGCAGTTCATTCAGGCGCAATTGAAGACTCGCAAGGACCGTGAATTCGACCCCGACGTGGTCCAGGCCGATGTGCGGAGACTCGCGTCGACCGGCCGGTTCCACGACGTCCGCACCTATACGCAGCAGACCCCGGAAGGCGTGATCGTCACATTCGAGTTTGTCGAGAGTCCCACGATCCGTTACATCAAGTACCTCGGCAATCGCAACATCAGCGACAAGGCGTTGGGCAAGCAGGACGGCATCGAGGTGGGCGATTCGATCAGCCGGTATGCGATCGAGGAGGCCCGCCGCAAGATCGAGGAATACTATCACTCCAAGGGCTTTGGCAAGACCCAGGTCTCGGTCCTGGAAGGCGATCAGCCGCAGGACAGCGGGGCCGTGTTCGTGATCAACGAAGGCCAGTTGGAGCGGATTGCGTCGGTCGAGTTCGTCGGCAACACGATCGCTTCGGACGAGCGGCTGAAGACCCAGATCCAGTCCAAGCCGGGCTTTCTCTGGTACTTTTTCCGCGGCCAGGTCGACCGCAAGAAGATCGACGAAGACATGGAGCGGCTGACCGCCTATTATCGCGGACTGGGGTTCTTTAACGCGCGGATCGGCCGCGAACTGGAGTTCAGCGAATCCGGCGAGTGGCTGACGCTGACGTTCGTGATTGACGAAGGCCCGCGTTACGTGGTGCGGGACGTGACCGTGGTGGGGAACGACAAGTTCTCCAGCGACTCGCTGCTGAGCGAAACGGAACTGAAGCCGGGCGATTATTTCAATCTGGCCAAGATGCAGCGGGACGTCATGACGCTGCGGGACGAGTACGGCAGCCAGGGACACATCTTTGCCGATGTCCAGGCGGATCCGCGGTTCCTGGAGGAGCCGGGCCAGTTGGACCTGGTATACAACGTCAAGGAAGGTGGCGTCTGGCGGGCGGGCCGCATCAACGTGAACATCGAAGGCGAGCATCCGCACACGCGGGAAAGCGTGGTGCTGAACCGCTTGTCCATCCGGCCGGGGGACATCCTGGATACGCGGGAACTGCGTGCCAGCGAACGGCGCATCAAAGCCTCGCAACTTTTCCAGAACGATCCCATGACCGGCACGACGCCGCAGGTCGTCGTACGGCCGCCGGAATTGCAGGATACGATGGTGGCCGAGGGCCCCAGCCCGCGCGGTTCGTATCGGGGGCAGAGCCCGGGCGGGAATCACTGAGTTCAGCGGGGACGCGCAGACGAATTGACCAAGTCATGTGTTAAGGACGGCATCTTGAACCACCGCCGCGCATTCGTCGTTGTCCTGTTTGCGGTCACCGGGTTGACCGCCCTGGGCGGTTGCGCGTCCTCGCGTGCCCCGCAGGCGCTCTTCTACTCGCCGGCCGGACTGTCCGCGCTCGGCGCTCCGGCAGCCGCGACGCCGCCGTCCGCGACGGGCTCGAACACGGCCGTGGTTCGCGGCCAGAACCCGCCGGCCGCCGAGCCATCGGACGGGCTCTTCCGCAGCGGCGTGAGATTGGCCCAGTACACCGCGCCCGCGGCGCCGAACAACTCGACCTACCCCGTCGGTCCGCCGCCGCAGTCGGGTTCCGGAGCCGTGCCGGCGGCCGGGGTTCCCGCGGTAGGTTAGGCGGTGGGCACCGGGGTTGCAACGGCCCCCGGGGGCACGATCGAGCCGCTGTTTCCCGGGACCGGCGTGTTGGGCCAGCCCTTTGCCACGCCGGCCGAGCCGTACACGGACATCGACCCGACCATGTCGACGCCCGTCGATGTGATCGTGGAAGAAACACAGACCGGCCGCTTCATGTTCGGAGCCGGGATCAACTCGGATGCGGGCGTCACCGGCCAGATTGTCATCGACGAGCGCAACTTTGACATCGCCCGATTGCCTACCAGCTGGCGGGATTTCGTCGAAGGCACCGCGTTTCGCGGCGCCGGCCAGGGGTTCCGCATCGAGGCCATGCCGGGAACGGAAGTCCAGCGCTACCTGGTCAGCTTCACCGAACCGTACTTGCTCGACACGGACATCAGCCTGAACCTGAGTGGTTTCCTGTACGATCGCCGCTTCTACGACTGGAGCGAACAGCGGCTGGGCGGACGGATGTCGTTGGGGTACCGGCTGGCACCCGACCTGTCGGTGGCCGCCTCGTTGCGAGCCGAAAACGTCGACATCACCGATCCGCGGCTCCTGATTCCGCAGTTGAGCGAGGTGCTGGGGAACAACGACCTGTTCAGCGCCCGGCTGACGCTCACGAACGACACTCGCGATATTCCCTTTGCGCCGACCGAAGGCCATTTGATCGAGCTGGGAGTCGAGCAGGCGTTTGGCACTTTTGACTTCCCGCGAGCCGACTTGGACGTTCGCAAGTACTTCCTGGTCCGCGAGCGTCCGGACGGTTCCGGCCGTCACACCCTGGGCTTCCTGTTCCGCCTGGGCTTCAGCGGCTCGGACACGCCGATCTTCGAGAACTACTTCGCCGGCGGCTACTCGACCTTACGCGGCTTTGAGTTCCGCGGTGCGTCGCCCGTGTACAACACGGTGCGGGTCGGCGGCACGTTCATGTTCCTGGGCGCCGCGGAATACGTCTTTCCGCTCACCGCCGACGACATGCTGAAAGGGGCCCTGTTCTGCGACTTCGGCACCGTCGAGGAAGACGTGCGGCTGTCCGCCGACACCTATCGCGTGGCCCCGGGCTTCGGCCTCCGGATCAACGTCCCGGCCCTGGGCCCCGCTCCGCTGGCCTTCGACTTTGCCTTCCCCGTGGCCAAGGCCGACACGGACGACACCCGGGTCTTCACGTTCTTCATGGGCGTGGGGCGGTAACGTCGGTCTCCGTTCCGGGTACAGCCCTGGGAATCGTGTCCAGGTCGCTCCCGGTCTCCCCTCGCGGTGCAGTTCACACCGGACGACTTCCGCAGGGCCATCGCAGAAGCGGTGCGGCGACGCGGTGCAAACAGGGAAGGGAACTGTGGCACTAGGCCCCCCGCAACCGGAGCAGATTCTCGACCCCAAGAAACGCAAAAAACCCCGATGAAATCGCGACTTGCGCCAATTCATCGGGGTTTGGCAAGTGGGCGTTAGAGGACTCGAACCTCTGACCTCCACGATGTCAACGTGGCGATCTAACCAACTGATCTAAACGCCCTGGGGGCACCCCGCGGACGGCAGGGCCGTCTCGCGTGGTGTTGTGACCGTAATGTGGTCTTTTTCTCGGCGGAAGTCAAGGAGGGGACAACGCGATGTTTTGGACTTCCCCTGAATTCTTGATGTAACGTCTTACGTTACTGCGGGTTCTGCTTGCGGCGAAGGCGGGCGGCGAAGCGTTCGGCTTGGATGACCCGACGCTTGTGCAGCCCTCGGGCGATCAGCTCTTTCTCGTCCCGAGCCTCGACCTGAAAGCTAACCGTCAGGCCTTCCACGTGGATCACCCGGGCTGTGCAGACCACGCGCTGGCCGGGCGGCGTCGCGGCCAAGTGACGCACGTCGATGTGGACGCCTACGGACCGCTCGCCCGCCGCCAGGACGGGCGTCAGAGCTTTCCGTGCGGTCCGCTCGAGGAATCCGATCAAGTTGGGCGTGCTGAGTACGGCCGGCATCTGGTCGTCGGCAAAATCGATTACGTGGGGAGTGTCCACCACGAACTCGATCTCAGCCGTGTCACCGATCTTGGGGGACGCTTTCATGCAAGGGCCTCGGGCGGTGTCCAATCACTGGCGTGCGAGCGTGCCTTCCGAAATGGCACGCTTTCCATAGACCAGTTTAGCATCTACTTGCCTGCCAGTTGCTCGAATCGGCCGAACGCTTCGTCCCAGCCGCCGCGGTGCTGCGGGGCGTACTCCTGGACCTCGAAGCTGTCTCGGATCACGTCCCGCGCTGCGGCGATCGACTGCAGATCTCCGGCCGATACGGCCTGCATCATGATGTTGCCGATCGCGGTCGCTTCGACGGGGCCGGCAACCACGCGGCAGTTGCAGGCGTCCGCAGCCATCTGGCACAGCAGGCGGTTCTGCGTGCCGCCGCCGACGATGTGGATCGTATTGATTGAGGCGCCGGTCAGTTCTTTCAGCCAGCCCAGGACCATGCGATACCGCAACGCGAGGCTCTCGAACACGCACCGCACGGTCGCCCCGGCCGTGGCGGGAACGGGCTGGCCGGTCTCCTGGCAGAACTCGCGAATCGCGGCCGGCATGTCCTTGGGAGCGACGAAGCGGCCATCGTCGGGGGCGACCAGGGACACCAGCGGCGGGGCGGCAGACGCTTGCTTGACCAAGTCGTCCCAGCCGTAGTCATGACCTTCCTGTTTCCAGATCCGGCGGCATTCCTGCAGCAGCCACAGGCCGGCGATGTTCTTCAGCAGGCGGATCGTATCCCCGACCCCGCCTTCGTTGGTGAAATTCAGTTGTCGGCACTTGTCATTGACGACGGGTTGCGGGGTCTCGACGCCCATCAGCGACCAGGTGCCGCTGCTGATATAGCACCAATCGGGCGCCGCGCCGGCAACGCTGGCCGCCGGGACCGCCATGACGGCGCTGGCCGTATCGTGGGTGCCCGGCAGGACGACCTGGACGCCTTGCAAGCCGGTGGCCTCGGCCACGTCGGAACGTAACGGACCCAGGCGGGTCCCCGGGGGCACGATCTTGCCGAGAAAATGCGTCGGGATGCCCAGTCGCTGCAGCAGCGGCAGCGACCAGGTCTTGGTCAACGGGTTGTACATCTGGGTCGTCGAGACGTCGGTGAACTCATTGGCCTTCTCGCCGGTCAGCAGCCAATGGAACAGGTCCGGCATCATCAGCAGCGACTCGGCCGTGTCCAGCAACGGCGATTTCTGCAGGGTCATGGCCAACAGCTGGTACAGCGTGTTCAGCTCCATGAACTGCAGGCCGGTCTGGGCGAAGATCTCTTCGCGGCTGACCATGGAAAACGCCTTGTCGAACATCCCGACGGTGCGGCGGTCGCGATAGTGGTAGGGGTAGCCCAGCAGTTCGTCGCCGCGGCCCAGGAGTCCGAAGTCGACGCCCCAGGTGTCGACGCCGACGCTGGCCACGCGGTCCCCGTACTTGGCTGCGGCCGCCTGCAATCCTCGCTGGATGTTGGTCCATTGGGCCAGCAAATCCCAGTACATCCGGCCGGCCGTCAGTACGGGGCCGTTCTCGAAGCGGTGCACATCCTCGAGCGTCAGACGCCGTCCGTCGAATAAACCCGCCACAACGCGGCCGCTGGAAGCTCCCAAGTCAACCGCCAAATAGACCTTGCGTGTGTCCGTCATGCGTTTCGATCCCTTACTCCTGGAGTGTTGGTTGTGGCCGGGCAATTCACGAGGCGCTCGTAACCGGATGCGTCAGCGAGGACGGACGCTCGTGTCCTCGCTAACGCTTCGGGTTGCCTGAGTTTTCCTCGCTGACGCTTCGGGTTACCTGAGTTGTCCTCGCTGACGTTCCGGGTTACGAGGGAACGCGTTGTCGCGCCCCCCCGGGTCATGGATCATTTCGGGGTGTGGCCGGTGTCCTGACCCGCCGCCGCAGATCGAAAAGATCGTGACATCCACAGGCGATAGCGTCAAGTGGCCCACGGGACGCAAGCCCGCGGGACGCAGCCGTCGAGCAGCCCGGCCACAGGCCCGTAGGCCACCCGAAACTGGATGTTGACGGCGGGGGTTCGGGACCAGGTCGGCGTCACGTGTGGCAGCTGGTTGTGGACCGTCAGGGGGATCGCGTCGGTTGACGCTGGGTCGTGCGTGATGGCCAGCGAGTCCGCGACCAGGCAGGCGATCAGGCGTGTGCCCAGCCGCTGTTCAAGCG
>Ga0172371_10006007_pt1 | contig 17817 bp, 15 predicted proteins | sample Lak12m_FD_114543 | JGI IMG/M metagenome (GOLD analysis project Ga0172371, IMG submission 114543) | Freshwater microbial communities from Kabuno Bay, South-Kivu, Congo - kab_022012_12m | ecosystem: Environmental > Aquatic > Freshwater > Lake | place: Democratic Republic of the Congo: South-Kivu...
ATTCTCTGAGGTTATGTCTTTGAATAATAACTCTTTCATCTTAACCTCTTAAAACTTTTTAAATCTATTTACTATGATAATAAAAAAATATTTCTTTCTCAATTAAAGTATATCACATATTTTTAATTCTGTCAAATTGACTTAAATATCACAACAGTATGAAGTTACTTTGCAGGTTGGTTTTGGTAGTTTTTGGTAAAAGAAAAGATAAGTAATGCGGTTCCTACTGTAATAGATGAGTCTGCAATATTGAAAACTGGCCATATCTTAACGTCAATAAAATCAATAACATACAATAGCCTGACCCTGTCTATTAGATTGCCTAGAGCTCCTGATATTATAAGGATCAGGCCAAAATTACGAAGAAAATTGTCTAAAAATTTTCCATTTCTAATAGTCTTTGTAAGAATAATGCCTATTATTATTGCTGCAATTATTGATATTGCGATAAAAAAGTAAACGTTATCCTTGAAAAGCCCGAAGGCTGCGCCTGTATTTTTTACAAACGTGATGTGCAGAACATCCTTTATTATAGGTATAGACTGCCCCAGATATAGCTTTGAAGAAATAGCTGCCTTGGTAAGCTGATCTATTGAAAGGATTAAGAAAATGGAAAGAATACTTATGATACTATTTATTCTTTTCTTCTTTTGACTTGCATTGTATGCAATATTTAGCATATGGGACAGCATTAAGGCGTTTTTGAGGTATCTTTTTGCCGCAAGAAATGCATTTTCCGAAGCTACCCTCTTCTATACGCTTCAATGCATCATCAATCTCGTATACAATTTCCTGCACTTCGCCGGCAATATTCAGGCTCAGTTCTCTATCATAACTGTCGCTTGCCATATCCGCCATATGAAGGCTGTACCCGGAGAGATCTCCTGATGATTCTTTTTGGGATTTAAGATTCTCTTTGGCTATATGGCTTATATCGCCTGCTACGCCTTCTCTTACTCTCATCAGAAGTTTTTTGTATTTTAACAGCTCTTGTTTGGTCATCCTCTTGTTTCCTCCGTTACAACACTAGCGCATCTCTCACAAAGTGTTGGATTGTATTTATCTTCTCCGACTAACGCGCTCCAGTTCCAACAACGGCTGCATTTTTTGCCATCTGCCTTAGAGACCTGGATATCCAGCTTATCTCCTGTTGCAAGCACTACCTGTGAAACTATAAATATATAACGTAAGATCCCTGAATATCTGTTTAAAAATTCGTATTCTTCTTTGGAACTTACAACAAGCGATACCTTTGCTTCAAGCGGGCTACCTATTAACTTTGCAATCCTTTTTTCCTCAAGGGCTTTTAAAACTTCCTCTCTTAAATTTATCAACCGCTGCCATCTGGCCTCAAGCTCGGTGTCAATTAAACCGTTTTCTACCTTCGGCCAATCTGTCAGATGCACTGAGCCCTCTTTATTAAAATATCCCCATATCTCTTCTGCGGTAAATGGAATAACAGGCGCCATAAGCCTGGTAAGAACGCTCAATATTTTATAAAGAACTGTTTGACCGGACCGTCTTTCGTTTGACCTAGCTCCAAAAGTATACAACCTATCCTTTAAAATATCAAGATAAAAATTCGACATATCAAGAATGCAGAATTTATAGATAGAGCTTGTGGCTTCATGAAACATGAAGCGCTCGAAAGAATCAGTCACCTCTTTAAGCGTAGAATTCAGCCTGGAAAGAGCCCACCTGTCTATCTCCAGAAGGTCTTTGTCGGCTACCCTGTCTTTTTCCGAGTCAAAATCATAGAGATTGCCGAGAAGGTACTTCGCGGTATTCCTGAACTTGCGGTACGCCTCTACTGTGCGGTCTAAAATTTCTTCTGAAATCCTCACATCGTCAAAATAAGACGATGAGCTCGCCCAGAGTCTCAGGACATCAGCGCCTTTTTTAGAGATCACTTCTTGCGGGCTCATCACATTGCCTGCTGACTTGGACATCTTTTTGCCAACGCCGTCCACTACAAAGCCGTGGGTGAGCACATTTTTAAACGGGGAAACTTTTTCAACTCCCATACCGATTAAAATAGACGTCTGGAACCATCCTCTATGCTGGTCGCTGCCTTCCAGGTACAAATCCGCGGGAAAACCAAGATCTTTATTTATTCGAAGAACCCCCTGATGGCTTGCGCCTGATTCAAACCAGACGTCAAGAATATCCGTTTCTTTGTTAAATTCCCCATGGCCGCATTTTTTACACTTGAAGCCGTCCGGAACAAAACTCTTTGCCGGTTTCGCGAACCATGAATCAGAGCCTTCTGCGCCAAAAGTCTCTTCTATCTTTTTCATTACGCCGTCGTCTATTATTTCTAAATTACATGATGCACAATATAAAACAGGTACGGGTACGCCCCAGTAGCGCTGTCTCGAAAGGCACCAGTCAGGCCTAAGTTCTACCATGCTGGAAATACGTTTCTCACCTATACTAGGCACCCATTTTATGCTTTTTATCTCGTTAAGCGTTTTCTGCCTCAGGCCATTTCTATCCACTCCCATAAACCATTGTTTTGTAGCGCGGAATAAAAGCGGAGAATGACAGCGCCAGCAATACGGATACGAGTGTTCTGTTTTTTCGGATATTAAAAGCGCTTTTGCGTCTGAGAGAATTTTAAGGACAATGTCATTGGCTTCCAGTATGGGCTTACCCACAATTCCGTCAGGAACCTCAAAAGAATCTATTTTTTTAAACCTGCCTTTTTCATCAACAGGCATAATTACCGGCAAATTATATTTAAGGCCCACCTCATAGTCTTCCTGGCCATGACCAGGTGCGATATGAACGCATCCTGTGCCGTCTTCGTTTGAAACATAATCCGCCAAGACAACCTTTGAAGTGCGGTTTAAAAACGGATGGCAGGTTGTCATGCCTTCCAAATCTTTGCCTTTTACAGTTTTTACAATGCTTCCGGTTACGTCAAGTTTTTTAAGTATTGCTTCAAAGAGGGCTTCGGCCAATACCAGCGTGCCGTAACTGTCAGTCTTTACAAATACATATTTTAAGTCAGGGTGGACAGCTATTGCAACATTTGACACAAGCGTCCAAGGCGTGGTTGTCCACACCAAAAAAGCAAAACCTTTATCCCGATCGCTCTCAAATTTAACATATACCGACGGCGAAACATGGTCTTCGTACTCAACCTCGGCTTCTGCAAGGGCGGTTTCACACTTTGCACACCAGTTTATAGGTTTAAGGCCTCTGTAGATAAAGCCGTCTTTTGCAAGCTTATTAAAACTCGCCACCACTTTTTTTTCGTATTCCGGTTTCAATGTCAAGTATGGATTGTCCCAATCTCCAAAAATTCCCAGTCTTTTGAATTCGGCTTTTTGGACCTCCACAAATTTCATTGCAAATTCATACGCCAACTTTCTGAATTTTACCTGGTCCACGTCATGCTTTGTCTTTTTCATTTCCTTAAAAAGCTGGTGCTCTATCGGCATACCATGACAATCCCATCCGGGCACATAAGGCGCGTCATACCCCTGCATTGTTTTAAATTTAATAACAATGTCTTTTAAGGTTTTATTCAAAGCGTGGCCTATATGGATGTTTCCGTTCGCGTAAGGCGGGCCGTCATGGAGTATATATTTCGGCTTGAGTTTTTGTTTCTGGCGTATCTTTTGATAAAGATCAGAGCATTTCCATTTTTCGAAAATACGGGGCTCTTTATCAGGCAGGTTAGCCTTCATAGGAAAATCAGTTTTAGGCAGATTTAAAGTATTTTTGTATTCCATATTATAAATATTTCCCTATTATTATATCCAGCTTTTCTTTTGTGTGCTCTGGTATAAGCTTTTTATCGGTAACGATAGAGTACTTAAGCGCATCCCGGCAACAGCATTTTCTTTCTTCAGAAAGCCGGGGCACCGCTTCTTTTATTATTTTTTTTGCGGTGTCGACATTTTTCAGTAAATTTCCAGTTACCATTTCAATATTCACAGCCTCTTCATACCAGCAGTCATAATCGGTCACAAGCGCAATAGTGGCAAAACACATTTCCGCCTCTCGTGCAAGCCTGGCTTCAGGCATATTGGTCATGCCTATGATATCCATACCCCAGCTTTTGTACAAATGCGATTCCGCTCTTGTGGAAAAGGCCGGGCCTTCCATGTTTAAATATGTGCCTTTATCATGTACTGTAACACCCATCTTTTTGCCTGTATCATAAATTATTTTCCTTAAATCCGCACACACAGGGTCTGCAAAACTTATATGGGCAACCACGCCTTGCCCAAAAAAAGTAGTTTTGCGGGCCTGATTAGTTCTGTCTACGAACTGGTCCGGAAGTACGATATCTAGAGGCTTCAGCTCTTTTTTAAAACTCCCGACCGCTGAAATAGATATCAATTGTTCCACGCCGAGTTTTTTCATAGCGTATATATTTGCCCTGTAATTAATCTCTGTGGGTAAAATCGTATGGCCCCTTCTGTGCCTGGCAAGAAACGCTACTTCCACGCCGCCAAGGTTTCCGATAATAAAACTGTCGGACGGCTCGCCGAAAGGCGTTTCCACTGTAATTTCCTTTATATCTTTTAACGCATCTATCTGATACAGTCCGCTACCTCCAATAATCCCTACTTTTGTCATACTATCTCCTCTTTCCGCTTTCAAGAACTTGACAAAACTTACATTGTCAGAATGTCAAGTTTTTGGAGCGATGGGCTGCTTGTTTGACAGCTTTTTTTATGATCGCTTCCAGTTTTTCCTGTTTAAATACTTTCAGGGCGGCTTCAGTAGTGCCGCCTTTAGAAGCAACTTTTTTTACCAGCTCCTCCGTGGATAACTTGCTTGATTTAATAACTTCTGCAGCGCCTATAAATGTAGCCCTGGCTAATTTTAAAGCAATGGATTTTTCTAAGCCGCTTGCCTCAGCTGCTTTGGCCAATAGATACGTGAATAAGAAATAATATGCAGGGCCGCTGCCGCTCACAGCAGTAACAGCATCCATCATTTTCTCTTTAACTTTTATTACCTCTCCCAGATTTGAAAAAATCCTGAAAACTATTTTTAGATCCCGCATGGTAGCGAATCTGCCGCAACTAACAGCGGAAATACCTTTGCCTGCCATGGCAGGCATATTAGGCATTACCCTGATTACCCTTGCTCCAGGCAAAGCCTTTTCCATAGAGAACGTAGTTACGCCTGCAGCTATAGAGATTATCAGCTTTCCTTTTACATAAGGCTTTATTTCTTTTAAAACTTCTCCTATATCCTGCGGCTTTACAGCCAGGATAACGATATCCGAGCGCCTTGCGACAGTCACATTGTCGGAGATGCACTTATTCTTGTCGCTTAAAAGAACCTTGCTTTTAATGCGCGACGCTATTGTCATTCCCATATTGCCTGCACCGATTATGCCTATCATTGTATGCCTTTTAAAAATATTCCGATACGATAGATTTTATCTTGGTTATAAGCCTGCCGGCTAATCCGATTGGCTCAACCATAGATCCGTCAGACTTTGCGGCAATTATTTTTTTAACACCATATTTCATCAGGCCAAGCGAACATGCAAATGTTATATCGCTGAGAGTGCCTCCGGATTTAAGATTGCCCATATCTACAGGCATCTTAAATACCTTTTCTACGGTTTCAATAAAACCGTCCATCTTCGCAACGCCTCCTACCACGGCTACATGCGGCAGGCTCTTCTTATTCTTAAGGAACGGCTCCAGTTTTTTATGAATATCTTCCAACACCGTTTCTACCTTTGGCAATAAAAGGTTTGTGATTTCTCTTTTTGCAACAAGTCCGTATTTTATTTTTAGCTCTTCTGCTTCGTCAAACAGGATTTTCAGATTGTCCTGTAAAACCTGGGTGAGATCGTCTCCGCCGAACGGAAAAGTGAAAGAGTCCAATATCTTTCCGTCTATAAAAAGTGCCGCCTCTGTGGTTTCTTTTCCTGCGTCTATAAGAACAGCCCCGTTCATAAGCTCTTCTTCTTCAAAAACGCTTAGCCCGGTGCCAGCGCCTGAAACTATCAGTTCGTCCGCTTCATAGCCTGCCAGGTTTATTGCCTTTGTAATATTCTGCAAAACAGTGACAAGGGATGTAATTATATTAAGCTCCACATCAAGCTTTGAGCCGAACAGGCCTAGAGGATCGTTGATCTCCATCTTGTCGTCTATAAAAAACCTGACCGGTACCAGATGCACTGCTTCTCTGTCCAAAGACATAGCTATGATCCTGGCGGATTCTATACACCTTTTTACATCATCCTTTGTAATCTCGCTCGGCCTGTCTGAGATATGCACAGAACCCCGGCTCTGAAATGTTCTTATATGTGCGCCTGAAATATTGGCTATAACTTTTCGCACCCTGCATTTTGCCACTTCTTCCGCTTTCATAACGCTGGACTCTATTGCGTCTGAGAGCAATCCAAGGTTTGAAACCACGCTTCTCGAAAACCCCTTTGTGGGAACCTGGCCAAATCCAAGTATGTTTCCCTCGGCATTTGCAATCAACGCCCGAATATTGGAAGCGCCTATATCCAAACCGCAAATAATTTCTGAACGCATGATAGTCACCTTGCCTTAATTCCGTTCCCGTTCGCCGATTCGGTATCGTACTCCCGATCGGCGAACGGGAACGGAACAGATGTTTATCTCGGCCCTACTATCGGGTCCTCAAAACGTAAATCAATATATTTTACTCTTTCTATATCCTGCCCCAGCTGTTCCAGTATCGTAGCCAGGACATCCAATCTCTTATTAAATTCGCCATCGCCTATTTTTATCTCAACTTTTTCAGCATCCTTAGCTGAAAGAAAAAAAGATATATTGCGGCTGTCAGCGATATCTACTGTTTTTATCTGGCATTTTGAAAGCTTCTTATTCGCCGACAATGCGTCTATAAGAAATAAAGCCTTTCTAATTTTTTCTTTCTGGACTGTGCTGTTCCTGGCAGGGCCAGCCACCCTGATACCTGAAATAAGAGGAATATTCCTCTCTGCAGGATTATTTGCGTAAGGGAGAAAAACGCCGTCTTTATCTATGAAATATAGCCTGTCGCCATAAACTTGAGCTACGGCCATCCTTTGTCTTGCCTGAACAATCAATCTATCCGGCAACGCCCGCCTTATAACAATATCTCTTAGTTCAGGATGATCAGATTCTATTCTTTTTTTAAGATCATTCAGATCTACCAGGAATATATTGGCTCCCAAAACATGTTTGTCCTCAATCCCTCCGGAAAATTCTCTCCGCAATACATTTTTATCATCATAAAATCTAACATCCAGGCCTTTTACATTGAACAGATCTGAATCCACAAACATATACTGAAACGTCACAATGCCTGTACCTATAACAGCCACCAGGATTGTCCATAAAATAATCTTAAAAACACCTTTAAAATTACGCTTCGCCCTTGGTTCAGTTTCTTTCTTTTTTCTATGCGGTTGAATTTTTTGTTTTTTTATTTTTACCACTATAAACCGCCTCAGCCTCTAAACCACTTCAACTGCGTAGTCCGTCACAGAACTCTGGCAGACTGCGCGGTTTTTTCTACAATGCTGATTCTAAAATTTTAATGCAAAGGTCTTCAAAACAAATACCCACAGCTTTAGCAGCCTTCGGAAGAAGGCTTGTTTCTGTAAGACCGGGAATGGTATTCACCTCCAATATCACAGGGCCTGTTTTTTCATTCAATATAATATCAACACGCGAAAACGATCTTGCCGAAAGCGCCTTATGAGCTCTTAAGCCTATGTCCTGGCATTTTTTGTAAATAGACCTTTCTATTTCAGCAGGTACAATATATTCGGTAAAACCTTTTTCATATTTTGCGGCAAAGTCAAAAAATTTTCTTTTAGGCACAATTTCAACAATAGGCAAAGCCTTGTCTTCTATAACGCCTACTGTAATTTCTCTCCCGGAAATATATTCTTCTATTATTAATTTGTCGTCATATTTAAATGCGTCGCAGATTGCATCTCTCAGATCCTGTTCATTGCCTGCTATATTCAGGCCTATACTGGAACCGCCGTTAGAAGGCTTGACAACAAGGCTGGGCCCTAGATTTTTAAAATACGCCTCCATGTCGATTCCTTTATCAAAACTGTCTTTAGTCAGGATTTCATGCCTAGCAATTGGTATAAAGTTTAATCTAAATACCTCTTTTGCCAAAATCTTATCCATTGCGATTCTGGATGAGGCAGACAAACTTCCTGTATGAGGAATGTTCATTTTTTCAAGAAGTTCCTGTACAGTGCCGTCTTCTCCGAACTCGCCGTGAAGCGCCACAAACGCCACATCTATTTCCATCCGGCAGATCAAATCAGATACTGATTCTTTATAACCGTTTGTATTTGGCCCTGCCATAAGCTCTACAGGCACATAATCTATATGCCTCGCCTCAAGCGCCTTACAGACTGCCTTGCCTGATTTTATAGAAATTTCTCTTTCAGAAGAAGGCCCGCCCATCAATACGCCAACACGTCTATTTTTCATGTTTTATTTTACCTGACCTGGTCAACCTGCCAGGTTACCCAACCGGGTAACCTGGCAGGTTGACCAAAACAGGTCTATATTATCTTTAATTCCAGCTCTAAATCTACTCCAAATTTCTGTTTAACGCTTGTCCTGGCTAAATCTATCAGCCCGAGGACATCTTTTGCTGTTGCTTTGCCAAGGTTTACTATAATATTTGCGTGAATTTTAGAGATCTCTGCATCACCTATTCTTTTGCCTTTCAAGCCGCAGGACTCTATCAGCATGCCGGCTGATTTATCAAGGCCGGGATTTTTAAATATACTGCCTGCGTTTGAAAAACCGATCTTACTAAGCCAATCGCGTTTCTTATTAAATGCTTTTATTTTATCTTTAACGTCCTCTTTTTTGCATTTCTCAAGCTTTAGCCTAGCTCCTAAGATAATTTTTCCGTCCAGGCCTGAAGCGCGGTATTTAAAATCCATGTCTTCCCCGCTCAAAACCTTTATCTTTTTATCTTTTAAATCCAAAATTTCTACATCCAGGATAATATCTTTTATTTCAATAAATACGCTCGGATCTTCCAGGCTCCGGACGCCTGCGTTCATAAAAATCGCGCCTCCGAGATTCCCGGGTATACCAGCTAGAAATTCACAACCTGTCAGTCCATTATCAAAACTATGTTTCACTAGCTTCCCTACGCTGAGCCCGGCGCCTACCTTTATTATAACTTCTTTTTCTGTTTCTATTTTTTCAAAACCCCTCGCCAGGCGTATTACTACGCCGTCAAAGCCTTTATCTTTAACTAACAAATTTGTGCCATTGCCTACTATGACAAATTTCTTATTTTTGGTCTCTGTAAAATTAATCGCCTCTAAAATGCCTTCTGGATTTTCAGGCTCTATCCAGCAATACGCAGGGCCTCCAATACGAAAACTCGTATGCCGAGATAATAACTCATTGTACCTTATTATATACATCGCCAGTTCATTATATCTTAACACTCAAAGAAGAGTTTTCAAAAATCTTGGCAATCTTAAAAGGCAATTCGCCTATATCTCCAGCCCCCAGTAAAAACACTGCGTCACCCGGCTTTACTACATCTGTTAAATGTTTTATTATATCAGGTTTTGAAATAAAATGCACATCTTTATGTCCATGCTTCCTGGCGCTTTCGTATATGTCTTTCCCGCTTATACCTTCAATAGGCTTCTCGTCCGCAGAATATATATCTGTCACTACGAGGTAATCCGCCATGTCAAAGCATTTGCCGAACTGGTCTTTTAAATCCTTGGTCCTGGAGAACCTATGCGGCTGGAACACGGCAACTACGCGCCTGCCGGAAGATTCCATCGCCTTAAGCGTAGCTCTTATTTCTGTCGGGTGATGGGCATAATCGTCTATAATAATAATATCTGAGTCCAAATGAGTTATCCTGAAGCGCCTGTCAGCACCTTTAAATTCCCTGATTACTTCTTTTATAAGATTAAAATTCATACCCAGCTCCATTGCCACTCCTATTGCAGCCAGGCTATTGATTACATTGTGCATGCCGAGTATCGAAAGTCTTATCCTGCCGAGTTTTGCGCCTTTATATTTTACGTCAAATTCCGAGCCTTTAAGGCTCATCAATTTTATATTTTCCGCTTTTACATCAGCGTCATCCGAAATACCATATTTTAGAATTCTTTTATTGGATACCCTGGCTATATTCTTTAAATTCTCATCTTCAGCGCAGATAAAAGCCATGCCTTCGTCTTTTGTGTTATTGACAAATTGTTTATAAGCACTCAGGACATTATCCATTGTGCCGTAATAGTCCATATGCTCCCTGTCGATATTAGTGCTGACGCTATAGAGCGGATTAAGCAGGATAAACGTGCCATCCGATTCGTCCGCTTCCGTAACCATGTAATCGCTCTGGCCAAACCTTGCGTTGCCTCCTAAAAAATCGACATCAGCCCCTATAAACACCGTAGGGTCAAGACTTGCCTTGATTAATAACAGGGACACAAGCGATGTAGTGGTAGTTTTTCCATGCGCGCCTGAAATAGCTATGGCCTTTTTATCCTGCATCAGCATGGCAAGGGCCTCCATGCGTTTTAATATAGGTAAGTTTTTCAACTTCGCCGCCATGAATTCCGGGTTGGTCTCTTTGATGCATGAAGAATATATTACTATATCCGCGCCGTCAATATTTTCAGAGCGATGGCCTATTTTAATTTCCATGCCCATGTCTTCAAGTCTGTCAGTGACCTTCGAATTCCTCAAATCAGATCCCTGCACTGAATAACCATAACAATGAAATACCTCCGCCAGGCCGCTCATGCCTATTCCGCCTATTCCTATAAAATGCACAGTCTTACCGTTGATCATTTATAAAGCTCCTTTATCAAAATTTTACACGCATCCGGTTTGTCAATATTTTTTGCCCTGGCTGCCATATCGCTCAAAACATTTTTATCCATTAATTTCAATATAGCGTCCCTCATAACGCAAGAGGTCAAACTTTTTTCTTCCAGCAATATCCCTGAACCTATTTTTTCAAGAACCATTGCGTTGAGTTTCTGATGGCCAAGCGCATATGGATAAGGTACCAGTATCGCAGGTATCCCCAGTGTCAATAATTCAGACACTGTCATAGCGCCTGCCCTTGAAATTACAAAATCGCATTCATTATAGAGCCTCGCCATATGGTCTGTAAAGGAAAATACCCTGTTTTTTATCCCTATTTTATTGTAAAAAATTTCCACCTCTTCCAAATCATTTTTTCCTGCGATATGCGTAAAGCTCAGCATACTTCTAGTCTCTTTTTCTATAAGGCTTACTGCCTCCGGTACAATACTGTTCAATCTATGGGCCCCTTGGCTGCCGCCGATTACAAGCACGTTGAAAGAATCCGCAGGTTTCACCCTATCATTCCTTTTCAGGCCTTCACGGAGAGGATTTCCTGAGAAAACAACCTTTGACTCAAAACCTTTCAGAAAATCTTTAGCCTCAGGAAAACTTATAGCAATTTTATTTACAAATCTAGCGAGGATCCTGTTTGCTTTGCCGGGATAGACATTCTGTTCGTGTATAATTGTCCTTGCGCCTGAAATACCCGCCAGCAAAACTATCGGGCCCGAAACATATCCGCCGAAGCCAACCACGGCGTCAGGCTTAAATTTTAAAAGCACGAACGCGGATTTTATTGTCCCTATAAAAAGCCTCATAAAAAAATTCAACACAGCGAAGATATTTTTAGATTGAAGCGCTGTTATAGGCAATGTCGTAAAATCCACGCCTTTGCCTGATATCATATTGCAGTCCTGCTTCCTTGAAGACGCCACAAATAAAACCTGCCCAATATTTCTAGTCTTGATCTCCTTGGCCAAAACCAAAGCCGGCAATATATGCCCTCCTGTCCCTCCCGCAACAATTAACACTTTCATATCTACCCTCTCCCATAAACTTGACAAAACTTACATTGTCACAATGTCAAGTTTATGAGTTGGAAATGTTGATTAATATGGCTACGGCTATAATGCTGAAAATCATGGCTGTGCCGCCATAGCTGATAAAAGGCAAAGGCAAACCTTTTGTAGGTATGGCACCTGTTGAAACAGCTATATTTATTGCCGCTTTCAGGCCTATGCTGGCAGTAATACCTAGCGCCAAAAATCTACCGAACAAATCCTTTGCCTTTATTGAAATTTGTATGCCAATCAACACAAACAACACAAATAATATCAGAACCGACAATGTTCCTATAAGCCCTGCCTCTTCGCCTATTATTGAAAATATAAAATCTGTATGCGCCTGCGGAAGATAAAAAAGTTTTTGTTTCGAACACCCAAGTCCCAGCCCGAAAATTCCGCCGGAGCCAAGCGCTAAAAAAGACTGGATTATTTGAAAACCAGCCCCTTGAGTATCGCTCCAGGGGTCAAGATAACTCGCTATACGTCGCAGCCTGTATGCAACTTTAAAAATCAGAAAATAAAAAATTGGTATAATAGGGACAAGGAAAGGCAAAAAATACGCCATATTAACCCCTGAGACAAACATCATAATAAAGCCTACTGTCAGGATGCAGACTGAACTCCCCAAATCAGGCTGCAAGAGTATCAATAGGACTGAAAAACCAAGAACCATTAAAGGCGGCATAAATCCCTGCATAAAACTTCTGATCACAGGTTGTTTCCTGTCCAGGATATCCGCTATATAAACTATCAGAAAAAATCCGGCAAACTCAGAAGGCTGGAACCCTATAAAACCAAGCTTTACCCATCTCTTTGCACCCCCTGCTTCGCGGCCTACGCCTGGAAGAAGCGCCAGAATAAGTCCGACTATCGAAATAGCAAGAAATACCTTGGCATATTTCTTCAAATTTCTATAATCTTTTTTCAAGAAAATTCTTGCCAGAAAAAGCCCGAAAAGGCAATGAATTATATGCCTCTTTAAATAATAGCTGCTGTCATTATACTGCTCGTACGCATAACAGCTTGAGGCGGAATAGATCATCACTATCCCTATGCACAAAAGTATAGTGGAAATTATCAAAAGGTGCTGGCTGTCTCTATTTAGATTTTCTAATTTCATTTACAAGTTCCTTGAAAATTTTACCGCGCTCTTCGTAAGTTTTGAACATGTCAAAGCTGGAGCACCCGGGAGAAAGCAGCACCTTTCCTCCTTTTTTAGCTTTTTTAAAGCCCTCAGACACAGCTTCGCTGAAAGAGCTTGCTTCAAATATCGGCTTTACGCCATTCAGTCCATTTTTTATCTGAGGCCTGGCCTCGCCTATTGAAATTATATAATCCACTTTTTGCTCCACAAGAGGCTTTAATAAACCGAAATCTCCGCCTTTATATCTTCCACCCATTATAAGGATAATATTTTCTTCGAGAGATTTCAGCGCCCATCCTACACTTGAAATAGTAGTGGCTTTTGAGTCGTTTATAAAATCAACACCGCTCACATTTGCAACATGTTCTAATCTATGCTCTATGCCTCTAAAATTCCTGAGAACTTCCACCATCTTAGACCCATCTACTCCCATAATAGAAGCCGCTGACATGGCTGCCAGAAAGTCTTCATTCAATATGTTATATTTCCTGCCAAAATCTTTATACTCGTTAAAAAATTCAACCTTCGGATTTTTTATAGCGCTGGAGATTTCGCTTAAAAGTTCGTCATCTTTGTTCAAAAAAACTATATCGTTTTTATCCTGATTCAAGAAAATTCTGCACTTGGCGGTAATATATTCATTCATATCTTTGTGCCTGTCTAAGTGATTATCGGAGATATTCAATATAACGCTCACCCTGGGCTTAAATTTATCGATCAATTCCAGTTGGAAAGAACTTACCTCCAGGACTATGATAGAATCTTTTTTTATTTTTTTTATCTCGCCGGAGAAAGGGTTACCGATATTGCCGCATACAATTGCGTCAAAACCGCCTGAGCGAAGCATCTGCCCGATAAGAGTTGTAGTTGTAGTTTTGCCGCTCGTGCCTGTTACAGCTATTATAGGAGCAGAACACATTGTATAAGCCAGCTCAAGTTCGCTTATTACTTGGATTTTCCCGGCTTCAGCCCATTTAATCGGGTCAGCATCCCGCCTTACGCCCGGGCTTACTACCATTAAATCAGCGGTTTCTATAAATTTATCCGTATGGCCCCCAAGCTCCACGTCTCCCGGCTTAACTACGCCTTCGACAATTAGCAAATCCCTGGCATCTTGAACAGTTTTGTCATTTTTAAACTCTGTAATAAAAACAGTGTCCTTGCCTCTCGCCAAAAGCCTGGCTGCTTCAATCCCGCTTTTCCCCAACCCCACCACAACCACTTTCCTCATATCCATCCACCCCCTCACAATCTTGACATTGTGACAATGTTAGTTTTGTCAAGATTATTGGATTTATCTTAACTTTAGCGTAGAGAAACTTAGTAAAACAAGTATTATTGCTATTATCCAGAATCTTATCGTGACCTTTGGTTCAGGCCAGCCACATTTTTCAAAATGATGGTGGAGTGGTGCGATCTTAAATATCCTTTTGCCTGTTGTCCTGAAAGAAATTATTTGCAATAACACCGACAGTGCCTCTACTACAAATATCCCGCCCACCAGGAACAAGAGCATTTCCTTTTTTATAAAAACAGCTACTATGCCCATTGCCCCTCCCAGAGCAAGAGCCCCTGTATCGCCCATAAATATCGACGCCGGATACGCATTGTACCACAGAAACCCAAGCCCAGCGCCTATTATAGCAGCGCAAAAAACAGTCAGCTCCGCAGCCTCAGGCAAATAATAAATACCCAGGTATTCCGCAAACCTCACATGGCCTGTTAAGTAGCTCATCCCCGCATAAGTAATCGCCGTCATTATTATCGCGCCTATCGCGAGGCCGTCCAGGCCGTCCGTTATATTGACGGCATTTGAGCACGCGGAAATAACAAGTATCACAAAAGGTATATAAAAAATCCCCAGGTCAATCACGATGTTTTTGAAAAACGGGAATTCAACAGCCCTGGTATTGTCAGGATTCCAATATAAAAAGAGTGCCACTATTAACCCTATCAGGGCCTGAAAGAAAAGCTTTGTTCTCTTATTTAAGCCTCTTGAGCCTTTTTTGGTCTTGGCATACATAAGTTTTTTATAATCATCTATAAACCCCAGCCCTCCCAGATACAGCGTCACAAAAACTGCGAGAAGCAGATAAAGGTTATCAAGCTCTGCCCACAGAAGCGTGGACGCAGATACGCCTATCAAAATCAATATGCCGCCCATGGTCGGGGTGCCCTGTTTATTTTTATGGAGGTCATAAAGGCCGGGGCATTCTTTTTGCCGCACGCTCTCCCCTATTTTAAGCGCCTGCAATTTCCTTATTATAGGCGGCGCCAAAATAACTGTTATTAAAAATGCGGTAATGCTGGCAAACGCTGCCCTGAAAGTAATATACTTAAAAACATTAAAAACCGTAAAATATTCCCTGAGCGGATAAAGTAAGTAATATAGCATTTAAATTTTTCCCTTTCTATTTTACCTGGTCAACCTGGCAGGTTACCCAGATGGGTAACCTGCCAGGTTGACCAGGTTGAGATTTATATTTTAAATTGAGCCTCTAAATCGCATACTATTTCTTCCATTTTCATCGCCCTGGAGCCTTTGACCAAAATAGTGTCGCCTTTTTTAATAAGTGTGGCGACCTTCGCCCGGGCGTCTTTCATAAGCGTGCAAAGTTTTATTTTCTTCTCGCTCATGCCCGCTTCCTGCGCGCCTTTAGAGATATGCTCCGCGAGCTTTCCGACAGCCACTATCAGATCAATTCCGGATTCCGCCGCCTGTTTTCCTACCAGGTGATGGAACCTGCCTGAAAACGTGCCCAGCTCAAGCATATCGCCCGCTATAAGGATCTTCCTTCCCTCTGTGACCATATCCCTCAGCGCTTCTATCGCCTGTTTCATAGACTGAGGATTGGCGTTATAAGTATCGTTGATTATTTTTATATCTCCGAATCTTTTTACCTCCATCCTCATATTCGGAACCCTGAATTCCTTTAGCGCGTCTCTGATTTCTTCGATAGGTATGCCGAAATCCCAGGCGCATGCTATGGCGCCAAGGGCGTTGGAAACGTTATGCCTGCCAAGAACTCCAAGAGATATATCCCATTTTCCATTCAGCCTGAAACTTATACCTTCAGGTTCCAGGCTTATTTTATCAGCGTAAAAATCCGCCTCTTTATCAAATCCAAACCATAAGGTCTTGAGATTTGTTTTTATTGCCCTGAGATATTCATCGTCGGCATTAAGGATAAGCTTTGCGTCCTTATCCATATATTCCAGCATCTCCGCTTTTGCCTTAAGGACCGTATCCACATCTTCCAAATATTCCAGGTGCGAAGGCCCTATGTTTGTAATGACAGCTATTGTCGGCCTGGCTATTTCTGAAAGCCGCCTTATCTCGCCCAGATGATTTGTGCCCATTTCCAACACGGCAATATTGTGCTCGCTATTTAAGCGCATCAGAGTAAGCGGCACTCCTATATTATTATTTTCTGTGCCAAAATTTTTCAGGGTGTTGAATTTTTTGCTCAATATGACGGAAATCATTTCTTTGGTAGTAGTTTTGCCGTTTGAGCCGGTAATGCCTATTATAGGTATGGAAAATCTGGATCTGTGAAAATTTCCGATATCCCCAAGCGCCTTTATGCTGTCACTGACCGATATAAAGGAAACATCAGGCAATTTAAAATTTGCATTCGTAATGCCTCCGTCCTGCACCAGTATACTTCCTGCGCCTTTAGAAACAGCATCCAGTATAAAACTATGGCCGTCAAACCTGTCACCTTTTATGGCCAGGAAAAGTTCGCCTTTTTTTATCTTGCGCGTATCAGTGGACAAACCTGTCAGTATTTCTTCCTTATTGCCTGACAAAAGCTTTCCTTTTACTGCAGTTATGATATCTCCGACTGTAAACATAGTCCTGCCTCCTTTAAAATACGTTTTACAACTTCCCTATCATCAAATGGAACCGCAGTATCCTTGAATATTTGATATGTCTCATGGCCTTTGCCGGCAATTAACACGATATCGCCTTTCCGGGCCTCCAGCACAGCCTTTTTAATAGCGTTAAACCTGTCCGGTTCAATTATATAGTTGTCTTTTTTAGCGCCTATGCCTTTAGTAATTTCATTTATTATATCCATCGGCTCTTCGGTCCTTGGATTATCACTTGTAATAAAAACAATGTCCGAGAGTTCCGTAGATATTTTCCCCATCTCAGGCCTTTTTGTCCTGTCCCTGTCTCCCCCACATCCAAATACTGAAACAAGCCTGGCTGGTTTTAACTCGCGGAGAGATTTAAGCACATTGGTAAGCCCGTCTTCTGTGTGAGCGTAATCCACATATATTGAAAAATTCTGGCCGCAGTCAACGCTTTCCAATCTTCCCGGAAGGCCTTTCAGCACTTCAACACCTTTTTTAATATCTTCAAAAGTCATCCCAAGGGCAATTCCTCCGCCAGTACTGGCGAGAATATTATAGATATTATGACGGCCGATTAAGTTTGATTTTATTTCGATTAAACCTTTATCTGTATGCAATTCAAATCTCAGCCCGTTACAAGAGAGATTAATATTGTGAGCTGTAATATCCGCCTTGCGGTCGATACCGTAGGTGATTATATTAGCTTTAGCCTCAATTTTAACCTTCTCTATGATTTTTCCTGCCGCCGGGTCGTCTATATTTATTATCGCAAACCCGCCTTTTTTTATTTTTGCAAACAATTTAAGTTTTGCTTTCAAATAATTATCCATATCCTTGTGAAAATCCAGATGTTCTCTCGTAAGATTTGTAAAAATAGCCGCGTCAAATTGCAAGGTCTCCACTCTTCCCTGTTCCA
>Ga0172371_10006008_pt1 | contig 17816 bp, 12 predicted proteins | sample Lak12m_FD_114543 | JGI IMG/M metagenome (GOLD analysis project Ga0172371, IMG submission 114543) | Freshwater microbial communities from Kabuno Bay, South-Kivu, Congo - kab_022012_12m | ecosystem: Environmental > Aquatic > Freshwater > Lake | place: Democratic Republic of the Congo: South-Kivu...
CTGGCGCTGCGAATCATTAAAATAAGCCGGAACGGTAATGATCGCTTCCGTAATCTTCTCGCCTAATTTCGCCTCGGCATCGGCTTTTAATTTAGCCAGAATCATGGCGGAAATTTCTTGCGGCGTATAATCCTTATCGCCCATCTTTACTTTTACCCCTTCGCCGGCCTGCAAAATCTTATAAGGCGCGGTTTTCAAATCGCGTTGGACCTCATCTTCGGAGAAATGACGGCCGATTAGGCGCTTGACCGCATAAACAGTATTTTCCGGATTGATAACGGCTTGGCGCTTGGCCGCTTGGCCGACAATCCGTTCGTTATTTTTAGAAATCGCGACGACCGATGGCGTCGTCCGATTCCCTTCGATGTTTTCAATAATTTTCGGGAGACCGCCTTCCATTATCGCCATCGCGGAATTAGTCGTACCCAAATCGATTCCTAAAATTTTTGCCATATTGTTATTTTTTATTATTTCTTCTTAGTTTTAATCTTGATCGTTTTCGGTTTTACCTCAGGGGCTTTCGGCACGGTGATTTTTAGCACTCCATCTTCGTTAACCGCCGAGGCAGTTTCGCCATCAACTTTAGTCGGCAAAGGGATAGAGCGGTAGAAAGAGCCGCGGCGAATTTCCTTGCGGTAATAATTCTTATCGTCTACTTCGCTCTTTTTTTCGCTTTCACCTTTAATAGTCAGGACATTATTCTCGATAGAAATATCGACTTTTTCCGGATCGATGCCGCCTAATTGCGTCTCCACAACCACATTATCCTTATCTTCGTACATATCGACCGCGGGGGTAAACCCAAATTGATTACCGCGCACGGCCGGCAACATGGAATCCATCATCTTATCCATGTCGTCGAACTCTGATAAGAACGGTGCCCATTTTATTATTGACATAGATTTATATCTTCTCCCGCTAAAACTAAGCGATTATTAGTAGATAGCGGCAGAACTAAATTAATTATTCGACAATTACCTTGGCCGGCCTTATCACTCGGCCGTTTAACTTATAGCCCGGCATGATTTCTTGTCTAACGGTTTCGCCGGCACCGTCGATCGCGTCCATCGTATTATGATCAAATTTTTCACCGACTGTTTTTATTTCCTCAATACCGCGGCCGCTTAAAATTTCCTTAAACTGCTTTAAGACATGGCGTACGCCTTCGACCCACGCGTTTTTGCTATCCTCTTCGCTCAGTCCGTTCAAGGACATCTTTAAATGATCATAGGTCGGAAGGATGTCAGACAAAAAATCACTAAGAGCATATTTTATAAATTCTTCTTTATCCTTAGCCGTTTGTTTCAAAAGATTTTGGTAATCGGCCAAAGCGCGTTTATATTGATGCTCCCAAGGTTCTATTTCTTCCGCACGGATAAATTCGAAACGAGGCCGCTTTTCATCTTTGACCGCCACTTCGCTTAAAAACATGTTCCGTGGCCTAGCCCAAATCTTAGTTTTATCTTTTAAATCCTGATAGACAACTAGTGGTTCTTTGGTCTCAGTATTGATTGCTTCATATAAAAATCGATACTGGCCGCCTTTATAATGGCGATAAATTCCTGGCTTAATTTCTTCCTGCATATTATTCAAACTTCTTTTTAATAAATTCGACAAGCGCTAAATTACGGCCGTAATCCATACGTAACGGTCCCAGGATGCCGAAGATGCCGCTTTGATTGTTATTTTTATATTTGACCAAGATTGTACTTAAAAAATTTCCGAAAGGATTCTTAGATCCGATTAGCACCTGCTCGCCATCGCCCAAATCTTCAAAAACATCATCGATAATGTCCTCCAGGCGATCAATTACTCCAGAAACGTCACAAACGGCGCTCGCCTGCTTAAATTCTGGCTGGGAGAAGAGATTAGATAAACCAGTATAATACAAATCATTCTTATGAAAGGCCCAAAAGACCGCGCCGCTGGATAATTCGGCGATAGCCTTCGCCGTCTGACGGAAAGCCCCCTCCTCGCGTTTAAATAATTGCTCGAGCAATTTGAGCTCCGTCTCTTTTAAATCTTTTTTCTTCTTTAATTCTCTAGTCTCCTTTAATAACAGTTCGTAGGCGGCCTCGGTCGGAATCCGACCGGCAGAGGTATGCGGCTGGTGGATATATCCCTCGTCTTCTAATTCCATCATCTCATTGCGCACTGTCGCCGGGGAAATTTCTAATTTATATTTTTCAACCAAAACACCAGAAGAAACCGGGCTTGCGGTTTTAACATACTCCCTAACAATCGTTTCCAATAAAAATTTTTTACGCTCAGAAATCATATGAACTCATTATAAATAAAATTAGCACTCAAGTCAAGAGAGTGCTAACAAATCTTTGCTTATTAAAATTTTAGGCTATTATTAAATAATAAACTACATACCAAAATATTTTCTATCCTCGATATACTTTTGATACTGAATAGCGTCAAGTATTTTAGAGGCGGAAAAATTCTGACTATAGCGATAGAATAAAGAGTAGTTCCGCGGCGGATATTGGTTAATTAAGCAATCAGTAGCAAGGTGCAGGCTGGCGCCCAAGATCATGGCCGAGAGAAAAATACTAACTGTCTTTTGGCGGCGTAGCAGCCAAGCGGCCAGCAAAATAACTGGGATATATTCCCAGCCGTGGAACCAAAGATGAATCTGGTTACTACTTAAAAATTGCCGGCCTTCAAAAAAATAAACAATATTAAAATGCGGACCATAAACCAAAAAATATTCTAAAACATGATCCAAATCAATAAAAAATCCGCCGACGAGTCCGGCAATAATCCCTAGGTAAGGGCGGCGACAATGGGAGCCGACCAAATAGCCGACTAAAACCGCTAAAATAAAGTGAATAAAAAGATGGAGTGGCAAGGCGATGAGCACAATCAAGTAGAATTAAAGTTTATTTAAAAAATACCAATTCAAAATATCGTGAGCGATCGGGGCGGCGATGGCGCTACCTTCTACGCCTTCTTCTACCAAAACCGTAATCGTCACCTCAGGTTTTTCATAGGGAGCAAACCCAATAAACCAAGCGTGCGGTCCTTTTTTGGTTGACCACTGCGCGGTCCCAGTTTTGCCAGCCACCGTCACCGGTAAAGTATTTAAAGATCGGGCGCTACCTAAAGTGACTGTTTCTCGCATGCCGGCCCGAACTATCTGCAGATAGGCCGGAGAAATAAAATTACGGCGAATTACTTTGGGGGCGATTTCTCGGATAACCTTATTATCCGATCCTAAAAGTTTACTGACTAAATGTGGTTCATAAAGCGTGCCGCCATTAGCGATCGCGCCGGTATAATTAGCTACCTGAAGGGGCGTTACAATCACATCGCCTTGCCCGATAGCGAAATGGTAAGTATCACCAATATACCAAGATTCATGTTTAGTTTCTTCTTTCCAAGCCGCAGTCGGCACAAAGCCCGGTCGTTCGCCCGGTAAATCAATACCGCTAACTTCTCCCAGACCAAACAAGCGGGCATATTTTACTAGACCGCTAATACCCAAACCCTTAAAATCCCCATACCCGCCACCGATGTAATAAAAGAAAGTATTAACCGACCAAGCTAAAGCTTTTTTCACATCAGTTTGCCCGTGACCGCCCGCCTTCCAGTCAGGAAAAAACCATTCTCCGATACGCAGTCCGCCGCTACTTAGAAAACTGGTTGTTTCCGTGATAATCTTCTCTTGCAAGGCGCCAGCAGCAAAAATAGGCTTAATGGTCGAGCCAGATGGAAACTCACCGCTGACCGCACGATCAAATAAGGGATGATCGGAATCATTTAAAAATTTATTATATTCTTCTTGGCTGATACCGCGGGCGAATAGATTGTTGTTGTAAGCCGGCAAACTAACCAAAGCCAAAATCTCGCCGTTATTAGGATTAGTAACAATAATAGCCGCTCGATGCAAATTAGCCTTTTTCAAATAAGCCACCGCTATCTCTTCCGCCTTCTGTTGTAAGCCGGAATCAAGAGAAAGCTGCAGATTATATCCGTCGACAGCCGCTATTTCATTAATGATCTTTTTCTGGCGACCCAAGGCATCAACTTCAATATTCTTTTTACCGGGGGCACCCTTTAACTCTTTCTCCCAAGAATATTCGATACCCATTTTACCGACATAATCAATCGGGGAATAATCCGTGCCACCTTTTTTAAGTTCGTCGTCATCGATTTTACCTGTATAGCCAAGAATATGAGAAAAACTGCTCTCAGCTAATACGGACGGACTCGAGGTTGCCGCCGGCCAAAGATATTCGCGTCTAATCTTACTCGACAAAAAAACGCCGGGCCAATTTACCAACCGCAAAGATAGAAGCATCGCCTTATCATAATCAATATTATCCGTAATAAAAAGCGGCTGATAAGATTCCAAAGATCCCAACCTGACCTTGGCCAGAATTTCTTTAAGTTGGTAAAAAGTAGCGTTATCAGCCACAACATTAACCGCTGTGCCGGTTACCTCTCTAATCTTACTGGCCGCTGTAGCCGCAACCGGCAGTACCCGTTCTCCATCCTCAAGGATCTGACTAATTTGGCGCAATAGGTCGTCTCGCAGCAATTCATCTTTTGGTAAATTAATCGGTTTAAAATACAAAACAAAATTGGCTTTATTGCGCACTAAAGGCTTGAGGTCGCTCGTATAAATAATCCCCCTTTTAGGCTCAATCGTCTCGGCGCGCAGACGGTTACCTTCGGACAATAAGCTATAGTAGTCATTCTTCGTTACCTGTAGCCAGAAAGACCGCAGCAGCAAGATAGTTAAAGCTAAGAGCATGAAGGATAAAAAATATTTAAGGCGACGAAAATCAAAGGAACAACTAACCATTTCCTTGCGACTAGTATCGGCCAAGTAAGAGCCTTCGGCCCAATCGGCATAATAAAAAGAATCCTTCAGACCGCCCCAGTAAAAACGGCCTTCTTGGACTAAAAATGGATCATGATCTTTGTGGCGCAAAGACCTGTTTAATTGGCTTTTCTTGAATATTTTGAAGAATTTCTGATTCATATCTTGATCTTATCTTATCGCGGATTTCCGGCCTTGGCAAGACAAAAAACCAAAAAAGATTGTCCAACTAAAAAATTTAAGCTAAGATGGAAAAAAGAAAATAAATAAAAAATATGCGCATCCTACTTATCGAAGATGACGCGGATATCCGCGCCTCTCTGTCTATGGCCCTGAAAGCGACTAATTATGCTGTCGATACCGCACTCGACGGTGAGAGAGGCTATTTCCTGGCCGCAACTAACGACTACGATTTGATTATCCTGGATTATAATCTGCCGAAATTAAACGGCCGAGAAATAATCGAGAAGCTAAGGGAAGAAGGAAGGAGAGTCCCGATCATAATGCTGACCGTTCATAACGGCATAAATGATAAAGTAGATCTTCTTAACCTGGGGGCTGATGATTACTTGACCAAGCCCTTTGCTCTGTCTGAGCTTATGGCCAGAATCAAAGCCATCTTACGTCGACCGGAAACCTGGCAGAGCCGTATCCTGAAAATCGCCGACTTAGAGCTCGACCCTGACAAATTTCTAGTGACCAAAAACGGCCGAAGAGTAGCCTTATCCTCTAAAGAATTTGCCCTACTTGAATATCTTCTACAGAATAAAGGACAAATAATGTCGCGCCAGGAAATCATGGAACATGTCTGGGACGAAAATGCCAATCCTTTTTCTAATACTATCGAGGCTCATATTAGCAATCTGCGTAAAAAATTGGAAAATAATCAGCAAAAATTAATTTTTACCGTTTCTAATCGCGGCTACAAGATCGACGAGAAAGAATAATGCGCTAAATCTAAATGATAAAAGATAAAAAATATTTTTAGAAAAATTTTAACTTTTCTTAAGCTTCTACCTGTTACGATAAGGGCGACAATAAGCCGCCGCGAGAATTCTTCCAAAAAGAAGCTCTGACTGGTTAGAAAAGTCGATATTGTCCCAAAAGGCTGCTTCAGCCATTAACATTATATGAAGAAAGGTACAAAAAAAATTTCGCTCATTGGTCGTCTCCAGTCGCCGGCGCTCCTGGCCCTGATCTTGGCTACCGCCCTTAACCCCGGGATACCCTGGCGCGACTAAAATTACTAAACACTCCTTAGCAATAAGGAGTGTTTAGCATACAATAGATATGATCAAATCTTTTATCGCTTTTTGGTTAAAATTGATCAGTCCAAAAAGCACGAATGAAGAAATCGGGCGCCACGAATTGATCCTTAATATTCTCCTCTTATTCTCTCTGGGCGGCTTTATTGTCTTAAACATCATCCGCCTTATCGATATTATCGGCAATCCGCGTGATCGTGGTCTACCATTGGCTTATACCGTAGCGATCTTATTATTTTTTGTCTTTTTATTATGGCTATCGAAGCGAGGCTGGATTAAAACCGCTTCTTGGCTGCTACTAACAGTCTACTCCTTACCCATGCTCTATTCTTTCATCACTTGGGGAACGGATTTACCGGCTGCCTTGTTACTTGCAGTTCTCGTCATTACTCTATCCGGTGTCTTGATCAACGCTAATTTGGTAATGATCAGCACGATTTTTCTTAGTTTGTTTCTAATTATTCTCACTTACGCCCAAAACGCCGGTCTCGTTACTGTTAATCGCTATTGGTTAGCGGAAAAATATGAACTGGGAGATGCCATCGCGCACTCTATCTTATTTCTGATAATAGCCGGCATCGCTTGGCTATTCTGTCTGGAAATAGGTCGGGCTTTAAAGCGCGCCCATCAAAGCGAGGCCCAATTGCGGCAAGAACGCGATTCCCTGGAAACCAAGGTTATTGAAAGAACCGCCCAATTAAGACAAGCGGAGGCAGAAAAAATCGATCAACTCTACCGTTTGGCCGAATTCGGCCGCCTGTCGTCGGGAATATTTCATGACTTGCTCAATCCTTTGACGGCCGTCTCTCTTAATCTAGAACAAATCAGAGAAACAACAACCGACAAAATCTTAAACGCTAAGTCTCATCTAAGCCAAGCAATCTTGGCGACGCATAAAATGGAGGGGCTGATTGCCGGAATTAAAAAACAGATCCAGCGAGAAAGTGACCTGGCTATTTTTGCAATCGATCAAGAAGTTGAACAAATTATCCAAATTTTAGCTTATAAAGCTCTCCGCGCTAACGTCCAAATTAATTTTGCATCGACAAAACCGAGTAATCTTTACGGCGACCCGATTAAATTTGGACAAATAGTCACAAACCTATTAGCTAACGCAATCGAAGCCAGTGAAAATAGCGAACCGCAAAACTCCGACCCAGAAAATAAAACGAAAACAGTCGAAATCATCCTCCGGTCTAATAAGCAAGCAATTATCTTGACCGTTGCCGATCAAGGCCTGGGGATCGCCCCGGAAAATATCAATAAGATCTTCGAACCGTTCTTTAGTACGAAAAAGGAAGCTGGACGAGGCCTGGGGCTTGGCTTGGCTTCGACCAAGAATATCATTGAAAAAAATTTTGATGGCACGATCACTGTGTCGAGTACCCCGGAACAAGGCAGCCTTTTTACTGTCACTCTTCCTTTCAATCGTCAGCCTCATGAAAATTGAAAAAGCGTCTTTCTGGCCAGACTGGTTCTGCCTGGCGCTACCGGTGGAGCAACAAGCAAAAATTGAACCCAGCATGCTTTTAAAATTAAGGCGCGCTAACCGTTATCTCTGGCGCGCACTTAATATTTATGATGATTTTTTAGACCAAGAGGCGCAAAGTGCGCAGCTGCCCCTGGCTAACGGATATTATCGACGATTTTTAGAAATATATTACAGCCTGGATTTACCGGCCGCTTTTTATCGGCTTTTTAGAAATGTCATGGATGATCTGGATATAACCAATCGGCAAGAAGTGCAAAAACATCGTCTACCCATAAAAAACGGGCAATTGACGCCGCCCCAAAAAATTCCGAGTTTCGCTAATTTGATCGATCTGTCTCGTAAATCATTGCCCCTCGGGCTCGGAGCCATCGCCTTGCTTTATCGCATAAAACCGGAATCTAAGAAGACAGAAATCACGGCGACCCTAAATTTTTTCCGCTGTGCTTTAGCGGCCAAACAACTGGCCGATGATGCGCGCGACTGGTTTGACGATTTAAAAGACGGCCGCCTCACCGCCGCTAATGTTCTAGTCTTGCGGGCGGCTAAAAGATACCGATTGCCTCTGGATCTACGTCGCCAACCGGAAATATTTTATTTACTGTTTGCTCAAGAGGCGTCAAAAAAAATAACCGCCGATTTAAGCTCTCTCTGCCGAAAAACTAAAAAAGCCGCTATTAGAAGTCACTTGGCACTCGATTGCCGCTTACTAACCGAAATCATCGGACCGCTGGAAACTGGGCTAGCCGAAGTCAACCAATTCCGTTCTTACTGGCTAAAAAATCCTTAAATAATGCTATAATAATAATAGTTTTTCCTTACCTTTATTATTATGGCCTATAAACTAGTTACTACGACAGATCTTAAATCTCGCACCTTAGACGAGCTCTATAATTTAACCGAATCTAGTCCTAAGGGCCTAATGACAGCTGAAGCAATAAAGCGCTCCGGCAGTTTAGGCTATAATCAAATAGCCTCAGCCAAAAGACAACATCCTATACTGCTTTTCCTAGGATATTTCCGCAATCCTCTAATTATTATTTTAATAGTGGCGGCCATTATTTCCGGTTTGACCGGCGAACTCCGCAGCATGATTATTATCCTGTCCATGATCCTCTTAAGCGTTGTTCTGAACTTCTACCAAGAACATAAATCCAGCCAAGTCGCGGAAAAAATTGCGCGCCGCCTAGCGATACGCGCTTTAGTCTGGCGAAACGGAAAAAAGATCGATTTAGAAACTAAGTATATTGTGCCCGGCGACGTCGTCGCTCTAGCCGCCGGCGATATCGTGCCGGCTGACGGGAAAATCATTAACGCTAACGATTTTTTCCTTAACGAGGCCAGTTTGACGGGCGAAAGTTTGCCGGTAGAAAAATATGCCGCTAGTAATAACAATATTTTTTCCGGAACTAATGTTATCTCCGGTTTTGGCGAATTTTTAGTGACCAATATCGGACTGCAGACGGAATTTGGAAAAATCGCGCAAAATATTCTGCGGCCAGAAGAAGAAAATGCTTTTGAAAAAGGCATAAAGAGTTTCGGCTATCTTATTATTAGAGTAATTATTGTTATCGTCGCCATTATCTTTCTCATTAACGCCCTCATGCACAAGGGCCTATTCAACTCTCTTCTTTTCGCTCTGGCCGTGGCTGTTGGCGTAACCCCCGAGCTACTGCCGATGATCATGAGCATCAATATGGCTAAAGGCGCGGCAAAAATGGCTAAAGACGGCGTCCTAGTCAAACGGCTGAATTCTATCCCTACTTTCGGTTCGATGGATATTCTGTGTACCGATAAAACCGGCACCCTAACCGAGGATCGAATTACCGTCCTTAAACATACCGACATCTTCGGCTCGACCTCAGACAGTGTTTTTATGGACGCTTATATCAACGGCTATTTTGAAACCGGTATAAAAAGTATCTTAGACCAGGCGATCTTAGAACACCAAAAAATAGACCTAAACGGCCACGTCAAGATTGAAGAACTGCCTTATGATTTTAACCGCAAACGCTCTTCCATTATTTATGAAAAAAATCAGCACCTGACCATGATTACAAAAGGCGCACCGGAGGAAATATTCAAAATCAGTTCTTACTATTTCGCCGCAAACGAGCAGCGATCTTTAACGCCTGAGGTTCTCCGTCAGGCGACCGCCGTTTATGATAAGTTAAGCAGCCAAGGCTTAAGAGTACTGGCGATCGCCGCTAAAGAAATAAATGTTAAACAGGAATGTTACGAAATGACCGAAGAAAATAATCTGACCCTAAAAGGATTCCTGGCTTTTTACGATCCGCCTAAAGCCGACGTCAAAGAAACTCTGATTTTTATGAATAAGCATGGCGTGGAAATCAAAATTCTGACCGGTGATAGCCCACTGGTGACCAAAAAAATATGCGCCGATTTGCAACTCGCGGTGGGCGGCATTATCACCGGACAAGACCTGGATATTGATAGTCTAAGCGACGAAGAAATTTATCAAAAAATCAGACCGGCGACGATTTGTGCTCGCCTGTCGCCCGGCCAAAAAGAAAAAATTATCGCGATTTTAAAAAATCACGGCCTCATCGTCGGCTACTTAGGCGACGGAATAAACGACGCCCCTTCTTTAAAAACGGCCGATGTCGGTATTTCCGTCGATAACGCCGTAGACGTCGCTAAGGAAACCGCCGACATTATCTTAATGAAAAAGGGGCTGAAAGAATTGATGGATGGCGTCATTGAGGGACGCAAAACTTTCAGTAACACCATGAAATATTTGTTAATGGGGCTTAGCTCTAATTTCGGTAGTATGTTCTCGATGATCGGGGCCAGCTTATTTTTACCGTTTTTCCCGATGACGGCCGGACAAATATTATTGAATAATTTTATCTATGACACCTCGCAGCTATCGATACCGTCTGATAATGTCGACCGGGATTATTTAAAAAAACCGAAACATTGGGACGTCAAATTTATCAAAAAGTATATGATGATCTTCGGACCAATAAGTTCGCTCTTTGATTTTCTGACCTTCTACGTCCTCTATGGCCTATTTCATCTGACCGACGGCTCTTTCCAGGCCGGTTGGTTTATCGAATCGCTCACCACACAAACTTTAGTTATTTATATTATCCGCACGCAGAAAATTCCCTTTTTCGAGTCGCGACCAAGTAAGTACCTGCTCACGACTACCTTGGGCGCAGTAATTTTAGGATCGTTTCTCATCCAGACAAATCTGAGCAAATTCTTTGGTTTTCAGCCCCTCTCTCCCCTAGTTGGCCTGATTATTGGCGGGCTGGTCATACTATATTTAGTCGTGGTAGAAATAGTTAAACAAATATTCTACCGCCGCCTGAACGCCACAAAATTAAGTTAATTGCCCTAAATCGTTTATGTCCGAAAAACTCTTATCGATTATCATCCCTATTTATAACGAAGACCGAATCGTCGCCGCCTCACTGCCAGCCATTTTTAAATTAGATATCCCCAAAGAGGTCATCATCATTAACGACGGATCGACCGACGATACTCAACCAATTTTACAAGCCCTGGCCGCCAAATATGATTTTCGGCTAATCAACCAAGCGACTAACCAAGGCAAAGGCGCGGCAATCAAACGCGGTTTGGAAGAAATAAAAGGCGATTATTTTATAATTTGCGACGCGGACCTGGAATATGAGCCAAACGACATCATCTACCTATTTTCGGAAATATTAAAAATCGATAACGATCGATTAGCCATTTATGGCTCCCGATTTTTAAACAGGCCCACTCTCAGTTTCCATTATTTGGTTAATTTTTTCCTAACCAAATTAACCAATATCTTATTCCGGAGTCGATTGACCGATATGGAAACCTGCTTTAAACTTATTCCGGCTACCGCCCTAAAAAAAATCAAATTAAGCGGACAACGTTTTGAAATCGAGCCGGAAATAACGGCCAAACTTTTAAAAGCCGACTATCAAATCCGGGAATTTTCTATCAAATATCACCGGCGCGGCTATCATGAGGGTAAAAAAATAAAAGCCCGAGACGGACTTTTAGCTATTAAAACCTTACTCAAAGAAAGGTTAATCAAATAACGGCACCTGCCCTTGGACCTGTAAAGTCTTAAGCTGATTCAAATAATAGAGAGCCGAAGCGTCATGCTTATCCAGACTTAAGGCCGAGTGCCAATTGGCCTCGGCTTTTTGATATTCGCCTAGTTGCCAATTAACTAACCCCATTTGATTATAAACTCCGGGCAAACGATAACCGGCCGCCAAAGATTTCTGAAAATAATTCAGAGAACGAATAAGTGTGGCCCGATCGGAGCTCGCCGCATACAAATAAGCGAAGGCACTGAGAACTTGCCGATTACCTGGGTAATTAAAAGAAATTTCTTGATAGATTTCTCCTGCTAGGTCGGGTTGAGCGGCCATTAAAGCTAAAGACGCTAATTGAAATTTGCCCTTCAAATCAGAAGCGGCCACTAAAGCACGCAGCCGATCCCGAAAAGCCCAAACGTCTAGGCTCAAGCCTTTAAGCTTAGTCTCAGTGGCGGCTTTTTTATTAACCAAAATAACGACGTAACGGTCAAAATAAACTAAGGACCAATCGGGGTCGCTTAAAATAGTAGATAAAAATTGCTGCGCCCACGGCGTCGAATCATTATAAGCAAAATATATCGTCCGAAATTTATATTGATCATTATATTTTTGCCACTTGGCGTTATTCGTCTGCATGGGCTTATATATTTCGGTAAAAAAATCATGACTATACGCTTCAGGTCGGTTATCGACAAAAACTCTCTTAGACGGATAAAGCCAAAAAGTCAAAGCACTGCCGAGATCATAATTATTAAAGATTGGCCCTTCTAAAGCCTGGCTCCGAAAAAACTCGGCTGAGTCAGCGCTACCCCGGACTAAGCCCCAGCCCGGTTCATTTTTAATAAAATTACTTTGTTGTGAATAATCAAAAACCAAATAAACCCCGCTCAAGAGTATCGCAGTCAATAAGATACCGATGGGAATAAGGCTAAAACGACGCAGATAGGCTAGTGACAAGGGGAGAAGCTCCCGGACAAAAGACTGAACGGGCGTTAAATTTCGACTAATCAAGACTAAAGAAACAAGACCGAAAAGAACTAGATTACGAGAAGCAAAGAGGGCGAGCGCCGAGAAAAAAATGGCCAAAAATATGTCAAAAAGACTAATTTTTTTGACAATCAGATAGTTGACAAAAAAACTGATTATCAATAAGAATAGGAGAAATTTAAAAATGGCAAAATTATAGTTAATCAGGAGATGACTAAGATAAAAAATCGATTTATTCTCGGCGATTTCATAACCGTAATTACGTAGAATATTAAACGGATAAAACAAGCCGCGCCAAGTATTAGGGTTAATCAAGCAAACCAGCGCGACATAGATAAAAGTTTTGCCCCAAGGTTTGGCAACTACCCAAGCAGTACAAAGACGTTCTTTAAACTGTCCGGTCGCCGCGGCAAACGCCGGCAGGAATTCGGTCACTAACTTAAAACCCAAGAGAGCTAAACCCAGAAAAAAATAAATATGGATATTTACCCAGACTAGAAAAAGCGGTAGGAGCCAGAGCAGCCGTCGGTATTTTCTGTTAGTCGCAACCCGATCAACTAGAATCCAAGTCAAAATCAGAAACAAATAACTAAAAATTTCCGGACGTACTTCGACGCGCTCGCTAAGAAGAAAAATAACCGGTAAAGCCAGGGCGCCAACTAGGTAAAAATTTGACTTCTTTTTGGCAAAGTTAAAGACTAAACCAAAAGTTATAATCGCCACCAGGACATTAAAAGCCGACAGGAGCTTAAAGCCGCCTAACAGATAAAGACCATAGAAAATAATACCGGCCAGCCAATGATGGTTAATAAAAGGCGTGTTGGGCTCCGTATAAGAATAGAAATTAGTAAACAGTAATTGCTGGTCTTGCCAGACCATCTTCCCGTTTTCCAAGTGCCGCCCCAGGTCGCTCGAGGTAAATTGAATTTTCTGCGAAAAAATAATGACGACCAGAGCAAAAAGGCCGATAAAAATCAGACTTTTGAGCAACTTCTCTATTTTTTGTTTGGTGAACATACTGGAATTAAATAATATCTTTTATATCTAAAGTATAACAAAAATCACCATTTTAGGCGATTTTTGTAAAAGTAATCTCGAGACAAATCCGTCCGACGCATCTTTAAAATCAGAGTTACTTTAGACTGAACCCCGGACCGACAAAATGCATCATATCCAAAGACGTTTTTGTCTCCGGCAATATGCCAGCGACGATAATATTATTACCGAAAAAATTATCTATAATATCACCCGGCTTAGCAATCAGCTTCTTCTCGATCATCATTTTAGCTTCGGCGCTACCGACATAAATCGGCAGATACTGCTGACCGGCCAGGGTGACTGCGTCAAAGCCTTTAATCTGACCTTTTAGCTTCTCTGGAATATTAGTGCTGGTTGTGAAATAAAAACTTTTAATAATTTCGTTTTCAGCAACTAGACGAATCTCAGCTGTAGTCATCAACTTCTCTAAAGTCGCAGCGGTAACAAAATGATAATTATCAACCATTGTGCCGGTCGGCTCAAGAATACCGACTATCTTAACGAGCGGTAGACCAAAAAAATTAGTCAACGTATCGCCAGGCTTTTTAATTAGTTTGTCTTTAATCATCATCATCGCTTCGTCATAACCGATAACCATTTCATTTTCACCCAAAGTTAACGTTCCATTCTTAACTTTTACGTCCGACGGAAAATTAGCGACATTCAGAAATAACTTCGGATTACCGTCACCGAAATCGATCTTAGTCTTATTGCCGGCCACAAAATTATTTAAAGAAGTGGCAGTCTGGACCGAGGCAGTAATCATGGAACCTGGCGATTCCATACCAGAACTTAACTTAGCAAACTGCAAGAACCCTAGAGTAAAGACGATGACCATCACGACCGGCGCGAACAAAGAGGCGTAATTACGTTTATTAGGCTTGAAATAACGTAATAATAAAGAATTTCCCACGACAGAGATCGAACTAAGAGCCATGGCTAATCCAGCCAACTCCGGCTTAAGAACCAAACCAAACTTCATGAAAACACGGGCGGCAATCGGGATGCCAATAATATTATAGAAGAGGGCAAAGAACATATTCTGCTTAATTTTACTCATCGTTTCCTGCGCCAGTTGGAAGGCGGCTGTCACATCATTCAAATCGTCCTTCATAATGACAATACCGCCCGCCTCCATAGCGACGTCCGTACCAGAACCCATGGCAATACCGAGATTGGCTTGGGCCAAAGCGGGCGCATCGTTAATACCATCTCCAACCATGGCCACCTTTTTATTGCTCGCCTGTAATTTTTTAACTTCATGAGCCTTATCTTCAGGCAAGACTTCTGCCAAGATATTAGTAATGCCAACCTGTTTGGCGATGGCTTTGGCCGTTCTTTCATTATCGCCCGTTATCATCCAAACTTCGATGCCTAATTTTTTAAGATTAGAAACAGCCTCAACTGAAGTCGGCTTAACAGTATCGGCGACGGCTATGGCTCCGATAATTACCTCCTTTGTCGCTAAAATCATCACGGTCTTTCCCTGCTCTTCTAATTTAATCAGTTTGCGGTTTACTTTATCAATAGAGTGATTAAGAATTTCCATCATCAAACGACGATTACCGAAGAAATATTCGATATCGCCAATTTTCCCTTTGACACCGTGGCCGGGGATAGCGCTAAAATCTCTCACCTCGTCCAACCCGATAGACTCTTCGCTGGCATGAGTATAAATTGCTTCTGCTAAAGGGTGCTCCGAAAGTTTTTCCAGACTAGCGGAAATAGCCAAGACTTCATCTTCGTCCACTGCGCCAAAAAATAAGACATCAGTTACTTCCGGTTTGCCTTTAGTTAGGGTGCCGGTCTTATCAAAAACTATAACCTTAATATGGCAAGCGGCTTCCAGCGGCTCGCCGCCTTTAACTAAAATTCCATATTCTGCTCCTTTACCGGTACCGACCATTAGTGAGGTCGGAGTAGCGAGGCCTAAGGCGCAAGGACAAGCGATAACGATGACGGCCGTAAAAGCCATTAAAGCAAACGATAAAGTTGCTCCTAAAAGGAAAAACCAAACTACGAAAGTCGCTATAGCTAATCCGATAACCGTTGGCACAAATACTGCCGAAATCCTATCAGCAAAACCTTGAATAGGAGCTTTAGAGCCCTGAGCATCTTCGATTAGACGAATAATCTGCGCTAGAGCGGTTTCAGAGCCGATCCGAGTCGCTCGAAATTCAAAACTGCCGATTTTATTGACGGTACCGCCGATCACAATATCATCAACTTTCTTTTCTACCGGTAAACTCTCACCGGTAATCATAGACTCGTCGATAGCAGACGATCCCTTAGTGATCCGGCCGTCGACGGAAATCTTCTCCCCCGGGCGAACCATGATTATATCGTCATGAACCACTTCTTCGACCGGAATATCTTGCGCTGAGCCATTACGTATAACCCGCGCCGTCTTCGGCTGCAAACCCATTAATTTTTTAATAGCGTCACCGGTCTTACCTTTAGTGCGAATTTCCAACCATTTTCCCAAGACCACAAAAGTAATCAGAAAAGCGGCTGTCTCAAAATATAGTTCGGGAATTTTTCCGTTAATGCCAATTAATGACCCGGTTTTAATGAAATAAATAATAAAATTTACTACGCTATAAAGAAAAGCAGTAGAAGTCCCGATAGCGATTAGGCTATCCATATTAAATGTCTTCATTTTCAGAGATGACCACATCCCTTTATAAAAACCAGCGCCGACAACAAATTGAATCGGTATGGTTAAAATCAGAGAAATAATACCAACATAAGGTAAAACGGCCGATTGACCATAAATCGGAAAGAAGTCGAGCAACATGAAATAAAGCATCGGTAAGCTTAGGGCAAAACCGAACCAAAACTTATGCCAATATGATTTTATTTCCGCTTCCCGTTTACGGCGCTCGTAATCAGCATCCTTAATATCAACCAACTCCGCCTTATAGCCGGCCTTACTTACCGCGGCCAATAATTTTTCCTGACTAGCTACCGAATCATCAAAAACAACTAGCGCTTTTTCAGCCGCAAAATTAACACTGGCTTGTTTTACACCGGGCACTTTCTTAAGCGATCGCTCAATGATATTCGCGCAAGAAGAACAATGCATGCCGAACAATGATAAATTTAACCGCTTATTTTGAGGAGCCATATTATTTTTTATATAAAATTAATTATTATTCAACAATTATAGTGCCAAAACGAATCATGTCCATGCCGCAGGTGATATCATAAGTTCCCTTAGAGGTAGGCGTAAATTCCATAGTGATCGGTTGGCCAGCTCTTAACGGTATGGCATTATCATATAGATTCGGGATCATGATGGCATAACCGCAATCCAAGCCATTATCTTTAACATCTATACTAAGCTGAACTTTCTTACCGGCCGTGACCTTAAAGGAATTAGGCGACAAATATTTATTAGCCGTATAAGTACTGCTAATGACTTGCACGTCGCCAGCGGTCTTAGCGACGGTTGCAGTCGCATCCTGATTTATTTTTACTCCGCCGCCGCCACAACCGCAACCGCCGCTACCGCCGCCGCCAGCACCACAAGTGCTACCGGATCTAATAGCCGGAGATTTAGCCACCGCGACCGGCGCCGAATTAGTAATACTACCGGGCGAACTGGTTTCATCATAAATATTAAATACTCCGGTATACATACCCATTGCACAAGAAAATGGCAGCTGACCGATTTCTGTAGGTGTGAATTCGATGATGTTTTCGCCCGCCTTCAAATTTTCTTGGATACCGAGTTTAGGAACTATCAGTGAGCTAGCACAAGAATACGGTGCCTGAGCGTCTATAATCCATTTGACCGGTACACCTTTCTTCAAAGAAAATTTATTTGGCGAGTAACCACGATTATTTTCCGTCATCCGGACAACCTGGACCCCATTTTCCAGAGTTACGTTAGGGTCACTAACAGCCGCTACCTGATCTGACGAGGATATTCCCAGCCCGCTAAAATTTAAACTCGCTAATGTATAACCGTTATTCAAATTAAATAGTCCGAAGAAAATAACGGCCAGGCCAGCGACCTTAAAAAATCTCTCCTTAAAATTACCTTTAACCAGCGAAGTTACGCCACCAATACTGAGCAGGCCCGGCGCCGTGCCTAAGGCAAACAGACCCATCACGAGCGCGCCGCTGGC
>Ga0172371_10006011_pt1 | contig 17812 bp, 13 predicted proteins | sample Lak12m_FD_114543 | JGI IMG/M metagenome (GOLD analysis project Ga0172371, IMG submission 114543) | Freshwater microbial communities from Kabuno Bay, South-Kivu, Congo - kab_022012_12m | ecosystem: Environmental > Aquatic > Freshwater > Lake | place: Democratic Republic of the Congo: South-Kivu...
CCATGCTATATCTTTTTTCTTTTTTCAGCAAATCCGCTTCTTGAATGACTCGTTGAGCCATGTCAGTGTTGCCGATCTTAAAAAGTTGTGTAGATATTGCCCCAAGTCGTTCAACAGCCTTGTCAATATTGCCTGTTCTCACTTCAGTGTTGGCTTTTTCCTGCATCTGGTAAATGGATATTTTTGATAGTGCTTCCAAAATTTCTTTTGGCGGTTGATCATTTACTGTGATTCCACGGATCGGCAGTGTAATGTCAAAGAAGAGATTCATTTTTCTCTTCTCGGTCCCCAACACGTCAAAGCGGATTTTCCCCTTAGCCAGGGTGATATTCTTCTGTCCATCATTCAAAGGCGGGATGGTAAATGCAAGCAAATATATTGATTTTTTTTGATGGAATAACTCACCAAGAGGCACAGGTCTTTCATTCAACAAGGCTGTTACTTCTGGCTGCAACCTGTAAACAAATTCGATTTCAACCCCCGGTGTAGATTTATAATCCATGCTTATACTGTCTGCAGCTAGAACTGCCACCGAGTCGCTTAATTCTTTAATAAAGACCTGTAAATCTTTCTCACATGAGATATAGGTGGAATTTCCTCCTGTCAGGTTTGCCAACCTGTCCAGGAAGATATCATTCCATTCATAACCGATTCCAACCGTACTGATCTTAATACCTCGCGTTTGAAGTTTCCTGGCCAAATCAAAACAAGCTTCTTCATCTCCATAGGTCTGTCCGTCAGTGAGCAGGATCAGTTGATTGAATCCCTTTGCTGCCGGCTTTCCCCATAACAGATCGGCGCCAGCTTTCAAACCCTTTAAAATTTCAGTACTTCCCGAACAGGATATCAGGGAGATCTTTTCCTTTATTTGATTCACTCTGTCTGATGAAGTTGGAGTGAGAAGTACATCAGCTTTATCATTAAAAGTAACAATTGAGATTTGATCATTCGGTTTTAAATAACCAATCAGACGAAGGATATTTTCTCTCACCATTTCGATCCGCGCCCCCTTCATTGACGTGGATTTATCGATCACAAGACAAATGTGCCCCTGCGGTATTTTCGTGTGTTCGGGTTTAGAAAGGCTGTTCAATTCCATCATGGAATAAACTATTTGTGTCTCTGATAGTCGCGGCACTGATTCTGTACTATTCAAGATCTTTATTCCCACCTGGTCTTTAATAGGTTTCAGATCTTGAATGGTTTTATCGTATGCCTTACGTTTTTCAGGATCACTAAGCGTATCATAAGCCTTCTGAACCTGTAAAAACCATTCCTTTGCGATGTCCCCCGGGTTTGAATCCGGATGGTATTGCCTGGCTTGTTCAAAATAAGCCTGCCGAATCTCATCGGCAGTTGCCTGGTTGGATATTTCCAAAACCTCATACCAGGTTTCACTTGATTTCATTGGTCTTATCCAATGCAACGAACCAGGATCACACTGATATTGTCCGGCCCGCCATGTTCGTTGGCCGTCTCAACCAGCTTTCTGCAAACCAATTCAGGATTGCTTTCACCATTTTTCAAAATGGATAGCAACTCCGCTTCTGGCACCACTCCCCATAATCCATCACTGCACAACAGGATAGATCCGTTTCTGGGCAAAGGATGGGTTTTTATGTCAGGAAATACACTCTCCGTTTGTCCAAGAGCTTTTAACAATACGTTGCGTTGAGGATGCGCCAGGGCTTGTTCTTCAGTGATTTCCTCCAATTCAACCATTCGTTGGACAAGAGAATGATCCTTGGTTATCTGTTGCATTCGTCCATCGGCATATATAAAATACGCGCGGCTATCGCCTATGTGACCGATGGTGACCTGTTCACCTATGATCAGCGCGCATGTAAATGTCGTACCACCGCCTGGTGCGTGATGAAGTACCGCTTTATGGGTCTCTTCAATAGATTTTTCCATGATCTCTTGAATGCTGTCGTTAAAAGGTTCCTGATTAATATCCAGGAAATGTGAATAAACTTTTTTTACAAGAAGACCTGCAACAACTCGCGTGGCCACTCCTGAAGCAACAGCGCCGTTCTTATGCCCTCCCATACCATCTGCGACAATACAGATCCCGAGCGCAAGATCATGAGTCCCGTCGGCTACGACGGTACTTAACGTAAATAAAGTATCTTCGTTGTGGTCCCGCTGCATCCCTGTGGATTGGCTGCATCCGATAAGAAGTTGTGCCGGTTGAAATCTGGTGACTTTTATTGTTGCAGATGAAATCTGTTCTTCTGATAACGGAGAGGTTTGTATAGGAACAGTCTCATTCCCTGTGTTCTTTTTCTTCCTTGTGACAAGCTTCTTGATCACATTTGCCATGGATATTCCTCCAGGAATTTACTGCTACGCCACAATTGCATAGAGATAATGGTCAGCAGATCCGATATAAACCAAATTGTTTCCAAAAATTGGTGAACCTGTAATCGGCCCTCCACTTTGGAAACTCCATCGTTGACGCCCGTTCTTACTATCAAGACAATAGAACTTGCCATCTGCTGTACCAAAATAGACAAACTCTTTATGGATCATTGGCGAACCACTGACCTGATGCTCCGTCTTGAATCGCCAAATCTCTTTCGCGCTTGTTTTTTCAATGCAATATAAATTTCCATCTGCGGACCCAACAAAGAGCAAATTTTCACAAATCGCCGGACTAGAAACTGATCCTTTTCCCATTCTGAACTTCCAAATCACCCAACCCGATTTCGAATCCAGAGCATAACAATTGGAATCAAGCGATGAGAAATAAACTATTCCATCTGAAACGATGGGAGATGATGTCACCGGCCTCTTCGTCCAAAATCGCCATTTAATGATTCCACGGAAATCGGTACAAATAAATTCATTTGATTCTGTTCCAAAAAAGATCGAATCGCCGGAAATAAAGGGGGTAGACCGTATTGCTCCCTCACTATGTAATGACCAACTCTTTCTTGCGGTCGAGAGGTCTACGGCATACAGATTTCCGTCGTCAGATCCAAAAAAGAGATGCCCTTCAGCATATCGTGCTGATCCCCTGATAGGCGCTTCTGTGTGAAAGTTCCAGGCTTTTTTTCCTGTCCTGGCATGGATCGCATACAAGTCTCCATCATCGCTCCCGAAATAGAGCATATTGTTCAAAACCAAGGGTTTCGCAACAATTGCCCCTTCAGTTGCATATTTCCACTGGAATTGTCCTTTTGGGGTATCCAGGGCATACAGATTGTTATCGTAAGCCCCAATAAAAATAAGGTCTCCGTCAATTGAAGCAGAACCTCTGATCTCGTCCTCGCATTTAAATGCCCAAACAGGTTTTATGGTTTGATCACTCGTGACCAAGGAAACTGTTGAGCCTTTTGAAAGTACGCCGGTCTTTTTTGCCAGTGCAAATAAAACCTGACGAAGCGTTTTTATGTCTTTATAACGGTCTTCCGGTTTATAACTCAGACATGTATTGATGATCTCTTCAAATTCTTCTGAAACCGCAGGGTTGGTCTTTCTGATCGGACGATCAGCAAATGAAAACGGCGCTTCCAACCTGGGATCACGCCTCGTTAACAGGTGGTGCAAAGTCGCACCCAATGCATAAATATCGGTCTGAAAGGATGCCTCCCCGCGATATTGTTCGGGTGGAGAGTACCCTTCCGTGCCAATCATGGTCCCTTTTTTTGCCGAGGTGAATATTTTTGCAATGCCAAAATCGACAATGACAATGTGGTTATGTTGATTAACCATCAAATTTTGTGGTTTGATATCCCTGAAAATGATCGGTTCCGGTTTATGGGTATGCAGATAATCCAAGACGTCGCAAATTTCTAATGCCCAAAGGATTGCCTGTTCCTCACTGATCGGTTCAACAGAACTTCGAAGGATGGCTTCAAGGTCTTTACCATTGATCAATTCAAGGACGAGATAAGATCGTTCTTCATAACTGAAAAAATCAAATATTTTAGGGATAGCCGGATGGTTAAGAGTAACCAGTATGTTTGCTTCACGTTCAAAGTTGCGGATGACCGATTCACGCATCTGAGGATCAGGCGCTTTATTGATCATTTCTTTGACCGCCACCAGTTTTACTACATTTGGAAAATGCAGATCGCGCGCTCGATAAACGGAGCCCATCCCGCCTATTCCAATCACATCCTGAATTTGATAGCGATTGGATAAGATCACACCTGATGCAAGTTGAAGACTTCCACCGGGTTCGTTACCGTATGAATTAGTGACGGGTTTTGTCTCCAGTTTTATCTCCATGCCGGGCACGATTAATTGCTGCCTACAAATTATAAGCTTGCTTGAACATCCACGCAAACCATACGAACAAGTCTAAATAAATTTAAAGCATCATGGATTGATGATGTGAAGATATTTTTCAGCAGCCCAACCTTGACGAGTTTCATCATAAGGCGCCGATAATTGCCACCACACGTATCCATCCGATTCCACTGGCCCTCCGATTACTTTGAAGACTTCAGATTCAGCGGCCAATATTTTTGCTTCCGCATTGATGCCGGGTGCACTGCGAATGTTCAAACCGGCATCCCCTGTTCCAGTTATTTGAACGTACATGCCTGTACTAATCCCGTTTTGCTCAGTTTTATTTGGATCAGGCGTATTGGTTGGGGTCGGTGAGGTTAAAAGCGAGAAGTTCACAGTTGGAATATCGTTATCTGGAATTAGAGTAATGTTTGCCTGTGGTGTATAACTTTGTGACTGTTGATAAGAAAAAACATTTAAAGTGAGAAAAACATAGATACCGCATAATACAAAAACTGCCGCGGCTATCCAAAATATGATCTCTTTGCCGGATTTCATCTCAACCCGCTTTCATTAACCGGGGAATATAAAGAAGGCCAATGCAAAAATGAGATAGACGGTTAATAATGCCAATCCTTCCAACCAATTTGATTCTCCATCCGCGGCCACGAAATAACAAATCACAACAGCCGATCCCAATGCGGCGAGTTCAAATGGATTGAAAACCAATGTTAACGGATTTCCCATTATGAGACTGACAAAGACCAGTACAGGAGCTACAAACAAAGCGATTTGAAGACTTGAAGATACTGCGATCTCCATGCTGAGCTCCATCTTATTCTTCAACGCCATTTTTACTGCAACAAGATGTTCTGCAATGTTTCCAATTATTGGTACCAGGATGATCCCCAGGAAAAATTCCGATATTCCTGAACCTTGTACCACAGCTTCAACGCTGCCTACTAACAACTCACTCAGCCAAACCACTCCACCAGTGGCTGCAGCCAAAACCAATATAGAATGCCAAACTCCCCAACCCTGTTTCTCTTTTAATTCCGGTTCAGATGGGATGCCAATTCCTTCCTTTGCAGGTACCTTCAATGAGAAAATCATGCCAAAAACATATAAAAGCACCATGATCCCTGCAACAGAAAGACTGAGAACTTCAACTTTTTGAGACAATCCATTGGTTGTGGAATGGCTGAACAAGGACGGGATCGCCAGTCCGACCAGTGCGATCGTTAAAAGGATGGAATTATTACTGGTATGTCTCCTGTCAAAATGCTGTATTCCGTTTTTGAACCCGCCCACAACAATTGACAAACCCAAGACAAACAACAAGTTACCGATGATCGACCCGGTAATTGAGGCTTTAACGAGTTCCAATAGCCCGCGATTGATCGCAAAAAGGGTGATGATCAATTCAGCTGCATTCCCCAGCGTGGCATTAATTAATCCGCCAATTTTTGGACCTGTGTGGGAAGCCAAATTTTCGGTTGCCTCCCCTATCAACCCCGCCAATGGAACAACACCCAATGCCGAAAGGATAAATACCCAAATCGGAGTCCAGCCATCAATTTCCGCAATCACAGCGAATGGGAAAGCAAGCAACAAGAAATTTAAAGGATGCTTTTTAAAATATTCCCATATTTTTTTCATAAGTACAAATTATAACCGATTGAGGAAAAAGCCTGCTATGTTATAATGCCACTGTATGGTTGACGAAGATGCACCAATCCAATTCTTAGGGAATCGTTATCGATTGATCCACCAGGTCGGTAAAGGTGGAATGGCATTGGTCTATGAAGCCTACGACCAAATGCTTGAGCGACCTGTTGCCATTAAATTATTACGACAAGATTTTTCGGGAGTGCAAGGGTTTCGCGATCGCTTCAAACAGGAGGCCAAATCCGCTGCTAATCTTGCACATCCAAACATCGTTACAGTCCATGATTTTGGGATAGATCCTAAAGGCATTTATATCGTAATGGAGTTTATGCCCGGTAAAGATCTCAAGTACCGGATCAAGGAAAAAGGGGTTTATTCCGCACAGGAAGGAATCCCGCTCATGATTCAAGCCTGCAATGCTTTAGGCTATGCACATCGGGCTGGAATTGTTCATTGTGACGTAAAACCACAAAATATGATCGTTTCTGACGACCGCCGCTTGAAAATAACCGACTTCGGCATCGCGCGCGCGCTTTCCTCGATCAATGACAACAATAAAGCGGATATCGTTTGGGGTTCTCCACAATATCTTTCACCAGAACAAGCTCTTGGCGAACAACCTTCCCCGGCATCTGATGTATATTCACTGGGCGTTGTTTTGTATGAGATGTTTACCGGTACCCTGCCTTTCAAAGCCAGAAGTACCGAGGAATTGATCCAGTTACATCAAACAGTACCCCCCATACCTCCCACCCAGTTGAATCCTGATTGCCCGCCAGAATTGGAGCAAATAATCTTAAAGGTCCTTTCAAAAGAACCTTCAGCCCGTTACCGAACAGCAGACCAGTTAGGAAGTGTGCTTGCAACCGTCCTGGAAAAATACTCACAGTCAAAATCCGCTGGCGCTGTTTCTGCTGAAAAACCTCCTGCATTGATAACAAATAATAATGCGCATGCGCAAAGCATAACGTATGAAGATTACAATCCGGGCAAAGATGCAGCTCCATTAAATTGGAAATTAATTGGCCTCGAACTACTAACCCTTCTTCTCGCAGGTGGATTAATCCCGTTTTGGTTGTATATTTGGTTTTCTATCAAACCTCTCTTTGGTAAATAAAAATGAATTCAATCCTTTCAGCCTCCATCCTCTCGGCCAATTTTGAATGTTTAAAAAGTGATATTACAGCCTGTGAAAAAGCCGGCGTCGATTGGATCCACATTGATGTCATGGATGGACACTTCGTACAAAATTTAACCATGGGGCCTTTCATCGTGAATGCCTGTCACAGGATGACCTCCCTGCCACTTGACTGTCACCTAATGGTAGAAAACCCTGAACATCTCGTTAAACCATTTGTTGAAGCAGGTGCAGGCAATATCACAATCCACCCTGAAAACAATCCAAAAATACTTGATACACTGGCTGAAATAAAATCCTATGGTTGTCGAGCAGGAATCGCATTAAGCCCAGATACACCCGCAAAAAAACTGGAGCGCATAATTGATTATGCAGACCTCGTTTTAGTAATGACAGTACATCCCGGCTATTCAGGTCAGGTATTCATGCCTGAAATGGTTGATAAAGTTAAAGAAGTTCATGAGATGGTTTCATCCCTTGCTACACCCCCTATCATAGAAGTTGACGGTGGAATCAATCCGGAAACGATTGAATCGGTGAGAGATGCGGGGGCGAATGCATTCGTTTCAGCATCTGCAATTTTTCACCACCCTGAAGGAATTGCTGCAGGAGTTGCTTCTTTACGAAAATATTTCCTTTAAATTAAAAATTGCGGGTAACGCCGCAATTTTTTTTATTCTGGGTAAGACCGTTCTATTTGCTTTTTACCATTGTGCGTATGCATTTTGCGCAAAGCAATTTCTGCACGGGCCGACCATTTTCAATTACCGTTACTTTTTGCAGGTTAGGTTTAAAAACCCGGTTGGTCGCTCGTTGAGAAAAACTGCGATTATGACCAAAAACGGTAGTCTTGCCACAAGTTTCACACTTCGCCATTTCTATCCCTTTCCGTACATCTTGCCTTTTTGGGTACAATTGATTACGATAACAACAGTCGTTGATTTTATCATATACCGTATCTTTTTTCAAGAAACAATGTTATAAACACAAGGATAATAATATGACTACTGCAGAAAATACGCTGGGCAGCATTTATATTTCACACAGGGCAATTGCTTCGATTGCCAGCCAATCCGCATTATCCTCTTACGGTATTGTTGGTTTGGCTGCCAAGAACTTGGCTGAGAGTCTTTCTCATGTCCTTGTGAAAGATCCTGTAATGGGTGTTGAAGTCACATTCTCTGACCATGAACTCGACATCGATATGTACGTTATTGTTGAGTATGGAACCAGAATTAAATCCGTTGCATCCAGTGTTTCAGAAATTGTAAAATATCAGATCGAAAATACGACCGGTTTAACTGTTAACCATGTTAACATTCACGTCCGTGGATTAAGGATCAGTAATACAGATTAGATTTATTCCCATGATGAAAACGATGACGAATACCCCTTTGGAAACGAGAGAGACAGTGACGGATTCAAAAACCTCTATTAAATCAATTGATGGCCTAAAACTCAAAAAGTTGTTGGAAGCTTCATTGTTATGGTTGAAAGCCAACCAGCAGCTTGTAAATTCCCTTAATGTCTTTCCTGTGCCTGATGGAGACACCGGCACGAATATGTTACTGACCATGCAAGCCGCATACAATGAAGTTGCCAATTCAAGTGAATCCAACATTGGAAAAATAGCAAAAGACATTGCACAAGGTGCTCTTATGGGCGCCCGAGGAAATTCAGGCGTTATCCTTTCACAAATTTGGCGTGGATTTGCCCGTGCATTGGATACACTGCCCGAGATGGATGCAGAAATCCTGGTACGCGCATTAACCGAAAGCCGCAATACGGCTTACAAGGGGGTTGTTAGGCCAGTTGAAGGAACGATCTTAACCGTCATAAAAGATGTTTCCATTGCAGTTGAAAATGCCGCTTCTCGCAATCAGGACCTGATCGAATTGATCAAGGTCGCAGTCAATGCAGCAGATGAATCTGTGAAATACACTCCTGAATTGTTACCCATTTTAAAAACAGCCGGCGTTGTCGATTCCGGAGGTAAAGGGTTATTCATCATCCTTGAAGGCATGCAGCGATATATCCAGGGTAGTTCTTTGGAAGCTTCCGCCGTGGTCGTTCAACCGCTCGCGAAAATGGACCTGACCGATACTTTGGAAGATATCGAAGAAGGCCAGGACGTTGAAGTAGTGATCGACTTTTCCACCGATCGACCGCTCAATCTTGAGGTTTTTTATCAAAGACTCTCCGAAATCGGCACATCCATTCAGGTTGGCGAAGGCGATGGGATGTACCGTATGCACATCCACGTAGAGGACGATAAAGCCAACGAACCTTTAAAATATGTTTCCACGCTGGGGACCTGGTCAAAAATCAGCATGGAAAACCTAAAACTGCAAATGTCAGGTAATACAAAGAACGATAAGGGTTATCAATTAGCCGAATTTCATGAAGGTGATATTGCGGTTGTTGCCGTATCACCCGGTTTAGGTATTTCAAGAATTCTGGCCAGTCTGGGAGTTGCTGCGATTGTTGAAGGCGGACAAACCATGAATCCGAGCACGGAAGAAATTCTCAAATCGTTTGAAGATCTTCCGACCAATAATGTCATAATCTTGCCAAACAATAAGAATATCATCCTGGCTGCCGACACTGCAAAATCACTCAGTGTAAAGAATGTAAAGGTTATCCCCTCAACCAGTATTCCACAAGGTTTGTCAGCCTTATTAAGGCTGGATCCTGAAGGTGATGTTGAAAGCATTTCAGAGGAGATGATCGACGCCCTGTCTGAAGTGGATACTTGCGAAATTACAACAGCCACCCGTTCCGTTGAGATCAATGGTGTCGAAGTCGAAACAGGAAAATTCATCGGTTTACTCAATGGAAAATTATTAGTGTCTGGTGATTCTGTAAAAGAAGCCTGCACACAAATACTGAGCAAGGCTGATATGGCTTCCCGCGAAAGAATTACCCTCTTCTACGGTGAAAACATCAACCGTGAAGAAGTGGATCAAATCAGCCAGCATTTGGCTGGGCTTTACCCTGATCATGAAATCGAAATCCATGAAGGCGGTCAACCACATTATCATCTGATCATTTCTCTCGAGTAACAGTAATGGCTCAATGCTGCATCATCACGGATAACGCTGCTCAATTTTCCAGGGTTAATTTTCCTGATAACATTTGTCTCCGTTTTATCGAATATAAAACGGAGTATTCTTTTGTTAACGTGAAAGACAAATCCAAATTAGACAGCAAAGAATTCCCGGAACATCTTGGACTGGACCAAAAACCCGTTATTCAAAAACCTGATGATAAGGAAATTCAGGAATTACTGGAAACAAGCATTAAAAATTTTGATGATGTTTTTATCATCCTGCATTCTGGAAAAATCAATCCCGTATTTTCAACAGTAACAAACCTGCTCGGGAAAATACGCGGCAGGGCTGCTGTCCATTTGATTGACAGCCAATCCATTTCGATCGGCCAGGGTTATCTGGTCCAATCCGCCATCGAACAGATCTCCACAAATCCTGATGCAAGCCAAATCGAACAAAATTTACGTGAACAAGTTCCTCATGTTTATACGATCCTTTGTGCACCAGGGCTCTCATATCTTCATACCGCGGGTTACCTTGATGCCGGGCAAAGTCTCGTCGGAGAAATGCTGTCTCTTTATCCGATCTTTAATCTCGAAGATGGGAATTTTACCCCCGTTGATAAAGTAAAAACCATTCACAGTGTAATTGAGTATTTTATTGAATACATCGATGAGTTTGATGACCTCCTGCAGGTATCCTTTTTACAGAGCACGCCACCTTCTCTTCAGGAAGCGAAACTGGTAAAACAATATCTTGAAGAAAACTACCCCGATACGCTCTACACTGAACATCCACACAATAACTACCTGGCCTCTCTCATTGGCCCCAGAGGATTTGGTCTGGTTGTCATCGAAAAATGCAACTAATTACATAACCAACTGATTTTTCCCTATAGTGTAAAATTATGGCATGTTAAATTGCCTTGATAAAATACGCAAGATCATTCAACTTGAAACACAAAATAATTATGCAAACCGAGCGATCATTGGAGGGTTTGAAAGGTTTTTGCCTGCATTGAAACCCGACCTTGAAGCGGAAGGTGTATCAGCAGATATTTGTGAGGCAATTGATAGTACCTTTTCTGAATATAGCCAGGCTACAAAACAAGAACGTGAAACGTTGATCAAAAACCTCCTGGAGATCCTGGATCAAGCCCATAAAGTTACTGCACCTGCCGTTCAAACAAAAACACAAAACCAAACAAATGCAACGAATTCCCTGATGGAAAATACAACGCATCAAAAACCGGACAAGGACCGTTCGAATGCCGGTTTAAAAGCCCCGCTCAATTTGCTTAATAAGATCGGGACCAGCCGCGCTGCGGATTTCAAAAACCTTGGCGTCAACACGATTTGTGATCTGCTTTATTTTTTTCCTCGCCGATATGATGATTATTCAACTCTAAAACCGATCAACAGATTGGAATATGGAGATGTACTCACCATCATTGCCACCGTTCAGAGTTCTCTGGCAACAAAGATCCGTAATCGCGAATTGACACGCATAGAAGTTGTGGTCAGCGATGGAACCGGCTTTTTGCGGCTTTCATTTTTTAGAGGTTCTAAATATGCACAAAATTTTGCCGCCCAATTCCAGCATGGAAAACAGTTGGTAATTTCAGGCAAAGTTGAGATGTATTTGGGCCGCAAACAAATGAATGACCCAAGCTTTGAAGAGCTGGATCAAAATCATCTGAATACGAATGGTATTATCCCTGTTTATCCGCTTACCTCCGGTTTATCGCAAAAGATTGTCCGCAGTGCGGTTCATGAAGCTGTAGGATTCTATGCTGATCGTATCAACGATTTTTTGCCAGACTCCATTCGCAGCAAAGCAAGCATATTAGATCTGCCAACAGCAATACATCAGATCCATTACCCAAAAGATCATGACTTGCTTGTTTCAGCCCAGCGGAGATTAGGATTCGATGAGATTTTCCTGCTTCAATTGGGTGTCTTGCAGCAAAAATCGAACTGGGTAAAACAAAAAGCCGCAAAATTCGAGCTTTCTGAAGAAAATCTAGACACGATACTTTCTGCCCTGCCCTTTACACTCACCAGCGCTCAGTTAAAAGCAATTAATGAAATAAAGAAGGACCTTTCCAGCGGCTCTCCCATGAACCGACTCCTTCAGGGAGATGTAGGTTCAGGCAAAACGATAATCGCCGCTCTGACTGCTGCCATCATCGTGCAGAACGATGCCCAGGCTGCCATCATGGCGCCCACCAGCATCCTGGCTGAACAGCATTATCGTTCCATGCAGAAATTCCTTGGAAAAGATGCCAATCCCGACTTGCCGCTGAAAACAAATGAAATCCGCATTCTAACCGGTGACACTTCACAGAAAGATCGTGAAGAGATCAAGCAAGGCTTATTGGATGGTTCAGTAAAGTTAATTATAGGTACGCATGCTCTACTTGAAGACCCTGTCCAGTTCAAGAACCTTCAATTGGCGATCATAGATGAACAGCATCGTTTTGGCGTTGCCCAACGTGCAGCGTTGAGGAAAAAAGGCAATAACCCTCATTTGCTCGTGATGACTGCCACACCAATCCCGCGTTCTCTGGCTTTGACCCTCTATGGGGACCTTGACCTATCCATAATTGATGCAATGCCTGCCGGCCGAAAACCTGTCGATACTTACGTTCTTAATCCTCTTGAAAGAGAACGAGCATATCAGGTCATCAGGTGTAATATCGAAAATGGTTTCCAGGCTTTTATCGTTTACCCGCTGATCGAACAAGGTGACAATGATGAAGTCAAGGCTGCCGTGGAAGACCAAAAAATACTTCAAGAAGAAGTATTCCCCAATTTGAAGGTCGGTCTCCTTCACGGGCGTTTATCTCCCGACGAGAAGGAAAGTATCATGAAGGCTTTCCGTGACCGTGAGTTCCACATCCTGGTATCTACAACGGTGATCGAAGTTGGCGTAGACATCCCCAATGCAACCGTGATGATGATCGAAGGGGCGAACAGGTTCGGTTTGGCGCAGCTTCACCAATTGCGAGGACGGGTCGGCCGCGGTGATGAAAAAGCGACCTGTTTATTGCTACCGGATACTGAAGATGCACTTGAGAATGAACGATTGAAAGTAATGATCGAGACCAATGATGGGTTTGTCCTTGCAGAAAAAGACCTTCAACAGCGCGGTCCGGGTGATTTTATCGGCTACCGTCAATCAGGATTTGCCGACTTGCGCATGGCGCGCATAACAGATATCCGACTTATAGAAAAAGCGCGCAGTATCGCAGAAGAACTTTTTGCAGACGATCCATTGCTCTCAAAACCTGAAAATGCATTATTATTATCCAAAGTAAGTGAATTCTGGCATTCTGAAAATAGTGATATGAGTTAGGAGATCATGTTAAAAGCCGTTTTCCCTGGATCCTTTGACCCCATCCATAATGGGCATATTGATATTGCCAAAAGGGCCGCGAAACTTGTGGATGAATTGGTCATCGCTGTTTATGATAAACCGCTAAAAAACTTCCTTCTCACCCCTGAGGAGAGGATAGAACTTGCAAAAAAGGTCTTTATTGATAATCCAAAAATCCAGGTCTGTGGATACAGCGGGTTGACAGTTACTTTTTGTGAAAGTATAGGAGCCCAGGTGATGATCCGAGGGTTGAGGGTGTTTTCGGATTTCGAATATGAATTTCGCATGGCTTTGGCAAACCACCGTCTCACCCCAAATGTTGAAATGCTTGCACTGATAACCAGTGAAGAACATACCTTCCTATCCTCTTCCACCGTTCGTGAAATTGCCTCACTGGGTGGAAATATATCCACCATGGTTCCCCCCATCGTGGAAAAATTGCTGAAAAAAAAACTAAATGATCTGAATGAAAGCGATACTATTATTCCCGGCCATACTTTAAGGGATTAATTCTGGCACATAGATTGCAACATATATCGTGAATTTTGGATATAATTTGTAAGGAGTGTCTGAATGGATATCTTGCATCTGGTTGATCGTCTTGAAGAGTTGTTTAACGAAAGCAAGCCTATCTGGTTCACCCGCAGTGTTATCGTGGATGAAGATCGTTTGCTTGACCTGATCGACCAGATGAGGATCACCATCCCTGAAGAGATCAAAAAATCACAACAATTACTAGCCCAGCGTGACCGGGTTTTGGCTCAGGCTCAGGAAGAATCCAATCGCACGATCGCCCTCGCCCGCGAAAAGAGTGAAAAACTCGTCGATAAAGATCCAACCACACTGGCTGCTCAAGTCAAGGCCGAGCAGATTATTGCTATGGCCCGTCAGGAGAGTGATCAGACCCGCCGTGATGCGGATGAATACGTGATCCAAACTTTGATCGCCTTGCAAACCGAACTTGAAAAAAGTCTCAACCAGGTTAAGAATGGGATCCTTGCCCTTCAAACCGAAAAGAAGAAAACGCCTCCATCACAACCCCAATAACATTTGCCAGCAAAAAAACCTGCAAAATTTGCAGGTTTTTTTATGTGATAGTTACTTGCAAGCAGATCTAACGTTTCTTTTGATCTTCTTTTTGGTCATCTTCACGTTGTTTTTCAAGCATTACAGTTACTTTCTTAATGGTGCGATTTTCTCTGACCTTTTCTTCGTGTAAAGCAATTTTCAAAACTTCATCCATGTGTTTGACAAAAATAACCTTCAAGTCGTCCAGGACTTTTTTTGGCACTTCAACCAGGTCTTTTTTATTCTTATCTGGTAAGATGATGGTTTTCAATCCTGCCCTGTGTGCAGCCAGAATTTTTTCTCTTACGCCGCCTATTGGCAGCACATTTCCACGCAGGGTGATCTCACCGGTCATGCACACTTCCTTGCGCACCTTGTGTTCCGAGAAAGCTGAAACCAACGCGGTCGCAAGGGTAATGCCAGCCGATGGTCCATCTTTGGGGATGGCTCCCTCAGGGATGTGGATGTGGATATCCAGGCTTTCATAGATTTCAGGATCCAGATCAAAATCAGCCGAACGGGACTTGAGATATGATAATGCCGCCTGAGCAGACTCCATCATCACATCTCCAATTTGACCGGTCACCTGCATGTTGCCTTTCCCTTCCAGGATCAGCACCTCGATTGGCATGATCTCTCCGCCGTTCTCCGTCCAGGCTACCGCGGTAGCTACACCGGTTTCATCCTGCCTTTCGGCTTCGGTCATAAAGAATTGCGGAGGGCCAAGGAATTTTTCAAGTTTTGCGGTTGAAAGTTCCTGGATCATTTTTTTCTTTTCAGATTTGAGCCTGGCTTCTTTTCTGCAGATCCGGCCAATCTCGCGTTCAAGGCCGCGCACACCAGCCTCATAGGTGTATTCTCGAATTATCTTTTTTATTGCTTCGTCTTCGAAAACCAGTTCACCTTCTTCCAGGCCGCTCTCTTCCAATTGACGCGGGAGCAGGAATCTTTTTGCTATTTCAAGCTTTTCCTCTTCAATGTAGCCAGGGAATTCAAGGATTTCCATTCTGTCCAGCAACGCCGGTGGAATTGACGCCAGGCTGTTGGCTGTAGTAATGAACATCACTTTTGAAAGGTCAAAAGGAAGCTCAAGGTAATGATCTGAAAACGAATAGTTTTGTTCCGGATCAAGAACCTCAAGTAATGCCGAAGATGGATCCCCTCTGAAATCCGATCCCAGTTTATCGATCTCATCCAGCATGAATAGCGGATTATTCGAACCAGCCCGTTTCATTGTTTGCAGAATGCGCCCTGGCATGGCGCCAATATACGTTCTGCGATGGCCGCGTATTTCAGCTTCATCTCGCACTCCGCCAAGAGATAGACGCACGAATTTCCGTCCCAGTGCGTCGGCGATTGATTGTCCAAGTGAGGTCTTGCCAGTCCCTGGAGGTCCAACAAAACATAGAATGGGTTGGCGTTCTTTTTTCGGTTTGAGACTCTTAACTGCGATATATTCAAGGATGCGGTCCTTGGCTTTTCCAAGACCATAATGCGCATTATCGAGCACCTTGGCAGCATGCCTGACATCCAGATTATCCTCAGTCGATTCACCCCATGGAAGGTCCAGCAACCAATCCAGATACGTTCTAATGATGCCCACTTCCGGTGACATGGGTGGCATCTGAGTCATACGCTCAATTTCTTTGTCGGCAGTTGCCTTGGCTTCGTCCGGCATCTTCTTTTTTTCAAACTTGGATTTCAATTCATTGATCTCGCGCGTCCAAACATCGCCTTCACCAAGTTCGTTTTGAATGGCTCGTAATTGTTCGCGGAGATAAAACTCACGCTGCGAACGATCCACTTCACTTTGCACACGCGTCTGGATCTCATCCTCAAGCTGCAGCACATCCAGTTCCTGTGCCAGAAGCCAATTAACCTTTTTTAGTCTCTCTCTTGGCTCCGTGATCGTAAGCAATTCCAGTCTTTCTTCAAAAGGTAATGAGATGGCAGTGGCGATCATATCTGCCAGCCAACCCGGTTCTGAAATATTTATTGAAAAAAGATGCGCTTCATCCGGCAGGCTGCGATCGAGCTGTACACATTTCTCAAACAGGTCTCGAGAAGTACGCATCAGCGCCTCGATCTGCCTGTCAGCAATCGGGCTTTCATTGATCACGAACCCGCGTACCCACTGGAAGGGTTCGTTATTGATGATCTCAACGATTTTGATCCGCCGCCGGCCTTGGACCAATGCAGACGCGTTTCCATCCTGAAGTGAAAGCAGACGCCCAACCGCTACTTCAACCCCTACTTCCATAAAATCGCCGCTTGAAGGATTTTCGATCTCACTATCCTTCAGCATTAATGCCAGCATTGTTCCTCCGTTCTTTTGAACAAAGGAGATAGCTTCCATGTTTTGTCCGGGGGCAATAAAAATGGGCGATACCATGCGCGGAAAAACAACAATGTCGCGCATAATCAAAGCCGGGCACATTATCATGCCGTTCTCATCCGGCATGGCATCATTCACTTGATATAGTTCATCCGTACGCTGATAAAGCGCTGCGGTAAATTCTTCCGGGTTGTCGAGCCTTTTTTTCCAATCTTCTTTCATTCAATAACCTGCCTTAACGTTTCAAAATGATCTGCCGTGCAGCCGCGGCTGTAAAAAGACTTCCAGTAATCAGAATGACCGATTCTTTATCCGCCAGCGCAATTGCCCTCTCAATGGCTGCTGCTACGTTTTGAGCGCTTTCCAGCGGAACATTATATTGCCGCCCTAATTCTACCAGCAACGAGGGTTCTGCAGCCCGCGGATGTTCGCTTTTTGTAAAAATACCTTTTTCCACTTTTGGAAGGAGGACATTCAGGATTCCTCGAATATCCTTATCAATGGATACACCAAAAACAAGGATTATTTTTTTTTCAGAAAAATAATCCTCCATCGTTTCCATGAGTCTTTTGGCGCTTTCAACATTATGGGCACCGTCCAATATAATCAGAGGATCTTGATTGATCACTTCAAAACGGCAAGGCCAGTTTACTATTTTTAACCCCTCTTTTATTTGAGCAGGTGTTATCTTAAACCCCATGGATGCAAGCATACTTAGGGATGTAAGAGCAGTTGCAGCATTTTCAGCCTGATGGTTGCCTAAAAGAGGAATACCATATTTTCCATTCCAATTTGAGGAGCGTTCAAGGTTTCGAAAACGGACGCTGAAATATTGCCGTTCAAACGTATGAGAAGAGTCAGTTATTTGAACTTCTTCATCTGCCCGTACAGATGAAATCCCTTTTTCCGCAGCGTCCCGAAGGATTATTTGCAGGG
>Ga0172371_10006014_pt1 | contig 17809 bp, 24 predicted proteins | sample Lak12m_FD_114543 | JGI IMG/M metagenome (GOLD analysis project Ga0172371, IMG submission 114543) | Freshwater microbial communities from Kabuno Bay, South-Kivu, Congo - kab_022012_12m | ecosystem: Environmental > Aquatic > Freshwater > Lake | place: Democratic Republic of the Congo: South-Kivu...
CTGCTGGGAGCGCGCAGGCGGATGTGCGGGGGAGTGTGGAAATTGCTCAAAAAGCATCAGGGGCGGATGCGCATTTCGTGGCAAAGAGCCTGCTTCTTTCGCGCGGGGCAGTTGTGAGAGTGGCGCCCATGCTCTCTGTGAAAAATGGGGACGTGAAAGCGGGGCATGGCGCTGCGATGGCGCCGGTTTCTGCGGATGAGCTGTTCTGCCTCGAATCGCGCGGCATTGACGGGAAGGAAGGGAGGCGCATGATACTTGCAGGCTTTTTGTTGGATTTTGAGGCAAGGCAGATGGGGAAGGTAAGGGCAGTGGTGGAGAGGAAAATCAATGGGCTGGATGGATTTTGAACGGTGAAAATGATGGGCTTTGACGTTGAGGCAATACGGGGCGATTTCCCGCTCCTTGCGCGCAGGGGGAATGGCAAGCCCTTGGCTTACCTGGACAATGCAGCCACCGCGCAAAAGCCCGCTGCGGTGCTTGACGCCATGCGCGAATACTACGAAAACAGCAATGCCAATGCGCACCGGGGCGGCAATGCGCTTGCCGAGGAGGCGACGGAAATTTACGAGAACGCAAGGAAAAGGGTGGCGCGCTTTGTTGGCGCGGCGCCATCAGAAATTGTTTTCACAAGGAATGCCACCGAAGCGCTGAATTTAGCCGCGCGCTTCTGTGTTGGGATGGGTGCAAAGCGCATCCTTCTCACCGAAATGGAACACCATTCCAATATCGTGAATTGGCAGCTTGCTGCAAAGGGAAAGGCAAAAATAAAATATTTGAAAGTGAAAAGCGCCGGCGCAATCTGCAAAGAGGACGTGGCGGGATTGGGCGCTGATTCGGTTTTCTCCTTCACGCACGCCTCCAATGTGCTTGGCATTGTGAATGACGCGGATGCGCTTTGCAGGCTGGCGAAAAAGGCCGGCGCGCTTTCCGTCGTGGACGGCGCGCAGTCCGCGCCGCACTTGGAAGTGGATGTGCATTCCATGGGCTGCGACTTCTTCGCGTTTTCCGCGCATAAGATGCTCGGGCCCACGGGCGTTGGCGTGCTTTACATCAGGAAGGGGATTGCGGGCGGGCTTGAGCCGATATTTGGAGGCGGGGGCGCGATTGAGAACGTGCAGCTGTCAGGCACCACTTTTGCCCGCGCGCCGCAAAAGTTCGAGCCGGGCACGCAGGACGTGGCAGGGGCGGCAGGATTGGCGGCTGCCATTGATTACCTTGGGAATGTTGGGATGGGCGCCATTGGAAGGCACGTTGCTGCGCTTCATGGCGCGTGCGTGGATGGCCTGGAAGATGCCGGCGGTGTGGAAATTTACGGGGATGGCGCCAAGACGGGCATAGTTTCGTTCAATGTGGGCAAATTGCATGCGCACGATGTGGGGCAGATTGCTTCTGATGATGGGATTATGCTGCGCACAGGGCACCACTGCGCGAGGCCGCTCATGAAGGCGTTGCAGGTGCCTGCGACCGCACGGGCGAGCTTTTACCTTTACAATACCGAAGAGGAGGCGGGGCGGCTGGCTGCTTCGGTGAAGCGCGCGAAGAGGGTGCTTTCATGAATGGGGGCATGTACCGCGAGAACATACTGGACCATTACAAGAGGCCGCACCATCGGGGCAAAATGAAGGGCGCAACGTGCAGCGGGCGCGCAATCAACCCGTTTTGCGGGGACGACATCACGTTTTACCTGAAGGTGCGCGGGAAAAGGGGGGAGGAAACCGTGGAGGAAGCATCGTTTGACGGGAAGGCGTGCGCGATTTGCACCGCCGCCGCCTCCATGCTCACTGACGAGGTGAAAGGCAAGGCGGCGGCAAGGGCGCGTTCGATTGGCAAGGGGCGCGTGCTTGAGCTGCTGGGCATATCGCCGGGGCCCATGCGCCTGAAATGCGCGCTGTTGCCGCTTGATGCGTTCAGGGCAGCCATTTATAGTTTCTTGGGGAGAAATGCCTCCGTAAAGGATGATGGCGATGGCTGATGGGAAGATAAGGTTCGGCACTGCGGGAATACCGGGTGGCACGCCTGGCAAGCGCAGCACTGCGGAAGGGATTGCCTACTGCCGAAAGCTTGGCCTGGGCGCGATGGAAGTTGAATTTGTCCATGGCGTGAAGATGGGAGAGACTGCGGCGCGCGAGGCAGGGAAGGTTGCCGCGCGCGAGGGAATTTCGCTTTCCTGCCATGCGCCCTACTACATCAACTGCTGCGCAAAGGAACAAAAAACACTGGACGGGAGCGTGCGCCACATAGTTGCGGCTGCGCAGGCGGCATTCTGGCTTGGCGCCACCCCGGTCGTCATCCACCCCGGCTTTTACATGGGCAGGCCGCCGGAGGAATGCAGAAGGCTCGTGATTTCCACGCTAAAGCGCTGCCTTGACGAAATGGACGCCCTCGGCATAAGGGGGGTGGCGATAGGCGCGGAGCTTACTGGCAAGAAAAGCGCGTACGGCTGCCTTGATGAGATTCTTGGGCTGGCCGAGTATTTTGGCCTCAGGCAAGTGGTGCCGGTGGTTGATTTCGCGCACTACCATGCAAGGGAGGGGAAGCTGGAGACTGCGGGGGGCTATGCACGCGTGCTGGAGAAGGTGGAGGGGAGGGCAGGCACTGGCGCGGCCAAGCATTTCCACTGCCATTTCTCGGGCATTGAGGCGACCGGGGCGGGGGAAAGGAAGCACCTGCCCATATCCTCGGATTCGCCGCCTTTTGCGCCCCTTGCGCGCGCGTGGAAGGCAAACGGCTGGGAGGGCACCGTTATTTGCGAAAGCCCTCTTCTGGAAAAGGATGCGCTTGCCATGCAGGAAACCTATGAAAAGTTGCAAAAATAGGCGGGGCGCGTCTTTAGGGGCACTTTTTTAAGCTTTCGGAGCAATAACGGGATGGAAAATCCGCCCCTAGGATACGGGCTCGAATTCGCGCGTGCAAGGCGGAAAGGTGGGTTTATGTACTACGTTCTTTCGTGCAAGGACAGGGTGAGGCTACCGGCGCAGTTTTTCTCCATGAAGCTGGAGGATGCGCTCACGCAGATACTGCGCGAGAAGTACGAGAGGCGCGTGAGCAAGGATGCGGGCGTTTCGCTCGCGGTCTGGAACGTCAAGCCTGAGGGCGACGGGCTGGTGATACCGGGCGACAACGCGGCATATTACGACGTGGAATTCGACACGCTCACCTACTTGCCGCAGGTGAACGAGATTATCGAGAGCGAGGTTTCCGAGGTGGTGGAGTTCGGCGCGTTCATCACGCTGGGGCCCATGGAGGCGCTTGTGCACCTGTCGCAGATTGCGAATGACTTTTTGACTTTCAACAAGAAGACGCAGACGTTCGTTGGCAGGGAGAGCAAGAAATTCCTGAAGAAGGGCGACCACGTGTTTGCCAAGATATCGACGGTGAGCATGAAGAACAACATCCCGGAGACCAAAATCGGGCTTACCATGAGGCCTGACGGGCTGGGCAAGGAAGAGTGGATTTCCGCAAGGAAGGCCCCGGCCGAATCCGGCACGGATGCGAAGAAGGAAGACGAGCCCAAGAAAGAGGCGAAGAAAAAGAAGAAGGACGAATGACTGCAAAGGCAGGAAGGATGAATGGTGATTCTCATGAAAGCTTGCAAGAACTGCCGCCTGATAGTGAATGATGAGAAGCAGTGCCCGGCATGCCAGTCGCAGGACCTGACCGAGAAGTTCTCGGGCCAGCTGGTAGTGCTCGACCCTGAAAAGTCGGAGATTGGCGGGAAGCTCGGGATAAAGGCGCCCGGCAGGTATGCGATAAAGATAAGGGAGAAGTGACGGTGATATTCATGGCCAACACAAGAGGAAGGGAAAGGCTCGGCACTTGCGACGCGTGCGGAAGGTCGATGCCGCGCGACAAGATGATTACCTACAACACGATGAACGTCTATTCCACGGACCTTAAGACCGCGGACGACGTGAGGTCCACCACGCACGTGGAGAAGCACTATTGCATCTCGTGCGCAAAGTCCAAGAGGATATTCGAAAAGCTCAAGAACCGCGCAATCCGCGCGGCGGGAAGGGAGCCGCGCCCGGAGCGCAGGCCGTTCTCAGAAAGCTGGAATTCCGGCAGGCGCTGGTAAGCGCGCGCCCGCCTTCAACAGCAAAGGAGGCGTTTTATGGAAGAGAAAATCTCGTTTGACGGGCGGGAGTACGTCGGCGTGAGCTTTGCGCTGGGCAACGTGCCCCTGCTCATAATAAGGGCGAAGAAGGGCTATGTGGCGTGCGCCTATGTGAGCAGGGAGGCGTCTGAGAAGTTCGGCGATGTCGCAGCCTTTGTCACCGGCGTGAAGACGTTCGAGGACATGTTCAAGGCGAAAATACGCACCTTCACCTCATGGGCGGACGACCTGGGGATTCGCGAGGGGATGTCGGTGAAAAAGGCGCTTGAGCTCATGGACCAGTGATGCCCCGGCTGCCTGTTTTTGCTGTTGCATGGGGCGCGTTTGCGCAAATGGCTCGGCTTTTGCTTGACCCCGCGTAGGCGGCAACCGGCCCTCACTGCAGGGGCGGCACCACATAAGTCCTGAACGCTTCGCCCAGGAGCGCTTTTTGCTGCTCCGGCGCCGAAGCGTAAAGCGCGAGGAAGAACTGCAGCTGCGCGGCAGCGTTCATGTGGGCAATGCGGTCGGCTTCTCCCCTGTTCCTGAATGCGTGCGCGTATTTTTCCGCGTCTTTGAGCGCCTCAAGCACGCTTTGGGGGCTTTCGGAAAAGCTCCTGCCCCATTTTGCAAGCGCCTGCAGCGCGAGCGTTTCCGGGTAGAAGTAGCCGCCCGGTATTTCCCCGCTCCTGTTCACCTGGCTGCAGAGGCTGGAAAGGAATTGCCGTGACTGCGGGGACAGGCGCGCGTAAATCGCGCCCGCTTCGCTCCTTATGGTGTCGCTTGCAGAGATGGACGGCCATGGGTAGTCGGACGCGCCCGCAAGCGGCGGCGCGGGCTTGCCAAACACCGTGTGCGCGGCGAAAAACACCGCTGCGGCGAAGATGCCTGCCTTGATTGCTGCCTGCCTGAAAGAAGACCGATGCGCTGGCTTGCACTTCACCACACCACCCGGGCTTGTTTGGCGCGGTTGTTTTTATAAAACGTGCGTGGAAGTTGCGCGGGGAACATTTTGTTTTACCGTTCGAGCGCGAGCCTCGCAATCTTCTTCCCGCTTTTGCTTTTTATCCCGCGAAGCGCGGAGTCTATGAACACCTGCATGCGCTTGCTCCCTTTTTGCCTGTTCTCAAGCGCACGGAAAAGCATGTCCAGCCTGTCTGCGTCATTTGCAAGCGTGAATAACTTGCCTTTGTTTGCAAGAAGCTTGCTTTCTTTTTCAAAAAGCGTCCCTGTGAGCATCTCGCGCTCCGTTTTTGCCTCATCTGGCTTGATGCGCGCCTTCTGCGAGGGCACCAGGTCGCCAATCCTCGCTTCGTGAAGGTCGTGGAGGAGCGCAATCCTGACAAGCGCCGCTTCATCGGCAGCCTTCAGTTTTTCCATCCTTGCAAGCATGAGCGCGATTATCGCCGCGCCGTAGGTGTGCTCTGCCACCGATTCGCGCGGCGCGCCCCGAAGCCGCCAGCCCGTGCGCAGGAGGTTCTTGAGCGAGAGGGCTTCCAGGAGAAGGGCGTGCGTCTTTTTGTGGGAAGGCATGCCGCACCTCACTTGCCCTCGATTATGGAAAAGTTCTTCTCCACTATTTTCTGGACGTCGGCAGGGGGATAGCCTATCCTGATGAGGCGCGTGCGGCCCCGCATGCCAGCCCCGCTTTCCACCGTGGTGATGAGCCCCAGCATCTCAAGGTCGTTGAGGTACTCGCGGTACCATCGCGCGCTCCTGCGGGGCTTCCGGTGCCTGCGCGCCACGGAGCAGTACTGCTCGTAGACCTCGCCGGACGTGAGGAAGCAGTCGTCCTCGTCTGCGGTGCCGGACGTGAGGCGGGTGTTCTTGCCCTTGTCCATCGCAAGGGCGGCGATTGCGAGAAGAACGAGCTGCTGGTGGTCCGGGAGCGTGGAAATCGCCTCGAATGCGATGTCCGTGTCAACCGAGCGGCGCGCGTCCTCCACTTCCTTGTCGGTTATCTTCGTTATCCCTTTGTCGTCGGCTATTTCGCCGGATTTGAGGAGCAGCTTGAGCGCATAGCGCGCGTCGCCCGAGTCGTTTGCCGTGAGCGCCGCCGCGAGGTTTATGGCGCCGTCGTCCACCACGTGCGGCTTGAAGCCCATTTTCGCGCGCTGGCGCACTATTGCCTGCAGCTGGGTGGAGGTGTAGGGCGCAAACACTATCTCGTTCTCGCAAAGCGAGCTCTTGCTCCTTGTCCCGAGCTGGTCCTTGAAGTTCACCCTGTTCGTGATGCCCAGTATGCTTATGCTGCCCGCGGGGAGCTCGTCGTTGGCGCGCGTGAGCGTGTAAAGCAGGTCGTCCAGGTCCTTTACCATGTCGACCTCGTCAAGCACCACGATGAGGTGCGTGCCTTTCGCCACCTCCTCCATCACCTTTTCGTAGAGCATGGCAAGCCCGAAGCCCATGGAATCGAGCGACGGCAGGAGCTCTTTCGCGATTTTCTGGATGGCGCGGTAGCGGGAGTTGTACATCCTGCAGTTCATGTACACGTATCTTGCGCTGGATTTGTGCTCGGAAAAGCGGGAAAGCACGTTCTTCGCGGAGCATGTCTTGCCCGTGCCGGTCTTGCCGTAGATGAACAGGTTGTGGGGGCGCTCGTTCTTCAGCGCAGGCACCACGGACGCCATTATCTTCTCGATTTCCGCCTCGCGGAAGGGGAGGGTTTCGGGGATGTAGTGGGGGGAGAGCACGTTGCGGTCCGAAAATACTGTCGGCTTGCTGAGGAGCTCTGAGAACGTTTTCATCAAAATCGCCGCCCACGGCCGCGGGATTTCCTTGCTGCTGAAAAGCCTTATTAATCTATTCTCTGAATATCTGGAACGCTGCTAGAAATCACCGAGGTGAGAAGATGGGCATACTTGAAAAGATTACCAAGAGCATCGGCGTGGGCAAGGACATGAACCTTGAGGAGTACATGAACACCGTTGAGATGGAAAACGTTGACGTGCTCCACGAGGCGGCCGACTTTTATGTGAAGCCCATTGCGCTCGAAAGCGAGAACGACGTGAGCGTGATAATGGAGGAGCTGAAGGCGAAAAACATCATCCTCCTCAACGTGCTGCCCATGAGCAAGCAGCCCAACAAGCTCAAGCAGATGATTGACAACATCAAGGCGTACATCACCAAGATAAACGGCGACATCGCGAGGATTGACACGGACAAGATACTGCTTACGCCGACAAAGGTCAAGATTGTGAAGAGCAGGAAGAGGTAGCTTCGCGTCTTTTCCGTTTTGCTTGCCTTAGCGCAGGCGCCGCGCGCAATATAAGCGTTTTGCCCCATAATCCCACGCGGTGGGAAAATGAAGGGTGGCGGGAAGCTCGACCTGTTTTTGGAAGTCGTTGCCGAAAGGCTGCATGTTGCCCGCGTGGCGGCCAGGGTGCTGGCAAACATGGGGAATGTGAATGCGACGCATGAGCGCCCGGAAGAGCCGGGCAGGCTGATGGACGGATTTGCGCAAGACTCTGTCAACGGCAGGAGGCTTGGCAAGGGCGACGGGGAACGCGCGCTTTGGGGCATTGCAAGGAAGGGCATTGCCCGCATAGACTTTCCGCTGACATCCGGCGAGCGCCAGGCGTGCCGGAAGGATGCCGAGAAGCAGCGGAAGATGGAGCGGGATGCATGGGAATGCGGGTGGGCTGCTTGGCCCGGCCCCGAGGAAACCATGCACGGAGCCTATGCGCAGTACAATGAGCATATGGCGCGGGAAGGCAAGGACCCGATGATACTGATTTTCGACAGGAGGGCGCGCATCGCCGCGGGGGAAAGGCTGCTTGCCCTGGCGCCCGAGGCCGCCGGGGCGGTTTCGCTTGACAGGCGCTTTGTGCGCCCGGTAAGGCGCATGGCAAGGGAAATGGCGCGCCGGCAGAAGCTCGGGCTTTGATTGGTCGCAGGCAGGGCAGGGGCGGGCGAGCCGCGGGGGGCAGGCGCAATCCTTCCGTTCGCCTTTTTATGCTTGTATGCTGATTTCATGGCAGCAATGAGGGGTGGCGATATGGTGGACATGAAGCTTCTTTCGAAACTCACCGAGTCGTTCGGCGTGCCGGGGCACGAGGGCGAGATTGCGGGCATCATGATGGAGGAATTCAGGAAAGCCGGCTACAAGGCGGAAATCGACCGGTTCGGCAACGTGATTGCGCGCCCGCCAAAGGCCATGAAGAAGCCGCTCATGCTCGGCGCGCACATGGACGAGATTGGCATGCTGGTCAAGTTCATAAACGACAAGGGGTTCATACGCTTTGTCAAGGTGGGCGGCATCGACAACCGCGTGCTTGTGAACCAGCGCGTGGTCATCCAGACGGAAGGCGGCAGGATTTACGGCGTGATTGGCAACAAGCCGCCGCACATGCAGAAAGCGGAGGAGATGAAGGCGGCGATTGACAACAAGTCGCTCTTCATCGACATCGGGGCAAAGGACAGGAAAGATGCCGAGAAGATGGGCGTGAGGATTGGCGACCCCATAAGCTTTGACATCGAAACGAAGGTCCTCAACAAGCGGCTGATTACCGGGAAAGCCCTGGACAACCGCGTGGGGTGCTATGTGCTTCTTGACATTGCAAGGAGGGTGAGGGGCAGGAACGTGGTGCTTGTGGGCACCACGCAGGAAGAAGTCTCCACGTTCGGCAAGGGCGCGATGGTGGCGGCCTACAACCTGGAGCCGTCGGCATTCATTGCGGTGGACACCTCGATTGCGGGCGACCACCCGGAGATGAGTGAGGATGACGCGCTCATACGCCTGAACAAGGGCCCGGCGATAAGCCTGGTGGAAGCAGGGGGCAGGGGGAACTTTGCGGACTCCGCGCTTTCCAAAAAGTGCATCGAGGCCGCCAAAAAGGCGAAAATGCCTTACCAGCTCGAAGTTATAGAGGGCGGCGCGACCGACGCGGCGTCAGTCTATGGTGAGCGCGGCGGGATACCTTCCATCGCGATTTGCGTGCCCACGCGATACATACACTCGAACGTGGCCGTGTGCTCCATGGACGACATTGAAAAAACGGCGAACTACCTTGCAAAGCTTGTGGAAGCGCTTGCCTGAGTCACGATGAAGGGCGTAATTTCGTTTGCGGTTGCGTCCGTTTTCCTTCTTGTGCTGGTTTCGTCAGCCTCGAAGCTGGCGGTGCGCGCGCCGGACTTCTCCTACCAGCCGCTGCTCGCGCTGTCGGTGCAGCAAAAGGCGGTTGAGGCTGCCTTCTCCGATGCCTTGCAGGATGCCGCCGCCAGGGCGCTGGCAGCCCCCGGGGCGGCGGGGCAGGGGGCGCAGGCTGCGGTGAAGGCCGCGCTTTATGCCTCTGCGCTGGATTTTGAGGCGCAGCTTGCGGGGCATGGCCATGACGCTGCCTTGTGGTGCGGCAGGGCGGGCGAGGCTGCGCGGCAGCAAGCCTCGGAAAGGATGGGCAGGGAGGGGGCGGCAGCTGTGCCTGAAGGCGCGCTTGCGCTTTCCGACCCTGCCTGCGCGGATTTCTTTGACGTGAACTTGCTTTCGAAAAAGGCGCGCGTGCGGGATGCCGGCTTTTCCATCTATTCGCGCGCGTCTGGCATTGGCTATGCCTGGCAGCTGCCGGATGGCTTCGAGGCGGGCATTGATGGCTAGCGAAAGGGGGCGGGGCGGCGCAGCTTCACTCGGGCAGGCGGCAGGCAGGCGGGGGCAGTCTTCGTTGGAGGCGATGCTTGCCTTTGCGGCCCTGCTTTGCGCGCTTGCAGTGCTTGCGCATGCCGCGCGCGCCCAGTCTGGCGTGTTTTCCGCCTCTTTGGAAAAGGCGGATGCGAGGATGGAACTTGCACGCGAGGCGCTTTACATTGATTTGGCGGCGGATTTGCTGCCCGGCGCCGCGCTTCCGAGGAACCTGTCAGGCGTGCCAGCGGCAGGCGGGGGGTGGCTTGCCAGCAGCAAAAACGGCGAAATCCGCGAGCCGCTGCTGCACACGATAAGCGCGGGCGGCAGGGGGGAGTATCATGCGAATCCTGGAAAATAGCCGCAGCGGCAGGCGGGCAGGGGCTGCGCGGAAAACGGGCTTCTGGTCCATTGACGCCGCGTTCGCGCTTGTGCTTTCAGTGGCGATGTTTGCAATCTTTTCCGCCATCCTTCATGCCGCAGGCACTGGCGCGGCGCGCGGCGCGGATGACGCGGGCGGTGAGCTTTTGTCCGCGCGCTTCTCGTCTTACGCGCTTTCGCGGCTGGAGGCAGGCGAAGCCGTTGACCTGCAGGCATTGCTTTCAAGGACGGGTAGGGATTATGCGAGCCTGAGGGTAGGGGATGGCTTTTCCGAGGCTGGCGTGAAGGGCGGCAGCGTTTATTGCACTGCCAGGCTGGCATTTCTTGATGGGAAAATTGAGAAAATGGAGGCGTGTATTGGATGACACGGCACCTTGCTTTCCTGTTCAGCCTGGAAGCCGCCTTTTCCCTCACCCTTGCAATCATCGCCGCCTCGTACCTGTTCGCATTCGCGCCCCAGCAGGAGGGGGCAGGCGCTTCCCTTGCCTGCTCCGACGCTGCGCGCGTGCTTGCGCAGTCGCATGCGTTTTCCTCGCAGGAAAGGCTGGATGCCGCTGTTTTTGAGGCAGGCGCGCTTTTGCGCATGTGCGTGGAAGCAACTGATGATGGCGGGCTGGAGGCAAGCTCGTGCGGCAGGGGGGCGCTTGGGGCCGGCGATGGGAAGGGCCGGCGCGCGGGAGGGGAGGGCGGCGAAGCAATCTCATTTTCCTTCCCCGCCTGGTCGGGCGGAAAGCTGCGGTCTGCCCGCGTGTCGTGCCGGCAGGCAGAGTGACTGGCGCGGGGGGCTTTGCCTTGCCCGGGCGCCGCAGGCGCATTGCCTGCAATCAGCGACCTTTTTATGTTTTGCATTGGTAGGGGTGGCAGGGTGGTATGTGTGAGGTTCTTTACGGCATTTCTAATGCTCGCGCTTTTCGTTGCGGCCGCGTCGGCATACGACGTGGGGATTCAGGTCACCGTTTCGCAGGGCACGCTGGCGGTCGGCACCAACGTGACAATCGTGAAGGACGGAGTGCACCTGCACGACGGGAAGGCGGACGCGTTCGGCATGGTGCAGTTCCCGCTTGACGAGGGCACCTATTTCGTGCTCCTGGACAGGGGCGGCTACCCCCGGCACGTCAACCTCCTTGAGGTAAGCGGGAATGCGAATGTGTCCTACACCATGCGCCAGCTCGTATCCTACGCGAGCGCATACGGGCAGATAACGGGCCCGAGTGGCTTTTCCAGCGCTTCGGTGGGCGCATACTTGGGCGGAAACATCGTCAAGAGGGTGGCGCCCAACAAGGACGGCTACTACATAATGTCGTTCCTTCCCGACGGGGAATACGAGCTTTCCTACACGGCGGACGGGTTCATTGAGAAAAGGCTGAAAAGGAGCCTGTTCCAGCCGAGTTTCACCGAGGTGAACGTGGCGCTTTCGAAAATGAATGAGCCTGCGCAGGAGGCGCCCGTCCTCATGGCGCCGGGCACTGCGCAGAGGCAGTCGGTCATAGAGGCGGCCATAATAAGGGGCGGCGTGCCGGTTGCGGGCGTGACGCTTTTTGTCGAGACCCCCGCCGGGAACATGGAAGCCACCACCGGGGCGGACGGCATTGCGCGCGTGAATGCCGTGAAGGCGGGCGAATACCGGTTCATTTACGGGAACCTTACCGCGATTACCGTTGTGCCTGGGGAAAGCGAAGTTCCGGCTGGGCAGGAACCGCCTGCCTTGGAGCCTGAGCCCGAGGCGCCGCCCGTGCAGCAGGCGGCGCAGGGGGAGGGCGGCGGATTGGCGGCAGGCCTTGTTGCCGCAGGCGCAATAGGGCTGATTGCGGCGATTGCCATCATATTGTTCGCGATAAGCAGGATGGGGGGCAACCGGGAGAAACCGCCCGGGGCGGCACGGGAGCCGCAGGAAAAGGGCGCAGCTTCGCAGGAAAAGCACGCGGCGCACAAGCGCCAGCACCACAAGAAGTGAGCAGATGCCTTTCAACGCCGAGAAATTCATAGGGGCGGCAGTTTCCTCCATAAGGGCCAGCGTGGGCGATGGGAAGGCGATAATCGGCATTTCCGGCGGGGTGGACTCGTCCGTTGCGGCGGTGCTTTGCGCGCGCGCCCTTGGCAGGCGCGTGGACTGCGTATTCGTGGATACGGGGCTCATGAGGAAGGATGAGGCACGGCTTGTCAAGGCGATGCTTTCCAGGGCAGGGGTGGGCGTCAAGGTGGTGGATGCCTCCGCAGGCTTCTTTTCCGCCCTTGAAGGGGAGGAGGAGCCGGAAAGGAAAAGGAAGATAATCGGCGAAAGGTTCATACGCGTTTTCGAAAAGGAGGCGAAGCGGTTCGGCGCGAAATTCCTGGTGCAGGGCACCATCGCCCCGGATTGGATAGAAAGCGGCGGAGGCGGGCGCGACACCATAAAGTCGCACCACAATGTCGGCGGCTTGCCTGATAAGATGGGCATGAAGCTTTGCGAGCCGCTGCGCGACCTGTACAAGCACGAGGTCCGGGTTGTGGCGCGCGCACTTGGCTTGCCGCAGGAGATTTCCGAGAGGCAGCCTTTCCCCGGCCCGGGGCTTGCGGTCAGGATTGTGGGCGAAATAACCCCTGGAAAAGCGGCAATTGTGCGCGGGGCGTGCGCCATTGTGGAGGAGGAGCTGGAGGCTGCCGCGAAGAAGGGGAAGCTTGAGCTGCCCTGGCAGTATTTCGCCGCGCTGCTGCCCACCAGGACGGTCGGCGTGAGGGGAGACGAGCGCTCCTACCAGTATACCGTGGTGGTGCGCGCAGTGCGCTCGCTGGATGGCATGACCGCGAATTTCTCGCACATCCCGCCCGAGGTGCTCCAGAAAATCTCCACGCGCATCACAAACGAGATGCGCGAGGTGGGGCGCGTGCTTTACGACATCACCAACAAGCCGCCGTCCACGGTTGAGCTTGAGTAGGGCAGGGGCGCGCGGCAGGCCGGGGATGGCAGGTAGTTTCCATGATTTTGATTGTAGATATGGGCTCGCAATACACCCACGTCATCTGGCGCACCTGCCGCGACTTGGGGCAGGAAGGCAGGATAGTGCCAAAGGCGGTGGCGCGCGCAGAGCTTGATGCCGCGGATGCCGTGATACTCTCGGGCGGCCCCTCCTCTGTCACGAAAGACGATTTCCATTCCCTGCCCGGCTTCATCAAAACTTCTGGCAAGCCGATATTGGGAATCTGCCTTGGCCACCAGCTCATCGCGCACACGCTTGGCGGGAAGGTTGTGAAGGGGAAGAATGCGGAGTATGGCGTTTCGCGCGTGGAAGTGGACAGGCCGGGCGTGCTTTTGGAAGGGCTGCCCGCGTCGTTCAACGCGTGGGTGTCGCACTTTGACGAGGTCCAGAGGATGCCGGCGGGATTTGCATCCCTCGCGCACTCGGACACGTGCGCGCACGAGGCGATGGAGTGCGTGGGGAAAAAGCTTTTTTCCGTGCAGTTCCATCCTGAAGTGTGGCATACGGAGAACGGCGAGAGGATGCTGGAGAACTTCCTGAGGCAGGTTTAAGCCCCGCTAAGCTTCGCAGGCAAAGGAGGCCGCGAGCCTCTTCTTTGCTTCATGCAGCGCGAGGGCGGCAGCGCCTCCCGCAAGCGCAGTGGCAAGCTGGAACACGCCCATGGCCGTCAGGAAGGCGGCTGGCACCATGCCAAAAGAGAGGAGCGCGAATGCCGAGAGGAAGAGGAAGGCTGCCTTTGCGGTTGCGCCAATTCCGAGCGCGGCACCCCTGTTCGCCTTCTTGTCGAGAACAAAATACTTTATGCAAAGCACCAGCACTGCATTGCCCGCCCAGATGAAGGGAATCATGCAAAGGAGCGCTGCCGAGGCTGCGCCGAAGAGAAGGCCCGCAAGGTAGGCGCCTATGCTGGGGAGGATGATTACCGGCAGCAAGCGCGCGCCCTTCAGGTTGAGCGCGGCCAAAACTAGCGCGCAGTTCACAACGGCGCCCACGAAAAGCTGCTCGTGCCCCAGAAGGAAGGGAAGGGAGAATGCGACTGTGGCGTAAATTGCCATTTCCGCGTATTCCTGGAGGCGCGGGAGGGAATATTCCTGCCTGAAAAGGGAATCGGAAATGCGCGCGTATTCAAACTTCATGCGACCGCCTCGTCAATTGTACAGGGGCGATAAATATAAACTGTGCGAGCGAATTTGTGCGTTGATGGCAGGGGAAAAAAAAGAAGGCAGGCTGCTGCTGAACATCCTGCACGAGGCGCAGGAGAAGCACGGCTATCTTTCGGAGCACGTGCTCAAGCAGATTGCCGTGGAGCAGGATATCCCCATTGCGCGGCTCTACGGAGTGGTGAAATTCTACACCATGTTCCACACCGAGCCGCAGGGGAAGTACGTGATTGAGATATGCGGCTCGCCATCCTGCGTGCTTTCCGGCGGCACCCGGCTCGAGAAATTCCTTGAGGGCGAGCTTGGCGTGAAGGTGGGCGGCACCACGAAAGACGGCATGTTCTCGCTTTACAAGACGTCGTGCATAGGCTGCTGCGACGAGGCTCCGGCAATGCTCGTGAACGGCGAGCCGCACACCAAGCTTACAGTGGAACGGCTGAAGGCGCTTTTGAAGAAGCTGGACGGGAGGGGCGCAGGCAGGAAAGCGAAAGAGGCAAGCCGCGCCTGAAGGGCGGGGCGGGAAAAGAAGTGGAATCATGCAGATATTGCGGCAGACGAAAATGGAGGCGCTGGAAAAGGCGCGCTCGATGGGCCCGGAGGCCGTGCTGGAGCTTTTGGGGAGGAAGGGGCTTGAAGGCAGGGGGGGCGCCGCCTTCCCGACTGCGAAGAAGTGGCGCGCAAGCCGCGACGCGCCGTCGGACGAGCGCTTCGTGGTGTGCAACGCAGACGAGGGCGAGCCCGGCACGTTCAAGGACAAGTTCATACTGAGGCACAACGCGGAAACCGTGGTGGAGGGGCTCCTCTTGGCAGCATACGTTGTCGGGGCGAAAAGGTGCTTCATCTACCTGCGCGGCGAATACGACTATTTGCGCCCGAGGCTGCAGGAGCAGGCCGATTCAGTGCTTGCGCGCGCCGGGATGGATGGCGTGACCATCGAGATAGTGCGCGGGGCGGGCGCATACATCTGCGGTGAGGCGACCGCGCTTTTGCAGTCCATCCAGGGCTTCCGCGGCAATGCGATGCAAAAGCCTCCCAACCCCACCACATGCGGGCTGTGGGGCAGGCCAACGGTGATAAACAACGTGGAGACGCTTGCGTGCGCCGCGCAGGCCGTGCTTTTCGACGACTGGGATGCGAACCTGCGGCTGTTCTCGATATCGGGCAACGTGAAAAACCCCGGGGTTTATGAGTTCCCGCTGGGCGTGAAGATGTCCACCATCATGGATGTTGCGCGCCCTGCGCGCAGGCTCAAGGCGATGTCGTTCGGCTGCTTCGGCGGAATCATGCCCGTTGATGAGGGCATGGCAATCACGCCGGAAGCCATCTGCATGGAGAAGTGCCATCACGGCGCGTACAGCATAATACTGATGGACGAGACGGTGAATGTGGTGGACATTTCCTACTCCATCGCGAAATTCTACTGCTACGAATCGTGCGGCAAGTGCACCCCGTGCCGCGAGGGCACGGTCAGGATGCTCAACCTCCTCAAGAAGGTGCGGGAGGGGCGGGGCACGAAAAAGGATTTGCAGACCCTGCAGGAGCTTGCGGCGCACATACAGGAAACCTCGCTTTGCGGCCTCGGGCAGACCTGCGGCAACCATGTGCTGACAAGCATAGAGCATTTCCCGGGGGATTACGAATATTACCTGAAGAAAGGCAAGAAGTGATGGCCCATGAAAATAAGGCTGAACGGAAACGAAATCGAGGTCGGCGGGGGCAAGACGCTTTTGGACATCTGCCGCGAGAACGGCATCAGCGTGCCCACGCTTTGCCACCATGCCAGCCTTGCCCCGCAGGCGCGGTGCAGGGTATGCCTTGTGGAGATGGACGGCAAGCTCGTCACTTCGTGCTCCACAAAACCCCGCGAAGGCGCGTCCATAATCACCAACAACGAGCATGTGATGAAGGCGAGGAGGCTGAACATGGAGCTCATGGTGCCGCAGCCTTCATGCAGGCGCGAGGACGACCTCGAAGTGTGCGGGATATACGAGGAAGTCGGGATGAAGGGCGCAAGGTTCGCAAACATCAAGGAATACAAGCCCGACCTTGGCGCCGCGGTGATACGCGACAACAACAAGTGCATTAACTGCGGCAGGTGCGTGCAGGTCTGCGGGGAAATACAGGGGGTGCATGCCATTGACTTCGCCTCCCGCGCGCACAACGAGCACGTGACGCCGTATTTCGAGAAGAACCTTGCGAGCGTTGCCTGCATAAGGTGCGGGCAGTGCATATTGAACTGCCCGGTGGGCGCGATTTCGGAGCGCTCGCACATCGATGAGGTGCTCTCCGCGCTTGCGGACAAGGACAGGCACGTGGTGGCGCAGGTGGCGCCTTCCATCAGGGCGGCCCTCGGCGAGCTTTTCGGCATGCCCACCGGCACGCTGGTGACCGGAAAGACTGTGTCCGCGCTGCGCCGCTGCGGCTTTGCCAGGGTGTTTGACGTCGACCTGGGAGCGGACATCACCATAATGGAGGAGGCGAGCGAGCTTTTGAGGCGCTTGGAGAACGACGGCGTGCTGCCCATGATAACGACCTGCTGCCCCGGCTGGATACTGATGATGGAGTTTTTTTACCATGATTTGATTGGCAACATGTCAACCTGCCGCTCGCCGCACGAGATGCTCGGCATGCTCATCAAGACGTATTATGCGAAAAAGGCGGGCATTGACCCGAAGAAAATCACGGTCGTGTCGATAATGCCATGCACCGCCAAGAAGTTCGAGTCCACCCGGCCGGAGCTTGGCAGCGGCGTGGACTTTGTGCTCACCACGCGGGAGCTTGGGCGGCTCGTCAAGATGAAAAAGATAGACTTCGCCTCCTTGCCCGACGAGGAATTCGACCCGGCGCTCGGCATCTCCACGGGCGCGGGGGTGATTTTCGGGGCGACGGGCGGCGTGATGGAGGCCGCGCTTAGGACCGCGCACTTCCTTGCCACCGGCAAGGAGCTTGGGAGGCTGGAGATGGCCGAGATACGGGGCATGGATGGGATAAAGGAGGGAAAAATAGTGCTTAACGGAAAGGAAATCCGCTTTGCCTGCGCGCATGGCGGGGCAAACATGCGCAAGCTGGTCGAGCGGAAGGACGATTACCATTTCATCGAGATGATGGCCTGCCCGGGCGGCTGCATCGGAGGCGGGGGGCAGCCGATTTACCGCGACCCGGACACCCTGAGGAAAAGGACCGAGGCGCTTTATTTTGCAGACCGCGCATCCAAGCTGCGCCGCTCGCATGAGAACCCGGTGGTCAAGCAAATCTACAAGGAGATGCTGGGCAAGCCGCTGTCTGAAAAAGCGGAGGAGCTCTTGCACACGCACTATGTGAAAAGGGACAGGTTCTGATTTTTACGGCGGCATCCTGTAGGCCTGAAGGTGCGGCACGCCGCCTATTCTCCTCGCGCGGGAGACTGCGAGCCCTGCCTTCTTCGCCGAGGCGAGCGCCTTCTTCCCGACGATATTGGCGTTCTGCGCGGATGACAGCGCGGCTACAGCCTCCTTCTCATCCACTTTCCTGCCCAAATAGAAAGGGGCGTATGCCGACAGGTCAAGGCGCGCCTTGCCGCTTGAGAGCACCTTGCCGATAAGCTCGATGTCGCAAAGCGCGACAA
>Ga0172371_10006018_pt1 | contig 17800 bp, 16 predicted proteins | sample Lak12m_FD_114543 | JGI IMG/M metagenome (GOLD analysis project Ga0172371, IMG submission 114543) | Freshwater microbial communities from Kabuno Bay, South-Kivu, Congo - kab_022012_12m | ecosystem: Environmental > Aquatic > Freshwater > Lake | place: Democratic Republic of the Congo: South-Kivu...
ATTTTTATATGCAGTAATCTGCGCATGATTCCCGGAAAGAAGGACCGGCGGGACATCCATTCCTTTATACGTTTGCGGACGTGTATATTGCGGGTATTCCAATAAATCTGCCTCACTGAATGATTCCTGTATAACCGATTCGGGATGTATAAGGACGCCCGGAAGAAGCCGTGTTACCGCATCAATCATGACCATGGCCGGCAATTCTCCCCCGGTGAGGACGTAATCACCGATAGACAGTACTGAATCGACAAGCAATTTGACGCGTTCATCGACCCCTTCATAATGCCCGCAGACGAATATAAGATGCTCATAGGCTGCCAAATTCATAGCTGTTTGTTGGGTAAATCTGTCCCCTGCCGGATCAAGAAGGATAGTGCATGTTTTGTTGTCCGGATGCATGTTTTTTATTGCGCTAAGAGCACGGTCTATAGTATCGACGCGCAGAATCATCCCGACCCCTCCGCCGTATGGATGATCGTCTACTGATTTATACGCATCTAAAGCATATTCCCGAAGGTTATGCAGATGGATTTGAATAATGTTTTGTTTTCTTGCTCTTTGTATGATTGAGGAATCAAATGGTCCGGTAAAATGGTCCGGGAACAGCGTCAGGACGGATATATGCATAGAATGTCATTCTGTCTGAGGATATTCAAAAAGTTCAACGTCGACAAAGGTGTTGTGTTTTGCTGCGATAATCTTCATACAGTCCCTGATTGCACGGATGATCCTGCCGTTTTTGCCGATGATCTGCCCCATATCTTTCGGGTCAACATGTACGATAAAGATTATGGCTTCTCCGTCGGTTTTTTCTTCAATTTCGACGGCATCCCGATTATCCACGAGGGACGAGACAATATGCAGTAATGTATCTTTCATGCAGTTTGGGAAAGTAGTTTCTTTACGCGCGCTGACATGATTGCCCCCTGCGTATTCCAGTACGTGATACGTTCGCGGTCTATGGAGATTTGCGGAGGGCTGACGAGCGGATTAAAAAGCCCCAGGTTCTCCACAGGTTTTCCGTTTCTCCGTTTGCCTTCTTCAATAACTACAATGCGGTATGTGCGTCGGTTTCTGGCACCAAATTGAGCTAACCGGATTTTCAGCATAGATATTGATTCTATCAGGTTCGGGGGTATTTCTCAAGCGCTTTGGAGGCTGCGTCTTGTTCAGCTTCCTGTTTGGATTTCCCTTTTCCTTGACCAAGTACGGTATCTCCCATGAGCACCTCAACCCAGAATGTTTTGTTGTGGTCCGGGCCTTCGCTCTTTGTGACACGGTATATCGGAGAGATTTTTGTATGCTCCTGGACTAATTCCTGAAGCAGGCTTTTATAGTCGACATATGATTTGTTACGGATAATATCCTCCGTCTGGTTCAGAAGAAATGTGCGCAGGAATACCCGCGCTTTTTCGATGCCGCTATCCAGATATATTGCCCCTAACAACGCCTCGAAGCAATCAGCAAGAAGTGATTCGTTTTTCCGTCCGCCGGATGATTCTTCTCCATGGCTCAGCATCAGCAGGTTGCCCAACCCCAATGAGTATGCTGTAGCACTTAGCGTTTTCGTTTTTACCAGGGCAGACCGGATATTGGTTAAAGTGCCCTCAGGGAATTGCGGGTACGTCGTATAGAGATATTCGGAGGTAATGAAGGACAATATTGCATCGCCCAAAAACTCCAGACGTTCATTTGATGATGTATATTCTTCAGTTTCATTTAAATACGATCTGTGCACGAAAGCCTGCCTGAGGATTTTTTCGTTTGAAAATACTACGCTGATTGTCTGTTGCAGTTTGTTAAATGTCATAGGTTCCCCTTGTGTTTCAGGACACCCCCGAGCGCCCCGTTAATAAACTGCTGACTGTGTTCGTTGCCGTATGATTTTGCCAGCTCAATTGCTTCATCAATGACGACTTTTTGCGGTTCCGTTTTACTGTGTGTAAGTTCCCATACGGCAAGCCGTAAAATTGCAAGATCGATTTTAGCAATTTTTTCAAGCGGCCATTCCGGTGCAGCTTTTTGGATGGTTTGATCAATATCTGCGAGTTTTTCGACAATTGGTGTTATATCAGCTCCGACTGTCTGCCGTGAAAAACTCAGGCTGAATAACTTCTGCATGAGATCGATCCGTTTTTGGTGTCTTGGGTCTTGGGCGGTTTTCATGAGGGACAGACAGCTATGTTTTCTTTTTCTTTTTTTCTTTTTTGACGATAACTGCCGAACCTTTGTAGTATCCGCAATAGTCACATACCCGATGCGGGAGTCGTAAACTGCCGCAGTTCTGGCAGGTAACAAGCTGTGGCAATTTTAGGGAGATTGCTGCTCTGCGTTTCCCTTTTCTTCTTGTAGAATGTTTCCGTTTCGGTAATGGTGTCATAACGTATATATCCCGTAAATACCGGGAATTTATGCGTGAATGGTGTCTATTGTATCCTTTTTGTCTGTTTGCCTCAAGTGGGTAATCCCCGACAGAGAAGGGTCACGGGCACAAAGACGATCTACTGCGTGTTGCACCTGTAAAACAAGACTTGTATCTGTGAGTGTGGCGAGTGTTAAGCCCGACACTCCGTGTTGGCGGGTGCCGAATAATTCACCCGGACCACGGAGAGTAAGATCGAGTTCGGCAAGTTCGGGTCCGTTATGGACAGTTTCCAACGCTTTCAGCCGCGCCGTAGTCGACGGCGAATCTTCTTGTGTGAAAAGAAGACAGTAAGATTTTTTTGCACCCCGTCCTACTCTTCCCCGCAGCTGATGAAGCTGGGATAATCCGAACCGATTCGCCGCCTCAATAACCATAATGGTCGCGTTCGGAATATCAATGCCGACCTCAACAACAGGGGTGGAAACAAGGATATCCGTTGCATGGCGTGAAAAAGAATCTAGAACGGCAGATTTTTCTTCCTGTTTCATTTTTCCGTGCAGGAGCGCGAGTGTCCTGTGCGGGAATACCTTTTTTAAGGCTGCATACTCAGTCGATGCGGCACGGACAGAGGAAAGCGTTTCTGATTCATCGATAAAGGGACAGATGATAAACACCTGTCCTTTGGTTTGCTGTATTGTTTTTTCTATCCATGCATATGCATCGCCCCTTTTTTGTTCTGGAACGACCCATGTTTGGATTCGGGTCCTGCCTTTTGGCATGGAGTTCAACACAGAGATATCAAGATCCCCGAATACGGTTTGTGCAAGGGTTCTGGGGATGGGTGTTGCAGTCATAATGAGTTGATGTGGCATGGTTTTGCGGCTTGTACGCGTGCGGAGTTTTGCCCGCTGCCACACACCGAACCGTTGTTGTTCGTCGATGACAATCAGAGCGATATCTGGCGGAATATCTTCGGAAGTAAGAAGTGCATGGGTTCCGATGATAACAGACGGTTTGGTCTGCAGGCGTTTGGGTTTTTTCCCTCCGATAATGAGATGTACCGGAATTGAAAATGGCTTAAACATGGCAGATAAGGATTGTGCATGCTGTTGTGCAAGTATTTGTGTCGGTGCCATGAACAACGCGTTCTTGCCGTTTGTGATAGCAGCATATATCGCACCGGCAGCTACTACTGTCTTTCCTGCGCCGACGTCACCTTCAAGCAGGCGGTTCATGGGTACACGTTGCGCGATATCATTGAAAATTTCTTTCAGCGCCTGTTTTTGGTCGTCAGTCAGCATGAACGGGAGGGTGTGTATCAAGGCAGAATAGCCGCTGTCCGTTATCGGGATGGCTGTTGCTTTTTGGTGTGATTTCCGGATATGTTTTTCGTAGCGGGCCCGTGCAATCAATCCGAACAATTCATCAAATGCCAGTCGTTTCCGTGCTAGCAAGGCATTTTTTTCCGAATCCGGAAAATGAACAAGCCGGATGGAGTCGGATAAAGGGAGTAATTTTTCTTCTTTGATAATTTCCTGCGGCAGGCGTTCGGTGACGCGTTTAAGACAGTGAGTCAGTATATAATCAATTCTTCCGCGAAGCCATTTTGATGTGATGCCTTCAGTTTCCGGATAGACAGGGACGAGTCTGCCGGTATGCAGGCTTTCCGTGTTCGTTATATCGGCGTGCAGAAGTTCATAGACAGGTGAGGTAAGGACAATTTTTCGTCCGAACCAATCGGCCTTACCTGATAGACTGAGCATGTCTCCTGCATGTAGTATTTTGACAAGGTATTGCTGATTAAACCAGACGATATCTATTGATCCGGTATCGTCCGAAATACCTGCCATGACCATCCGGCGGCCGTTTTTCGTGACAAACGTGCGGATATATGTAAGCGCACCCGTGACGGTGACGGTTGTACCGGGTTGTATGCGTGCGATCGGGGAAATAACGGAAAAATCATCATACCGGAACGGAACATGCATCAGGAGATCCCATACGGTTGCGATGCCGAGGCGTTTTTGTAATTTTCCCGCCATGGACGGCCCGACGCGGGGAACGTATTGCACCGGAGAATCCAACTGAAGTTCCATGAAGCAATTATACCGTTACTGCAAGCCGCCATAAAGAAGCGGCAGGAATGAGGAAGCCACCAACGCAACCGAAGCGATGATCATAATGACTTTCCACAGCTTTTGGTGTTTTCTGAAAAAGTTCATAGTATTTCCTTCTCTATTCGATTATTTTAACAGCTTTGCGTCCAACCTCAAGTATATCCCCCGGTTTGATGCTTTGGTCTTTGGTATTCTCTATTGTGTTGGTATTTACCCGTACTGCACGCTGATCAATGAGCCGTTTAGCTTCAGATTTGCTGGAGGCAAGGCCTGTTTCCGTAAGAACATCAAGAATGAATACTGATGCAACGGTCTTTGTCGGCAGGGTAGCGCGTGTTATTTTTCCCTCTTGGAACCGGGTTTCAAATTCCTCCTGTGCAGCCTTGGCCTCTTTTTCTGAATTCAGTTGTTTTGTCAACTCAAAAGCAAGCTGCTTTTTATATGTCATAGGATTATCCCCGCCTGTCATACGATCTTTCATGTCATGTAAAGTGTTTTCGGGCACATCGGTCAAAAGCGTGAAGCATGGGATGATCGCATCATCACTAAGCGACATGATCTTGCCGTAGAAATCAGCTGGTGTATCAGTCAGCCCAATAACATTATCCTCCGTTTTTCCTATTTTGATTCCACTCGCGTCCGTGAGAAGAGGCATGGTCATAACATACTTTTCTTTCCCTTTCATCTTTCTCATTAATTTTCTTCCCATCATCATGTTGAACATCTGGTCTTCCCCACCGATTTCAAGATCAACGTCCATTGATACCGAGTCATATGCTTGTAAAACAGGATATAACACCTCATTCATAAAAAGATCTTGCCCTTTTTTCAGACGGACTTGGAACATGTTCCGTTCGATGACTTGCTGTACCGACAAAAGGTGCGATAGTTGCAGAAATTCGATAGCGCTCATCTTGGAGAGCCAGTGGCTGTTGTATTTAATCTCCACGGGATTTTCACCATCAAAACGAAGAATCCTCCCAGCCTGCTGTTTGTACGTTTTTGCGTTTTCCACCACTTCTTCCCGTGTCAATACTTTCCTTTCGGAATATTTTCCGCTCGGATCGCCAATCATGGCGGTAAAATCCCCGATGAGGAAAATCACATGATGCCCTAAATCCTGAAACTGCCGTAACTTTCGAAGCGCAACAGCATGTCCAATATGAAGCTGCGTTCCCGTCGGATCAAACCCCTGATACAGGGTGAGTTTTTTGCCGCTGCGAAGCACGCCCTCCAGCGCTTCCCGGCTCGGGTAGATAGTATCGACTCCCCGTGACAATAAATGGTCAATTGCATCCATAGATACCATCATCATACTACACCTCCTTTCCAACAAAAAGCCCTGTAAGGTTTGTTTATTTGTACAACTCCACGTACAATGGATGCTATGTCGAGAATGTTTGATGTGTTTGTCACACGACAGCGTCGGCGCAGATACGGATCCGATGTATCGCGTATTACTATAGTAAGCAGGTTGATATTCGGCGGGTTTATATTCATTGTTGTCGGCATTATCGCAACAACGGTGATGTTTGCGTGGTATGCCAAAGATCTTCCCCGCCCGGACAAAATACGAAGGACGAGCGGGCTTTCCACGGTGATTTTAGATAGAAACGGTGAAAACCTATATGATATTTTCCAGGAGGCCGACAGGATCCCTGCAACCTGGGATGAATTGCCGCAGTATCTGAAAGATGCCACGATCGCTATTGAAGACAAGGATTTTTACAGGCACCAGGGGTTATCTACGACAGGTATCATGCGCGGGCTTGTGGCATGTTTCGTATTCCGGCGATGTCAGGGGGGCTCTACACTCACCCAACAACTCGTTAAAAATGTCCTGCTTTCTCAGGAACGGACATTGCCGCGAAAAATGAAGGAAGCGGTGCTGGCAATTCAGATTGAGCGCAAATACAGCAAGAACGATATTCTGCTTATGTATTTAAACGAAGCCCCGTACGGAGGGACAGCTGTCGGTGTAAAGGCTGCGGCAGAAGATTATTTTAATAAGGATGTCAAGGAACTTAATCTTGTCGAAAGCGTAATACTTGCCGGTTTACCTCAGGCGCCAAGCAGATATTCCCCCTTTACCGGTGAAGATTTGGCATATGTCCCACGGGCAACAGATGTATTACGGCGCATGCGTGAAGACGGATTTATTACACCGACGCAGGAAGAGCAGGCACGAAAAGCTTTGCCAGAAATGGTGTTTGCCGAACATAGTTCAGAACTGCGTGCTCCGCATTTTGTTTCATATGTACGTGATGCATTGGAGGATCAGTTTGGGCAGGAGCGGGTAGATAACGGCGGGCTTGTGGTGACAACGACGCTTGATTGGGAATTACAGGAAAAAGCTCAGCGGGCTGTGAAAGAAGAAGTGGATAAGGCGAAAAAACTGGACGTGTCAAACGGTGCAGCCGTTGTTATGGATCCGAATACAGGAGAGATTTATGCCATGGTAGGATCAAAGGACTATACGGCAACAGACAGCTCAGGATTGAAATACAATGTTGCGGTACAGGCATTGCGCCAGCCAGGCTCTTTACTCAAACCCATAATTTATGCAGCTGCGTTATTGAAAGGATACACTGCTTCACAGGTATGGATGGATGTGGAGACTAAATATCCGTCAGGGTCAGATGAGCCGGAATATAACCCGAAAAACTATGACAGCAAATACCGCGGGCCGGTTCAGATGCGGCAAGCGCTCGGTAATTCCGTCAATACCATTGCCGTCAAGGCTACGGCAGTCGTGGGAGTGAAAGACGTGCTGAAGCTTGGGCATGATATGGGCCTCACGACATGGGAACCGACTGCAGATTTAATACAACGGGTGGGATTGTCCCTTGCGCTTGGAGGCGCAGAGGTGCATATGCTTGATGGAGCGGTAGCCTATTCGGTATTTGCAAACGGCGGGAAGCGGGTAACTCCAAGAGCGATACAAAAAGTGACGGACACACAGGGAAAAATATTGTATGAGTATAAGCAGGTGAATATGCCGCAGGTACTGGATTTTGGAATTGCATATATTATTTCTTCCATATTGTCCGATAACGATGCACGCCAGCCGATATTCGGACCGAATTCGTATTTGCATATTCCCGGCCGGACCGTTGCCGCAAAAACAGGAACGACGGATGATAAGCGGGACAATTGGACAGCAGGGTACACAAAAGAGCGTGTTGTTATCGTGTGGGTCGGGAATAATGACAATACGCCGATGCATCCGACGCTTGCTTCCGGTGTAACAGGTGCAGCTCCTATATGGAATAGGATTATGAAGGCTGCAATTGCTGACCTGCCGAATTTTTCATTCGAACAGCCTTCACATGTTCTTGAGATGGAAATTGACGCGTATGGCGGCGGAATTCCGGTAGACGGACAACAAAAGCGGAAAGAATTTTTTATACGAGGTACGGAGCCGACCGGACCTGCATCGATATACCAGGTGCTAAAAATATCGCGGCATGACGAAAGCAAACGTGCAAATGACGTCGAAATCGCAACAGGAGACTACGAGGAAAAACGGTTCATTGTTTTCCGGGAGGATGACCCGGTTTCATCAGACGGAAAAAACCGCTGGCAGGAGGGAATTGATGCATGGATCAACGCACAGGGAGACAATGGAAAATTCAAGCCGCCTACCGAAAGCTACAGCGGGACAAATCAGGTTGTATTGACGATCAGTACGCCATCGGACAAAAGCGAAGTAGCCAATGACGTCGAAATAAAAGGGAAAGTTTTAACGACCGCAGATGTCCGCAAAGTCGAGTTTTTTGTAGACGGCGACAAAAAAAAGGAAGTGTCCGACCGGGAATTTTCTGTAACGCTTTCGATTCCCAACGGACAGCATGTTATCCGTGTCCGTGTTGAGGACAGCCGCGGACAGGCGGCAGACCGGGAAATCAAGGTTGGTGTGCACGAACCGTATGCGGAAACGACTCCGACGCCAACCGTCACTCCTTCCCCTACGCCACATTGATTAGGTTTTTAGTTCTATTGAAAATTTTTGTCTTGCGGTTTTCAGCAATACGTTGCGGATGGCAAGAATTTCCTCATTTGTCAATGTTCTTTCCGGATGAAGATAGGTAACATGCAGTGTCCTTGTGTTGTCGTGCACATCAAGAAGCGTGACGTTTGAGACATACGGATGCGCGTGTGTAAGAGCCCGAATAAGAGATCCGACGGCAAACCGGTCAGGCACGATGAACGACATATCTTCACTTGATGCCGGATGGTTGGGCACGGGACGGAATGTTTTTGTTTTCACTGCGTTTTCAATAAGCTTTGGAAGGAATAATTCAAGAATGGTGATTGTTTCCGGTATGCCGATGCGGTCTAAAAGCGCACGATGCACAACGCCGACAGAGCCATAGACACCCAATCCGGTTTTCCTGTTGGCTTCATACCAGTCAAGTGCGGCAGACGGGTCATAATCCGGAAACGGGATGCCGAAAAGGTCAAATACCGCTTCCGCGAGTCCTTTGGCATGGAAAAATTGGTCCCCCGCATATCCGACAATTAGCGTTGGATATTCCTGCGGCAGGTCGTGTGCTTGGTATCGGTATGTATTGGCGATTTCAAACAGCCGGAGGGTATTTTTCCGGTATACGTTGCTTTTTATTGCATCGAGAAACCCCGGCCATATGTTAGGCCGCATATAGATCCATTCATCGCTCAGGGGATTAGTGATTTTGTACGCTTTTTTGGTATCCAGCCCGTATGCATTTATGTGTTTTTCAGAAAGCATCGCGTATGTGATGATTTCTGTATATCCCCAGTCACGCAGACGGATTTTCAGTTCTTCTTCCCAATGAAGCGAAGGATCCGGCATGGTCTCCGGCGGAGCATGTTCAGGAAGTCTTGAAGGGATACGGGAATATCCGTACATCCGTGCGATTTCCTCGATGATATCGACATCAAGCGTTATATCCCTGCGGAAGCTTGGGACGGATACGGCAAATCCGTGTTTTTCTTTTTTGACTGTAAAACCGAGAGAAATGAGGATGTGCTTCATGACAGGTTCTGGTATGACGGAGCCTATGTACGTACGGATTTTTGAATATGCGACGCGTACAATTTTTGGGCGATACGGATGCGGATACAGATCAATAACCGGGCCGTTTGCTTTGCCTCCTGTGAGCTTCTCGATAAGCTTCACCCCGCGGGCAAATACCGGTTTGACGAGTTCAGCATCCAGGCCCTTCTCAAATAAGGATGACGCTTCCGTGCGGTGTGACAGTGCCATGGAAGTCCTGCGGATTGCAGCCTGGTTATAATTCTGCAGAAACAGCATAACCCGTTTGGTTTTTTCTGTGACGGAAGAGTTCTCGCCTCCCATAATGCCGCACAGGTCAACAAGTTTTCCCGACCCGTCTTCAATGACGATATCTCCTCCTGGAAGGGCATGTTTCTTGCCGTCAAGGGTTGTGAGGATTTCTCCCTTTTTGGAGGCGCGCAGGCGCATTGTATGGTTTGAAACGGCATCGTAATCAAAGACATGGGCAGGCTGACCGTAAGCACGCATAAGGAAATTCGTTACGTCCACGACATTGTTTAATGACCGGATGCCTGACAGCCTCAGATACTTGGATAGCCATGCAGGTGATTTACCTATCTTTACGGAATCAATAACGACTGACATCCACCGGGGATTGAGGTCAAAATCCGTTGTAAGTGTCAGTTTAAGGGGTCCGTTAGATCCAGGTAAAGCGGGCATATCCGTATACGGGTCATCGGTAAGGGTTGCCGCAATACCGAATCCCGGCAGGATGGCTGCCGCTTCGCGAGCGATGCCAATGACGGACATAGCGTCCGGACGGTTGCCGGTAATTTCTATGTCATAGACCGTTTCTTTCCCCGTGCCGAAGATACGCTCGACAGACGGCCCGCATAAAGACAGGCATTCCTTCAGTTTTTCCGGTGTCGCTTTTGTGTGCAGGAATTCTCGCAGCCAGATATCAGGTATAAGAATATTCATAATTAGAATTGTGTAAGAAACCGTATATCATTTGCGTACAGAAGACGGATATCGTCAATGTGAGTCCCAGACTTCATCATGTACGTTCGTTCGATCCCCCAGCCGAAAGCAAACCCGTTGTACGTATCCGGGTCGATACCCCCTGCTTGAAGTACGTTCGGATGGACCATACCTGCTCCTCCGAGTTCGAGCCAGCCGGATTTGCATAACCTGCAATCAGACCCGTCTTTCAGTTTGCCTGTCCCATGGCAAATACCGCAATTGATATCGACTTCAAAAGACGGTTCCGTGAACTGGAAATGGAATGGCCGGAGGCGCACCCTGCGGTCTTTACCGAAGAATTGCCGTACGAAGTGGTCGAACACTCCTTTCAGGTGACCGATAGAAACATTTTTATCAATATACATGCCTTCGAATTGATGGAACATCGGTGTATGGGAGACATCAATCTGCCGCCGGTAGCATTTGGCGATGTTGATCATGCGTATCGGCAGTTCCCCTTTTTCCATTTCGCGGACCTGGCCATTTGACGTATGCGGGGTCAAAACAATTTTACCTTTCTTTTTGTCATCCCGGGCTTGACCCGGGATCCAGGCTTTGTTTAATGATGGATTCCGGCTCGGAGGCCGGAATGACAAGGGAGTGTCGATAAAGAACGTCTCCCATTCATCCCGTGCCGGATGGTTTTTGGGCATATTGAGCGACTCAAATGCATAATAATCCCAGTCTACCTCCGGGTGCCGTACGCGGGAAAAGCCGATGCGCTCAAAAATACGGGTGATGTCCATAATTGCCTGGGAGACAATATGCAGATGCCCTTCCGGCGGCCGATAACCCGGCATCGTCACATCTATCCAATCTGACTTTTGACTTTCGACGTTCGGTTTTCGACTACTGAGCGCTTCTTCTATCGACTTCTTCACTTCCGTCACGACAGGCCCCATTTTGTGCCGTTCGCTTTTTGAGACTTTTGAAATTTGCCTGGTAAGCCGTGCCAGTTCGCTTTTTGTTCCCAAAAACCGCAGCCGCAGCTCATCCGGTGTTACTTTGCTTGTCCGGATGCACTCCAGTGCCTCGCTTTGCGCCTGGAGTAGTAGGCTGATAAGATTTGATGCTGAAATGATCTCTTCGGTCATACCAATACGTTCATTGTACGGTTTTGTAATAGACTGCCGCAAGAAGAGGGGCGGGCGGTGAAATCTTCACAGACTCCCGACCGCCCATCTTCTCTTTCTCACCCGGCTTTTCTTCCTTTTCGTAATGTCTCTTTCCTTTTTTTGCCGTTTGCTGAATTACTTGCTGATTCCAGTCAGCAATTGTTTGTCTAGACTCATACGCGTTTCTCGTAAGCGATTTGACGTTCCGGATTGAAGGCGCCATTTGTATTTGCCGTACTATTTTTAGTAATCCTTTACGTTTCCTTGGCTTTGGTTCTGTGTAATACATTTCAGGATGACGGTCTGGATTCCAAAATTGCGCGATATGATTAATTATGGCTAAACGTTCAGGAATCCTTCGTTGCCCTGTGTGCGTATGCATGATTGGATCCTGAATGTCTTTTTCTCGTTTCATACTGCTATATGTTCACCTCCTTTCTACAATAATGCCGCTTTGCGGGATTTTTGTGATTGGAGATTGCTTATATTTTTCCTCCGGTCCGCCTCAGGCGGATTGATCGGCTGCTAAACACAATGACTCATTAAGCAGCCATCAAAAATCCCGCTTACGCGGGATCCTGGATGTTTATGTTATGGCGTTTATGCACCCCAGAAACCCCGCTGTAGCGGAGTAAAGAAGAATGCAAAAAACTTTCTGCCGGTTGTCATAGGAAATACAATATCACGGTTTCCTTGTCTGGTCAACTTGCGGTGTAAATATGGTTTTCCGGTCTTTCAGGAATACACATACCGGTTAATTGACTGTTTTGACCTGGTTAAAAATTTCATCAAAAACATCCGGGTCCTCGATGACAAGATTCGACAGCATCTTGCGGTCCAGCTCGATATTTGCCTCTTTAAGCCGGTGAACGAAAGAACTGTACGAGAGTCCGCGGAGCTTGACAGCTTCAGATATCCGGGTAATCCAAAGCTTTCGCATGTCCCGTTTGCGGTCTTTCCTTCCGGCATATGCGTATTCTCCGGCATGAAGATATGCTTCGGTTGCAACCTTTATAAGGCGGCGCTTCGTCATGCGGTACCCTTTATTTGCCGCAAATATTTTATTGTGTTTCCGTTTTGATACGGTTCCCCGTTTTACTCTCATACTATTTAGATGGTTAGATGGATAGATGGTTTATAACCATATAGCCATGTATTCATCTCCTCACGTTTTCAAATATACCATTACATGCTTTTCCATGGCGGGAGCCAATACTCGTTCACGGTCCTGGCGCCGTTGCCTGGATTTGTTTTTTTTACGCCGCAGATGCCGTCTGCCCTGGACGCGATGCATCAGTTTTCCTGTCGCGGTGATCTTGAACCGTTTGCTCGCCACTTTTCTGGTTTTTTTCTTTGGCATAGTATTATACTTTATTTGTTTCTTTTTTCTTGTCCGGTACGATAGTTGCAGAAAGGGTTCTTCCTTCCATATGCGGCGGCCGTACGGTTTTGATATCACTGATCGACCCGATGAACCTATTCATGACATCGAACCCAAACTGTTTGCGTCCCAGCTCTCTTCCCTTAAACAGGACATTGATTTTTAGCTGGTTGCCGTCTTCCAGGAACTCTTTCCCCTGCGCTAGCCGTGTATCAAAATCATGTTGTCCGATAAACGGCCGTAGGCGGACTTCCTTGACGCTGACATTTTTTGTATTTTTTCTGCTTTCCCTGTCTTTTTTCGCTTCCTGATATTTAAATTTTTTATAGTCTATCAATTTTGCAACCGGCGGTTTGGCGTTTCCTGCTATCTCTACGACGTCCAGGTTTTTTTCCTTTGCCATCTGCAGCGCTTCCAGTTTGGAGACGATGCCGATTTGTACGCCCTTTTCATCCAATAGCCGTATTTGCGGACTTTGGATTTGGTAGTTGATTCGATAGAACTTAGTTAGTTTTCTCTTCAATCTCAATACGCAACCGGGCGATGAAGTCCGTAAGTGTACGCACTTGCAGTTCCTTCACGCCCCGTTTCCGGATGGAAACTGTCTGTTTTTCAATTTCCCTGTCACCGATTATAGCTAAATACGGTGCCTTTTGCAATGTATGATTCCGTATTTTTGCCTGCATGGGTTCGTTTTTCGTATCGATCTCCGTCCTGATATTTGCCGTACGCAGTGTTTCATATACCTTTTGTGCAGCCTCGGTGTGACGTTCTGCAATGGGAATTACGACAACCTGAACCGGTGAAAGCCATAGCGGGAAAGCTCCTGCATAATGCTCAATCAGAATGGCTAAAAACCGTTCAAGGGAGCCCAGGGGCGCCCGATGAATCATGACGGGTGTTTGTTCTTTGCCGGTATTGTCCACATACGTAAGCGCAAACCGTTCCGGCAGCATGAAGTCGATCTGTACCGTACCGCATTGCCATTCGCGTCCTAACGCATCTTTAATTAAAAAATCCGCCTTCGGCCCGTAAAACGCAGCGTCGCCTTCAGAGATGAAATAATCTATGTGAGCCTGATTGAGCGCCTGTACCGCTTTTTCCTGTGCTTTCATCCATAGGGTATCATTGCCCAGGTACTTTTCTTTTGATGACCGTATCCCAAGCCGTACCCGATAATCCGTGAACCCAAACACGGTATACAGTCTCTGGATAAAGGTAAATACAGACAAAAATTCATCTATCGTTTGTTCCGGCGTACAAAAGATATGTGCATCATCCTGGGTAAACGCGCGGACACGGAGTAATCCGGTCAGTTCGCCGGATTTTTCATACCGGTATACGGATGCAGTTTCTGCAATCCGGTACGGCAGATCGCGGTATGACCTTGGTCTGAATTCGTATGACTGAATATGCATAGGACACGTCATGGGTTTTACTAAATATTCGACACCATCCACGTCCATCGGAGCATACATTTTTTCCCTGTATATTTCCCAATGTCCGCTTTTTTCCCACAAGGATTTTTGTCCGATATGAGGGCTATAGACATGCTGGAATCCAAGTTTGGTTTGTTCCTGCACCATATAATCTTCAATTTCTTTCCGGATGATTGATCCTTTCGGGAGCCAAATGGTGATTCCCTGGCCCACCTCGCTATTCATAGTGAACAGTTCAAGTTGTCTGCCGAGTTTTCTGTGATCCCGTTTTTTTGCTTCCTCCTGAAGCAGAAGATACGCATCCAGTTCCTTTTTCGTCGGAAAACATGTCCCATATATGCGGGTAAGCATTTTGTTCTTTTCGCTTCCCCGCCAGTATGCTCCGGCTACGGATAGGAGTTTGAAGTGTTTAAGATCCGAGCTTGGGTGCGGACAATGCCCGCCGCGGCACAGGTCCCGGAATTCGCCTGCCTGATATACTGTAAGGCCCTGGCCTTCTGATGCAAATTCTTCTATGAGCTCCTGTTTGTATATATTATCGGCAAATTCTTTCTCCGCCTCTTTTCGGGAAACCTCATGGCGCTCAAATTGTTTCCAGTTTTTTGCCAGTTCGTGCATTTTCTTTTCAATAGCCGGGAAATCGTTTTCCGATACCTTGGTGTTTCCGAAATCAAAGTCATAGTAGAATCCGTCTTCAATCGCCGGACCGATCGTCCGTTTGGTTTGTGGCCATAGTTCCATGACTGCAGCAGCCAATAAATGTGCACAGGAATGACGCAGATTGTTCAGATGTTCTTCTTTTTTGTCCATACATTACCTCCCATAAAAAAATCACCCTCGAATCAGAGCTCCCCAAGCGCTCGGGGGGCGGTTCCATCTGATCTTTTGGTGATCTCAATTTGCATCTTTACGCGGATGCAGCGACTTCTCTTTGAGATTGGTTAGGTCTCATGCAAGCGGGAAGTATGACTATAATAGCCGCATGCCCGCGCGTTGTCAATGATGCTGGTGGCGTAGCGGATATGCAAGAAGCTTTCTAGTGAAGTGATATTGACCATGCCAAATTTCCGGCGCCTGCAGGTGTTCCGCCCGGCGTGACGGCGACTGTAAACAGATCTCCCGTGCTGTACGTTTCAGTATGCGAGGTGTCTTCACATAGTTTACTGTCATCGGAAATAGTGCAGGTAAGCGTTGTGTCTGATTTATTTTTGCGCACCATTATTGTCCAGGAGTTACCGGTGCCCGGTGCGGTAGATACGACTGCGGTCAGATTGCGTACGTCCCCCGTGACCGGAATTTGCCGGTCTGACTCTGTTGTCACATATGTAAATCCTCCCGCTCCCCCGAAACGAACCGCGGATTCATTAGGGTCACCGTTTCCGCCAAGTATATATCCTCCGTTTGATCCTTGTGGTCCGGTAGCGCCCTGCGGTCCGGTTTCACCTATCGGACCTGTGTCACCCGGTATTCCTGGTATTCCGCTCGAGCCGGTTGGGCCTGTTGCGCCTTGCGGACCAGTCGCTCCTGTTGCACCAGAACTCCCCTCTCCGGTTTGTTCGCCTGCAGAAAGCCGGAATTCTTTATCGTGTCTTCTGCACTGTTTTATCCATAATGATTTTCCTGCGACATAAACAAATCCGCTTCGTGAAACGCACAGAACATACTCCTTATCCGTGACAAGCTCCGAAAATGCCGATACATGCGGAGTTTTTGAGATAAGAATGAGAAGAACGCCAAGCAGAAAAAAATTCAGAAGCCGGACAGGTTTCATAAGCCACCGGAATGATAAATAATTAGGGTATGTGTTGTCTGTATTGTGGATTACACATCAGCTGAATTTCATGATCATGCCGGTGTCTTTTGCTTTATTATAGCTTGATATAAAAAACAAAACACTCGCAAAAATAAATAGGATATTCAGCCCGTTTGCTATAAGGAGCCCATGCCATGCAATTCCACGGCCCGCCAGAACATCCCGCATGCCTTCAAATACATATGTAGGCGGTAATGCCCATGCAATAGTCTGCGTCCATGGCGGAAGCGCGCTTACGGGATAATAGACGCTTACAAACGGCATAATGACAAGAGTCAGCGTCCAGGCAAACACTTGTACACGGTATCCATAGAGGAATATCAGTGCATTGATAATAAACCCGAGCCACCATCCAGAAACGGTTAATATAAGCGCATACGGGATAAGCATCCAGCCGACGTCAAAGATATTGAAGGAAAACAGGATAAACGACAGAAGAAACATCCACAGAAACGTCAGTACCAGTTTCGCTCCGGACAAGAGCATGGTTGCGATACTGAATTCCCAGATAGTGATCGGAGAGCTGAAGATATTTAACAGGTTCCGATCCCATGCCTCCTGTAAAAAGAGAACCCCCATTTCTTCCTGGCTTCTTGTTACCAGCGTCCACAGGATAAGCCCTCCCAAGAACAGTCCGGCGAAGAATCCGGTTGTGCCGGTTTGCTGTTGCAGATAGATATTGACAAGCCCCCAGATAAACAGGTTCATGGTCGGCCACCAGAATGAATCGGCAATACGTTCCCAGCTTCTCGGCCAGGTAATAAGATGCCGCAATACCAGCGCGTATACCCTGTTGAAATTAATGTTCATGCCGTGCCTCTCCGATAAAATAATCTTCTAAGGTAGGTTTTTCTATGGAAATCTGGGTGTAGTCAGCGCCGATTTTTGACAAATCCATCAGGACAAGCGCCACGTCCTGTTCTTTCGTTTCGATCGTGACGTACCGCTCATTTGTCGTGACGTCCAGGTTGTGTTTCGTGCAATATTCAACCGTCCGTTTTTGCCCGTCGCGCATCATAAGCTGCAGCCTGGTTTTTTGGATTTTCCGTGCAAGCCCCTCAGGTGTATCCTGTGCGATGATTTTCCCATGGTTCATAAAAATGACACGGTCGCATAGCTCTTCGATTTCTGCCATGTTGTGTGATGTGAGAAGAATGGTCGTGTTGTATTGTTTTCTGGATCGAGCGATAAATTGCCGTACGCGGTCGGCAATGTCCGGATCTACAGAACTGGTTGGTTCGTCAAGAAGCACAAGTTTCGGCTGGTTTACGAATGCTTTAGCAAGATTGAGCCGGGCCATATTGCCGGACGAAAGGTCTACGCAAAGCATGTTGCGGTACGATGTCAGATGGAATGCTTCCAGCATTTCATCTGCCCGTTTTTTCGGATCAGAGACTTCGTATAGTCTCGCAAATACATACACATGTTCCCATGCAGTCATACGCCACGGCCCTTTTACATAGGCAGAAGAGTAATTCATGTCCTGCAGGACTTCCGTACGGTGTACAGCGATGTCTTTTCCGAATATCCGTATCGTGCCGCCTG
>Ga0172371_10006019_pt1 | contig 17797 bp, 15 predicted proteins | sample Lak12m_FD_114543 | JGI IMG/M metagenome (GOLD analysis project Ga0172371, IMG submission 114543) | Freshwater microbial communities from Kabuno Bay, South-Kivu, Congo - kab_022012_12m | ecosystem: Environmental > Aquatic > Freshwater > Lake | place: Democratic Republic of the Congo: South-Kivu...
AACACTCCCGCAGGGTGGATGACGTGATCGTCTCTGGGATTGATATGCATCGGACGGTCGGACAGAAGCACGGCGCGCTGCAGGCAGTAATAGCCGTAACGGCGGCGAAGGACATCCAGCGTTTCTTCCAGCCTTTCCTGCTTCTGGCGGCGGATTTCATCCATGAAAATATCGATCTGCGTGTTGTCCGTGACACCGGCCGGAACAAGATCGCATCCGCGCAGGCCCAGCGTGCGGACGGGCTTTTCCCAGGTATAGTTTTCCCTGAAAATATCGGCCGCTTTTGCCGCGATATCGGAAGAAAGGCTGGTGGGACGGGCAAGCTTACCCTGCCGCTCAAAGGTGAAGAGGCCGTTGTCCCGGATGTGGACCTGCACCGTGCGGCACCGGAAGCCGTGTTCCCTGAGCCGCGCGGCCACACTTTCGGCCAGGACGTAAAAAACAAGACGCACATCCTGTTCGTTCATAAGGTCGCGGGGGGTGGTGGTGCTGTTGCCGATGCTTTTGATGACGGAGGATTCAACGAAATCGGACACCGGGGCATCGTCCCGCCCGTTGGCAAAATCATGCAGAACGCCGCCCCATTTGCCGAAAGCCGCCGTGAGAAAACGCTGGTCCGCCCGGGCAAGATCCCCGATGGTAAAAATATTTTTGCGGTTCAGCTTCTTGCGGGTGGCCCTTCCTACATACAGGAGTTCCTGGACCGGGAGGGGCCATACCTTCTCCTTATAGTTTAACACGGAAATGACGGTGGTTGCATCCGGTTTTTTCATATCCGACCCGAGTTTTGCGAATACCTTGTTGAAGCTGACCCCGACCGAGGCCGTTATGCCGAGCTCCGATCTGATGCGCGCGCGGATACGGTCTGCAATCTCCTTTCCGTCCCCTATGAGGCTTTTGCTGTCCGTAACGTCCAGCCATGCCTCGTCCAACCCGAACGCTTCGATGCGGCTCGCGTAATCCGCATAGATGTTTCGGGCCAATCGGGCGAAATTTAGGTAACGGGCAAAATTAGGAGGCAGAACGACAAGGTCCGGGCATTTCTGCCGGGCCTGCCAGATAGCCTGGCCCGTTGTTACGCCCGCGGACTTGGCGGGGTAGTTTTTGGCCAGAACGATGCCGTGGCGAAGCGCGGGGTCGCCGCATACCGCCACGGGTTTTCCCCTGAGTTCGGGGCGGTAAAGGCATTCCACCGAGGCGTAGAAATTATTCATATCGATATGCAGGATATTGCGGGGAGACATTGCAGAGGCCCTTCTTTTTATTTGAAAAGATATATGTTTATCTAATGCAGATTATAGCACCGCCGTACCAAAAATGCAACAAATATAAATAAAAAAGTTGCAAAAATGAGACAAAGAAAGGAATTTACAGTCGGATGTCGAAGTATGCAATACAGTTTTTTAAAAAGGGGAAAAAATATGGGACCTTTTGTCTGGATATTTGTTTACATAGGCATTATGGCTGCCGCCGCCCTTGTGGTGCGCTGGATTCTGATATGCCGTGAGCGCCGCCGCGCTTCCAAGGAGGAAAGGCCGCCGGGAGAAAGAGCAGAAAACGGAAAATAGGCGAAGGACGATTGAAAAAAACACGCGGCTATATTATGATAGACGCAGGTGTTTGGCAAAGGGGGTGCGATATGCTGGTTTTTAAACGAAAAGAGATATTCATGGGCCCTTCTGTAGAAGAATATACCGAAGTGCGCAAAAAGCTGGCGGCCGCGCGTATTCCCTACGATATCCGCGCGGTCAACCGATTTGGAATGGGGGGCGCGGCAAGCTTTTCCAGGTCTATGGTAAATTCCATGGACCAGAGGACCGAATACATGAACCTTTACTATGTATACGTGCATAAAAAAGATTACGACAGGGCAATGACAGTCCTGCATACGAAATAAAAACGCCCGGTGTCCGGGCGTTTTTTGTTTGAAAATCAAAAATCAATAGGCTTTGCACAATGGGCAGACCGCCATGCAGATGCCGCACACGGCGCCACGGCCGATGGATCCATAGGACTGTTTCATATGGGTGCTGCATTTTTTGGCATCAACAAGCTCGTCGCGCGGGATGCCCGGAAACCACTGACCGCCGGCGAGCGCTCCGGCGGGGCATGCCTGCACGCAGATTCCGCAGCCGGTACAGGGATTTTCTGCCTGTGGCCCGGCCGGAAGGGGAAGATCGGTTAGGACGGTGGAAAGACGAAGCGCGGGACCGTGCCGATCCGAAATAAACAGGGCGTTCTGCCCGATGCCGCCCAGGCCGGCAAGGGTGGCCGCCATTTTATGGGAAAAAAGCCCCCGGATTCCCTCCGAATCGATTGTTTGGGAAGCGGGAATATAAACGGCGTTGTATCCCAGCTTTTCTATATGGAGCATGAGCCTGATTGCCGCATTGTCCAGATACGCATTGGTGGTGCGGTAATGGTGGAAATAGGTCTGGGTCGGACCTTCGCGGATGGAAGAGACGACCATTCTGGATAGAGGAACACCCAAACTGACCGCCGAAGAAAGATGCGGAAAAGGACGGTATGCTTCCGGAATGAGGGCATAACCGAAATGGTCGATGCCAAGCCCGCCGATAAACTTATCCAGCATTGGCTTATCCCTTTATGATTACTGCCATGAATTCGAGAGGCTCATCGCCCAGGCAGCGGATGGAATGGGTGCCGTTCATGGTGAGGCAGGAATCGCCGGCTTCGAGTTCAATCGGTTTGCCGTCGTCCGTCATCTGGGCCCGGCCGGAAAGTATATAATAGATTTCGGCCTCGTTGGCATGTTCGTGTTCTCCGATGGAACAGCCCGGCATGAGCGTGACGCGTGAAAAAAGACGGCAGCTGCCGGGAAGGGAATCCTCCTGGAAGATATGGTGCAGCACGGCGCATCCGTCCCCGCCCCGCATTTTTTCTCTGATCTGGTCGACCTGTTCGCTTTTCGTAACCTTCATTTCTATCCCCTCCGGTTCTTTTTTTTCAGTATAGAGCATTTTGCGCGTGTTTTCAACGCTGTTTGAAAAAAGGAAGGACAGGCTTTTTAAGTGTGCAGATATTGAAATATTTTTTTAGATTTAAAAAGAAATAAAGGAATTTTCAAAGGCGTGTCGAAATTATACATATAACCGGCTTAAACGGTTAAGCATCTAAAATAATTTCAAATAAAAAAACAAAATATAAGGAGGAATGAACGATGGCGATTCATCTTGGCATGCATGCAGACAACTGGAGGGAACGGTCGGGCGGATTTGATCAGGCGCTTGCATCTGCGGTGCTGCACAAACTTGAGCATATCGAGGCAGGCATGGTCCACGGCCAGTATTTTATCAGCGCGATGGGGTATGAGCCCAGCCTCTCTACCGATCAAAACCCAATGGAGATCCGCCGGATGGTTGAGAAGGCCGGGATCCGGATTTCCATGGTGGATGGATCATTCCCCATGATGGGGCCGAGGGGCGCGTTTTTCGGCGTCCAGTACTGCTGCCAGTCCATACGCTTTGCGCATGATCTGGGCTGCCCTAAAGTGGACAGCACGGATTCGGGCAAAGAACTGGATATGCCGCGGGACGAAGTATACAAAATTACCGTGATGAACTATACCGAGATCCTGAAATGGGCAGAGGATTATAAAATCATCGTTTGCGTGGAACCGCACGGGCCGTATACCGGAGACCCGGAATTCATGATTAAGCTGATGAAGCATTTTGACAGCGAGTACCTGCGGGTGAATTTTGATACGGGCAATACGTTTATTCAGGGGCATACGCCGCTGGATTACCTGAAGTTCCTGGGCAAGTATGTGGTTTCTTCCCACATCAAGGATGTTGACGCCGGCCTGGCTGCGGCCGTACGCGGCGAAGAGACAGGCATTCCCTGTTCCCCGGTGTATATCGGGCAGGGCGTGAATGCGGAAAATATCCGCGACTGCTTCAATTACTGGAAACAGACCGGATGGGACGGAGACGTTTCTATCGAGTGCAACGGAAGCGACGAAAATATCGCCAACAGCGTGGCCTGGCTGCGCAAGGTGATTGCGGAATAGCGCCAAATAATAAAAACCGCCCGAAAGGGCGGTTTTTTTATTGCTTGCGAGAAAGCCGGGTGTTTATTCCGCTTTTTTTATGGAGGAATCCTGGCCGGATAAATCCTTGCGCATGTTTTCAAACGCCGCATATATCATGAGTTTGATGCGGTTGATCTGGTTCACTTCGCTCGCGCCGGGATCGTAATCCACCGGGATGATATTTGCCTGCGGATGCTGGCGCCGGATCTCACGGATCATTCCCTTGCCCATCACGTGGTTGGGCAGGCAGGCGAAAGGCTGCACACAGATGATGTTGGGCGCGCCCATCTCTATGAGTTCGAGCATCTCGGCTGTCAGAAGCCAGCCTTCGCCGGTGCAGTTGCCCACAGACAGAACATTTTCTGCGCGGTTTGCAATATCCCGGATATGCTGGGGTGCATAGAACCGTTTGCTGTTTCCAAGGACCCGCGTTAAGTATTTGCGGTAACTTTCAATGACCGCGATGCCCACCCGGCCTCCGAATCCCAGCAGTTTGTTGGCGCCGAGATGGGAGCTTGAAAACTGGGTGTTAAAAAACCCGTACAGTCCGAAATCCATTAGACCGGGCATAATGCATTCGCCGCCTTCGGCTTCGATGGTTTCCGCTGCAAAGTTGTTGGCCACGGGATGATATTTTACAAGGATTTCACCCACGATCCCAACCTTGGGTTTGGGGATGTCGTTGATCGGGAGCGCTTCAAACTCCGCAACGATCTCCCGGACCGCGCGTTTGAATTCGCTTTTCCTGCCCCGGCGGATGATTGCGCTGCATTTTTTAACCCATGAGGTATACAGCGCGTTGGCGGAGCCTTTTTCCACTTCGTAGGGACGGGTGCGCAGCAGCACGTTCATCAGAAGATCGCCGAAAAGCACGGCCATCATGATCCGCATTGCGAATTTGATGGTGAACTTGAATCCGGGATTTGGTTCCAGACGCGAAAAATTGATGGAGACAACCGGGACCTGCGGAAAACCGGCCTCCCTGAGCGCCTTGCGCAAAAAAGAAATATAGTTGGACGCGCGGCAGCCGCCGCCGGTCTGGGTAAGCATGACCGAAGTGCTGTCCGGATCCAGGTCCCCTTTGAAAAAAGCATTGACAATCTGCCCGACCACGATAATGGTGGGGTAGCACGCGTCGTTATTGACATATTTCAAGCCGACATCGATGTCTTCCTTGGTTACTTCCTTGATAACCGCGAAATTATATCCCGTGGGATTAAACGCATCGGGAAGGAACTGCCAGTGGATGGGAGCCATCTGCGGACATACAAGCGTGTGGTTTTTGCGCATTTCCTTGGTAAACATCCGGCGGTGGAAGACATGGCCCGCCTCCTTGTATTTTTCCGGATCGAAGCTTTTTTCTTCCAAAGCAGCGATCAGGGAGCGGATACGGATCTTGGCCGCGCCAAGATTGTTGATTTCGTCTATTTTAAGGACCGTATAGATTTTACCCGCGGCTTTAAGAATCTCTTCCACCTGGTCGGTGGTGATGGCGTCCAGGCCGCAGCCGAAGGAGTTGAGCTGGATCATATCCAGACCCGGCGTCTTGGCCACCAGAGCGGCGCTTTCATACAGGCGGGTATGGAAAGCCCATTGATCCAGGACGCGCAGGGGCCGTACAAGGTTGCCCAGATGGGCGACGCTGTCTTCGGTAAGCACAGCCATGCCGTATCCCGTGATCAGGGAAGGGATGCCGTGGTGGATTTCCGGGTCCACATGGTAGGGACGGCCGGCCAAAACAATGCCGCGGGTGCCGGTCTCCTTCATCCAGACGAGGGTTTCCTCTCCCTTTTTACGGATATCTTCTTTGAATTTTGCCTGCGCTGCGTATGCCGCGTCAACGGCTTCTTCTGCCTGCTTCCGGGAAATGCCGAACCGTTTGAATTCGGTGTATATCCTGCCGGGTATGGATTTGGGTTTGTCCAGGTTGAAGAACGGATGCAGGAACAGGACGCCGTCATCGCGGATATCGTCCATGTTGTTTTTAACCGTGTCCGGGTAAGAGGTGACGATCGGGCAGTTGAAACGGTTGTTCGCGCCTTCGTACTCCTTGGGCTGATAGGGGATGGAGGGATAGAAAATGGTCTTTACCCCCTGCTGTAAAAGATCAGCGATATGCCCGTGCGCCAGCTTGGCGGGATAGCATACCGTATCGCTCGGGATGGTATCCATTCCGAGTTCAAACAGCCTGCGGTCCGAACGGGACGAGAGCACTACGTCAAACCCGAGGCGGGAGAGTAATGCATGCCAGAACGGGTAGTTTTCATACATGTTGAGGCAGCGGGGAATCCCGATACTGCCCAGGGGGGCCGATTCCCCAAGGGATTGATAATCGAACGTACGGTTGTACTTATATTCAAACAGATCCGGAATATCTTTGCGCTTTTCAAAGCCCGCGCCGAATTCGCAGCGGTTGCCCGCAATGAATTTGCGGCCGTCTACAAAAGTGATGATGTTAAGCATGCAATGGTTTTCGCAGCCGCCACAGCGGCGGTTTTTGCTATGCAGGGAAAATTCCGCGAGTTTTTCGGGCGTGATGACGGAAGAACGCTTCCCGGCTGATTTTTTGCGTGCGATCAGGGCGCATCCGAATGCGCCCATGAGCCCTGCGATATCAGGGCGGACCACTTCACGGCCCAGGACAAGCTCGAAGGAACGCAGGATTGCATCATTCTGGAAGGTGCCGCCCTGCACAACGATATTTTGGCCGAGCTCGGCCGGATCTTTGATTTTTATAACTTTATAAATCGCATTTTTTACGACGGAATAGGAAAGGCCGGCGGAGATATCTCCCACCGAGGCGCCTTCTTTCTGGGCCTGTTTTACCCGGCTGTTCATGAAAACCGTACAGCGCGTGCCCAGATCCACCGGATGGGGAGCGGTCTGCGCCTGTTCGGCAAAAGACTGGATGTCCATACCCAGAGAATGGGCGAAGGTTTCCAAAAAACTGCCGCAGCCGGACGAGCAGGCCTCATTCAGCATGATGGTCTCAATGACGCCGTCCCGGATGCGCAGGGCCTTCATATCCTGCCCGCCGATGTCTATGATAAAATCGACATCAGGGTTGAAATACGCCGCAGCGCGGTAGTGCGCGATTGTTTCCACCTCACCATAGTCGAGGGTCAAGGCTTCTTTTATGAGAGCCTCTCCGTAACCCGTTACGCAGGCGCCCGCAATGAATGCGTCCGCAGGCAGCTGTTCATACATTTTTTTAAGGATGTCCGCAGCGGCACGCAGCGGACTGCCCTTATTGCTTGAATAATGGGTGAAAAGAATATTGGCGTATTCGTCCATTAAAACAGCCTTGATGGTGGTACTGCCCGCGTCGATCCCCAGGTAGCAGGGGCCCGTATGCAAGCTGAAATCCATCCGTTTTGCCTTGTTCAGGCCGTGGCGCTCTTTAAAAGCTGCGGTCTCCTCCGGGGAGGCAAACAGAGGCTGAAGACGACGGGTTTCATGTTCGATATCGCCCGCGTTGATCAGGCGGTCGTACAGTTCGGATACGCTGAATTTTTCGCCTTCCGCCATCAGCGCCGCACCCAACGCAACGAAAAGATGCGAATTTTCCGGGTGGATCATGGTTTCATCTGAAAGATGAAGCGTTTCACGGAAGCGGACGCGCAGTTCGGGCAGATAATGGAGCGGGCCGCCTAAAAAGGCGACATTCCCGCGGATCGGACGGCCGCACGCCAGTCCGGAAATGGTCTGGTTAACCACGGACTGGAATATGGAAACCGCTATATCCGCCTTGGATACGCCGTCGTTCAAAAGGGATTGGATATCGCTCTTGGCGAACACGCCGCAGCGGGACGCGATCTGGTGGATGGCGCCATGCTTTGCGGCAAGGTCATTCAGGCCCATGGGGGTTGTGTTTAAAAGGGTGGCCATCTGGTCTATAAAGGCGCCCGTACCCCCGGCGCAGGTACCGTTCATCCGTTGTTCCAGGCTGGGTCTCATATAGGTAATCTTTGCGTCTTCCCCTCCGAATTCCAGAACGACGTCTGCTTCGGGTATAAATTTTTGGGTTGCCCGCGCGCCGGAAACAACCTCCTGCACAAAGGGAAGATTCAAAAGACGCGAAACCGTAAGGCCGCCCGATCCCGTAACCGCAGTGGAAACGGAAAGAAGCCCGCATTCGTCTTTGGCCTGCCGGAAAAGATCGGTTAACACACCGCGCATGTCAGAAAAGTGGCGCATGTATTCGCTGAAGATGATTTGATCGTTTTCGTCTATAATTACAAGCTTAACCGTAGTTGAGCCAACATCCAAACCTAATCTGTAATTTTGCATACGTTCCTCCAATATAACCAACGTATAGTATAGCAAATTGGGCAGCATTATACAATATGTATAGGGGGGCGGGGTATGTAAAATGTTTGCAAAACGGGCAGGCGGTGTTGCAAAAGGCTTTGGAAAAAGGTATGATTTGAAGGAAAAGGGGCGATACAATGGCATTATTCTGGATATTGACGACAATCGCAGCGGCTGTAGTTGCCGCACTGTTTTTTTATTATATGATTACCCGGGGACAGCCGGTTGAAAACTGGCTGGCAGGATATTCCTATGCCCACAGAGGCCTGCATGGAGGAGATGTGCCCGAAAATTCCATGCGTGCCTTTATGCTGGCAGCCGAGCAGGGATACGGGATCGAACTGGATGTTCATTTGTCTGCAGACGGCCTTCCCATTGTGATCCATGACGACGGACTGGAACGGATGACCGGCGTTAATAAAATGGTGCGCGAATTAAAAGCCGCCGATCTTACGCAGCTTTCCCTTGCCGGAAGCGGGGAAGGAATCCCTCTTTTTTTGGATGTTTTGCGTATGGTGGACGGCCGCGTACCCCTTTTGGTGGAAATCAAAAACAGGGGCCGCGCAGGAGAACTGGAAGAAAAGATATGGGAGTTGTTAAAGAACTATGACGGCCTGTTTGCCGTGCAGTCTTTTTCTCCCTATTCGCTGGGATGGTTCAGGCAGCATGCGCCGGGGATTTTGCGCGGGCAGCTTTCCTCACGGTTTGAAGACATGAGGGATTCCCTGCCGGCCTATCAGGTTTTCGGACTTATGCATCTGCTGACCAATATTTGGGCCCGGCCGAATTTTATAAGTTACGAGGTGGATGCGCTTCCGAGAAGGGTGGTCTCCCGCCTGCGGAAAAGCGGGCTTCCCGTTCTGGGCTGGACGGTCCGGACGGAAGAGCAAAAAAACCGCGCCGCAAAATACTGCGACGCCGTGATATTTGAAAATAGTGTATCTTAAATCATAAAAGAAGAAATACCCGGAAGGGTATTTCTTTTATAATGTTCATACATAATAAAAAAGCCGTGTCTTCCGTATTGCTTGAGAACGGAGGCATTATATACCGAAGGAAAGGCCCATCTCTTTTGCCGCGTCCACCATGGGGGATGGAACGGGCACCAGTTTCAGCTTGAAAGCGACATCCCTCAGTTCGTTATAGGAAATAATGTTGTTTTTCAGGGCTACAGATACACCGAAATGACCGTCCGCAATAAGCTTTGCAGCCTGCACGCCGAATTGAGTGGAAAGGAGCCGGTCATATGCGGAAGGGATACCGCCCCGCTGGATATAGCCGGGAACAACAACCCGGGTCTCCATGCCGGTTGCCGCTTCAATCTTGCTTGCCAGCCGCTGCGACGCGGAAACAAAGCCTTCCTGGGAACGCTGTTCCTTTATGGATTTACGCTTCAGGCCCGCTTCATCCTGGTTGACCGCGCCTTCCGCAATGGCGACAATGGAGAACGCTTTGCCGCTTTGGGCACGTTCTGCTACGCTTTGGATGACCTTTGTTCTGTCGTAGGGGATCTCGGGGATGAGGATAACGTCCGCGCCGCCCGCAATCCCCGTATACAGCGTCAGCCATCCGGCCCGGTTGCCCATAAGTTCCACCACCATTACACGACCGTGGCTTGCCGCGGTCGTATGTACCCGGTCGATTACGTCTGTCGCAATATCCACGGCTGTATGGAAACCGAAAGTAACATCCGTTCCCCAGATGTCGTTGTCTATGGTCTTGGGAAGCCCGATAATATTCATGCCTTCGTTTGCAAGAAGATTGGCGGTCTTATGAGTGCCGTTGCCGCCCAGCGTAAGAAGGCAATCCAGTTTCATCTTTTTGTAATTTGCCTTCATGTTGGCTATCTTGTCAATATTATCATCTTCTACGATATGCATGTTTTTAAAAGGGGTACGATGGGTTCCGAGGATCGTACCCCCGAGCGTCAGGATTCCAGAAAAATCCGACTGGTTCATAACCTTATGGTCTCCATGGATAAGTCCGTGGAAACCGCTGGCGACCCCGATGATTTCAACGTCTTCTATCTGACGGTATGCTGCTTTTGCGACGCCGCGGATGGCTGCGTTCAGCCCCGGGCAGTCGCCGCCGCTGGTCAGTATGCCTATCCTGCGTGCCATAATTATCCTCCTTTTGAATAGCCTTTCCAGATGAGGGCGGCGCTGAATACATTTTTACCGTTTGTTTCGCCAAAAACATAAAAGCAGCCGTCTTTCTCCGCCATTTTGAGTTCGATCTCCTGATCCATGGATGCTTCGGCCGAAAAGGATATGTCCAGTTCGGCCAGCATATGTGAGGCCAGCCATTCGGTTGGAAAAAGGTCACAGATCCAGTCCGCATAACTCGCGTTGTTCATATGGATATTCATGTCCGTATCGCTATAGCGAACCCGCCGGATCTCAACGGTCCGCAGGTTTTCGGGTTCCCGGATCCGCTGGGGGGGACGCGTAGGGGCAACGAGCGATTCATCCGCCTCATAGGGAACGCGCAGCGCTCCGGGACGCATGAGGCAGCGCTTGTGGATATTAAACAGGATCCAGTCTGAAGAAGCGCAGCCCAGAGGTTCCCCGTCCGGATATGAAAAGCTGAAATACCTTGGAAAAATAAGGCGGGGAGCCGGAGCATGCCAGGTTTTAATCAGAACATCCTGCGCGATGGTAGGATATTTTTGCATTTCAAGGTGCAGCCGGGTCAGCATCCAGACCATCCCTGTTTCTTCCACCATATCACGGCGGCCGCATCCGAGCGCGGTTGCATGGTCTTCGGCGATTTCCTGCATACGTACCATGATACCGGCAGGCTTCCATCTGCCTGTAAAATCCGAATCAAAAGCGCAGAGATTGATGTTGCGTGTAATCTGTCCTATCATGTGTCCTCCGATGAAATTTTAAAGCAAATAAATGATTCCATATCTATTGTAAATCCATCGGGATTAATTTGCAAACAATAAAAGGCCCCAAAAGGGCCTTTGGTTTTTAGCAATTCAAAACGATGGGAAACCGGGAGACGGAAAAGTATACCGGTCCGGTTATACGGTAATCAATTTATTCAGGAACGCACGAATGCGCTCCTCCCTGGGGTTGATCAGCAGTTCGCTCGGCGGCCCCGAGGCCAGGATGCGGCCTTCGTCCATGAAGGAGACTTGGCTGGCGACCTCTTTTGCGAAACCCATCTCATGCGTAACGATCAGCATTGTCATATGCTCGACGGCAAGTTCCTTGATGACGGAAAGCACCTCGCCTGTCAGTTCGGGATCCAGCGCCGAGGTAGGCTCGTCGAAACAGAGAATTTTTGGGGAGAGCGCCAGCGCCCGTGCGATGGCGACCCGTTGGGCCTGCCCGCCTGAAAGTTCGCAGGGGTAACTTTTTTCCTTATCCGAAAGGCCGACTTTTTTCAGCAGCTGCCGGGCCTTTTCTTCCGCCTGGTCCTTGGGGACGCCCTGCGTATGGATGGGTGCAAGGGTCAGGTTTTCAAGGGCGGAAAGATGGGGAAAAAGATTAAAATTCTGGAACACCATCCCGAGGTTGAGCCGGGCCTGCCTAAGATCGTCTTCTTTCAGATAATGGCTTTCACCGTTCCTATCTTCCGCAAGGTATGCGTCAAGTATTTTGATACTGCCTGAATCAAGGCGTTCCAGGCAGTTGATACACCGGAGGAGAGTTGATTTGCCGCTGCCCGAAGGGCCGATGATTGCAAGCACTTCCCCTTTTTCCAGAGTGAGGGACACATCCTTCAAAGCCTGGAAGCCGCTGAAAGATTTGCATGCATTTTTTACTTCCAACACATTCATACAAAAGTCCCTCCTTAAAATTTATAGTAGTCCATTTTATTCTCTATCTTCTTGAGCACCAGCGTGACCACGGCCGTAATCGCCAGATAGAAAAGCATGGCCACCGCAAAGGGCGCAATATTGCCCACCCGCATGGCCGCCGAATTTGCGTTCTTGGTAATATCCGCTATAGCGATGATGCTTACCAGGGCCGTATCCTTTACAAGGTTGATAACCTCGTTGCCGACGGAAGGCATCACGATCTTGAAAACCTGCGGAATCACGATCCTGCGCATGGTGACCGATTTCGGGAGGCCCAGCACGGAAGCCGCTTCATACTGGCCGCGGCTGATGGACTGGATGCCGCCGCGGAAGATCTCGCTGAAATAGGCGGTATAGTTCAAGATAAAGGATATCAGCGCGGATATTTCGCGCGGGTATCTGATCTGCATACCCAGGTTTGTGTTGACCATATTGATGATCAGGCCGACGCCGAAATACAAAAAAAGCACCTGCAGGATAAGAGGCGTGCCCCGCATCACATAAACATAAGTATTGTACGCACGGCGCGCCCCCGCGTTTTTGGACAGGCTGATCTGCGAACCCAGAAAACCAAGGGGGATGGACACCACCAGGGTGACGGCAAAAAGCCAGAGCGTTGTACCCAGTCCGGATACGATCTCCCGGATCAGGCTAAAAAATTGTTCCATGTTTCATCTCCGCAAAGGTTTGTTGATGCCGCCCGCCTTTTATTAACGGAAGGCGGCAAAAAAAGGTGTGCCCGCAACCGCGGGCACACCGGTTGTCAAGCTATTACAGAGCGACGTTTCTTCCGAACCACTCCATGCTGATCTTCTCAAATGTGCCGTCTTTTTTCATATCGTCCAGCGCTTTTTGCACTGCGTCCGCAAACGCCTGTTCGCCTTTGCGGAAGCCGATACCGTATTCTTCGGGCGCGAGTGTCTCATCCAGTATGCGGTAGACGCCCGGCTCCTTGCTTGTGTAGTAATCGGCTACGATGGAATCAACCGCAAGTGCGTCCACCTGGCCGTTTTTAAGATCCAGAAGCGCGGTTACATTGTCCTTGAAATCGATCTGGTTGATCTGGGACAAAAGGTCGCCCGACGAAGCCAGCGCATCCTGCGCGCTGGAGCCGTCCTGCACCGCTACGTCTTTGCCTTTTAAATCATCCAGTGTTTGGATGTCGCTGCCGTCCAGAACCACCACGATCTGTTTGTTTTCCATATACGGTGCGCTCATCAGCATGGATTCCTGCCGCTCGGGCGTTATGGTCATACCGTTCCAGATAACGTCAATATTTTTATTGTTGAGTTCCAGTTCTTTTGCGGCCCAGTCGATGGGCTGCAGTTTGAGTTCAACTCCCATGCGGGAGGCAACTTCTTTTGCAAGGTCGATATCAAAACCGACGATGTTGCCGCTGTCATCCTTGAAGCCCATGGGCGGGAAACTGGCGTCCAGGCCTAAAATAAAGCTTCCATTCTCCTTGATATAGTCAAGGGACTTATCGGCGGATCCGGATGTCGACGAACAGCCGGCCAGCACGGAAAGGGCCAGCAGTGCTGCAAGAACAATAATAAGTACTTTTTTCATTAATGTATCCTCCATAAATTTTAAATTGGCGATAAAAACATTATAATTTAATCAATTAAATTAGTAAAGAATCAAATTCATATGTTTCGAAGTCGCGAACGATCCGCAGCATGGTAAGCCGGTTGCGGATATAGGAGCAGACCTTCAGCGTTTCCAGGCAGGAATCCGCAGTCAGGCCGAGCTGCCGGTAATCATAGTAACCGTCAAGTTCTTTGAGCCAGGCAACCATCTGTTCGGCGGAGGGGAGGGAATGGGAGATAGCGCTTATTTCTTCCCAATTCTTCTGAAGAAGGAGAGGGTCCAGCGCGTCTGTACAGGTCGGCGTGTTTTCGGCTGCGATGCGGTCTATCATATTCTGTGGGTATTGTTTAAAATGGGACCTTACTTTATCCATACTGAATTTGTTTTTCAGGTTTTCATCCAAAATCTTTTTGAGGGAATCTGAAAACAGGGGATAATATTTGGCAGCGATTACGGTGCCGACACCGACTTTTTCCCCGTGGAGCGCGTCCTTGTCCACCCCGGGGATGGGTATTACCTCAAGGTAATGCGAAAAGTGGTGCTCAAAACTGCTGGCAGGGCGGGTGATCTTGGCCATCTGCATTGCAAGCCCAGAGATCAGGAGACCTTCCACCAGTTTGCGGGTGCCTTCGATCCCGCCTTTTTTTATATCATGAATCATCCGCGTAATGTCTACCACGGCCTGCTGTTCAAAATCGGCTATGAAGGGGCAGTAGTATTCCCCGGAAACGAGGTAGCCGATCTTCCAGTCGGCGACGCTGATAAATTTGGAAAGCATGTCGCCTACGCCGGAGGCGGCCAGTTTGCCCGGAGCGGCTGCGATGACGGCAAGATCGGCCACAACGGCGACGGGCGCCCGGGTTTCAATGGAGACCTTTGTGCCGTCAAACGTCATGGCGGCCGAACTGGACACGAAACCGTCCACGCTGGCGGCCGTCGGAAGAGCGACGAAAGGCAGTTTGGCTTCGTAGGCGCAGTAACGGACGATGTCGCAGACCACCCCTCCGCCGACAGCCAGAACAACTTCCGGCGCGGATAGCCCGATTGCGGAGAGGATTTCTTTCACCCGCGGTTCGTCCGCATGGATACTGCCGCCTTTTAAAATATATGTCTGGATATCCGGTAAATATTCGGCGATCTTTTGGTGTGCCGCACCGAATGTATTGGTATCATATACCGCGAGGATACGGTTAAAAGGGCCGATTTTTTCAAGAAGGGCAGGGAGATGTTGATAGGCGTTTTCCTCGATTACGAAATCCTTGGTTGAAAGCGTATGGTCGCGTCCGCAGACGCAGTTTTCCTTATGAAGCAGATCTTGAATCATGAGCATTAAATCCTTCTTTGATTGTATTTTTAAAAACAAACTCATCATATCATAATTGCAAGGGAGATAGCAACTTGCTATAATGAGTTGAACCAAAATAATGGAGGTGCGTTTTGCAGGAAAATCTTGGTCTGGAATTCGTCAGAAAACACGGGATGGACTACAGGGATATCCGTATTGAAGAGCTGCTGGAAACGTATCTTGAAGAGATGCAGCGGGGACTGGATGGCAATGACAGTTCGCTCTTGATGCTGCCTTCCTACGTGAATACTGCCGGAACCGTCCAGCGGGGACAGCCTGTGGTGGCGGTGGATGCAGGCGGGACCAACCTTAGGATCGCGCTGATAGAGTTTGGGGCATCGGGCGAATGCCGGTTTTTAAGCGAAATCAGAAGGTACAAGATGCCGGGCGTAGGCGAAGAAATCAGTGCGGAAACGTTTTTTGACCGGCTGTCAGGGTGGCTGCTGCCCTATATGAAAAAAGCGTGCGAGGTTTCCATCTCTTTTGCCTATCCGACAGAGATCCTTCCGAATCTGGACGGACGGATCGTTCGGATGGTGAAGGAAGTTTCCATAACAGGTATGGAAGGCCGGCTATTAGGCGAATGCCTGTCCCGCTCCCTGTCGGAAAAGGGAGCAGCGCATTGCAGGGTGGTTGTGACAAATGATGCTGTGGCCAGCGCACTGGCGGGTATGGCCGAAAAACCAGGCGAAGGATACGGCAGTTTTATCGGAATTATTTTAGGAACCGGAAATAATGGGTGTTATATAGAATCCAATAAAAAAATCAGGAAAATAAAGGGGCTGCCGACCGGGGGCACCATGATGATCAATACCGAAGGGGGAGGATATGCGCTTGCGCCCCGGTCAAAACTGGATGCAGAATTTGACGGCACTACCAATGATCCGGGATACCATATGTGCGAAAAAATGGTGAGCGGTGCATATATCGGCCCGTTATGCGAATTTCTTCTGAAAAGTGCTTCCAAAGAGGGAATCTTTGGCCCATATATGCAAAAACTTCATCAAGTTGCTTCTGCGGACGTCGATAAGTTTTTAAAGGACGGAGAAGGAAGGATTGCTGAGTTTTGCCTAAAACCGAACGATGTGGAAAATGCATATTCGATCGTAGAAAATACGGTGCTGCGGGCGGCAAGGCTGTGTGCGCTGCAGATGGCCGCCATGGCAGCCAAATCAAAAAAGAAAGAATCAAACCGCGTCTGCATCACGGCCGAAGGAAGCACCTATTATAAAATGTGCGGCCTTCAGGAAGAAGTTTTGAAAACGCTGCATCCTTGTCTTGCGCAATTGAATCTATCGGCAGACGTGCTGGAAGTTGAGAACGCAGTTCTGAAAGGCTGTGCAATTGCAGGCCTTCTTAAATAACGGCTGACGGAGGTTGCCTTTCGGATGTTTTTTTAGTATAGTGGATGATGGGGCTGGGCAATTGCCCCGATACAATCCCGACCAATTACCATATCAACCGGGTGAGGAGGTGCAATCGAATGGTTGTGTTGAATATCAGAGGAGAAGGAGATATTACACTCCGTCTGAACAGGAAAGTCGCTCCAAAAACCGTGGAGAATTTCGAAAAACTTGTGGAAGAAGGTTTCTATAACGGACTGACATTCCATCGGGTGATCCGCGGATTCATGATTCAGGGCGGCTGCCCGAGAGGGACGGGAACCGGCGGACCGGGATATACCATTGAAGGGGAATTCGCCGCCAACGGATTTGAAAATCAGCTAAGCCATAAACGCGGTGTAATATCCATGGCGCGCAGCATGGATCCCAATTCGGCGGGATCCCAGTTTTTCATCATGCATGCAGATTCACCTCATCTGGACGGCCAGTATGCAGCTTTTGGAAAAGTTGTTTCCGGGATGGACGTTGTGGATGCCATTGCGAATTCAAAGACGGATTTTTCCGACAAACCTATTGTTGCGGTTGTGATCGAAAAAGCATACATCACGGACGATGAATAATTAGTTTTATAAGGCGCAGGTATTTGCGCTTTTTTTATTATTCTAACTAAATAAAGGGGAATAGTATGGCGACATTCAGTGGTAGGGAAAAGTTTTTATTGGCAACATTTTTTTCCGCATGGATTATTTATGCCATTTTTGCGAGCCTGTACGGATCCGAAGCTGCGGTGATGATGAACTTTTTTAACCTGAAAAGCACCCAACAGGGGTTCTTGACCACCATCCAGTGTATCGGCGGGATGGGCGTTTCAATCGTTTGCGTGTTTTTTGGCGAACGGATGAACAAACTCGGCATGATCGGGCTGGGCATTGCCCTTCTGTTTGCGGGAAGCCTTGCAACCGTGTTTGGGGTCAATTATGTTCAGGTTATGCTGTTTGCCCTGGTGGCAGGAGTTGGATATACCTTTATGGATATTATGGAAAACGCGGCAGCGGTGGATATTTTTCCGGGCCGGACAAAGACGGCACTGCCCATGCTACATATGAATTACGGAATCGGCGCAATGATCGGCCCGTTTTTTGCAACCGCCGTGGTGGACCCGAACGTACCAGCAAGCTTTTCGAGGCCTTTCCTGTTTGTCGCCATCGCCGGGATTATTGTGCTGGCGGTTTTCATTATCGCCTCCCGTCGTATTTCTCCCGGACTCAAGAAAAAGGATGCATCGGAACAACATAAAGAAATTAAGAATCCCGGCGCGATATTCAAATATCCGGCAGCCTGGGTTA
>Ga0172371_10006020_pt1 | contig 17796 bp, 13 predicted proteins | sample Lak12m_FD_114543 | JGI IMG/M metagenome (GOLD analysis project Ga0172371, IMG submission 114543) | Freshwater microbial communities from Kabuno Bay, South-Kivu, Congo - kab_022012_12m | ecosystem: Environmental > Aquatic > Freshwater > Lake | place: Democratic Republic of the Congo: South-Kivu...
CCACCCCACGAGCACGACCAGGCAGGCGCCGGAGCCGGTCGTCGCGACGCCGAGCCCCGACTTGCGCGCGTCGCGGGACTCCCGGTACAGCTCGGCTTCCGGCAAGCCGGAGCCGGCCGCGCGGACGGTCGCCGCGGTCCCGAGGCGGGCCAGCAGGTCGGGATCCGCGGCCACGGGCCGGGGACCGGCCGAGCCGCTCGCCGGCGGGGCGGCCGGGGCGAGGATCGGCAAGCAGGCCAGGATCCACAGCGTGGCCAAGCGCACCCTCATCGGAGCCTCCTTGCACCAGGAACGGCAGGATCGGCCGAATCCGCTCGATCTCTCATGATAAGGCCATTCTGCCCCGCCCGTCACCCCCTGTTCGGGTCCCGGCCGGGACCGCGTATTCCCATCATGGTAATATGAATTGCGAAATTTATTGACTTTGAAACCGCCCTCCTCGTAACTGGGGTGTTGGAAATATCACATCGAAGGGCGCCCCGACGCTCTTCGCGCCCGCCCCCTCACCGCGCGAAGGAGACCACCATGCGCAAGACCCTGTCCGTGCCCGGGCTGCTGTCCCTGGCGCTGCTGCTCGCCGCGACGGCCGTCGCCGGCGACGAGGGCGGCGGCGGGAAGCTCGACGGCAAGAAGCTCTTCAAGGAGCGCTGCAAGACCTGCCACGGCGCCGAAGCCCCGGCCGGCGAGTACACCCCCATGTTCCTGATCCAGGAGCAGTGGACGAAGTTCTTCGCCGAGGACTACGCCGCCACGCACAAGGGCCTGACGGTGTCCGCGACGGACACCACCAAGGTCCTCGACGCCATCACCCCGGAGATGCTCGAAGCCATCCGCGCCTTCTGCCACGAGGGCGCCGCCGACTCCGAGCACCCCATGACCTGCGGCTAGACCGCACCAACCCGGAGGGGAACCTGCGATGAAGAAGCTCCTGACCCTGACCGCGCTGGCCTGCGTCGCCCTGGCGGGCGTCGCCGCCGCCGCGGACGAGGACGTGGCCGCCCTCGAGAAGCGGATCAAGGAACTCGAGCGGCGCCTGCGCCCGCTCGAGGTCCGCGCCGCCACCGACCGCGTCGACTTCAACGGCGACCTGCGCTTCGAGGTCCACAACCTCGACGCCGAGGTGGCCGCCTACTACGACGGCATGGAGTTCCAGAAGAACTTCGTGAACACGATGTTCTACATGAACCCCGGCTTCGGCAACCCGATGCCGACCTCGGTCGGCGTCATCGACGCCTTCGCCGCCAACCCGAACAACTACGGCGCGTACCACTCGTTCCTGGACAACCTGCAGTTCTCCGACCTGCAGGCCGCCTACGCCCAGTTCGCCTCGGACCCCGCCACGTTCCAGCAGATCATGGGCCTGCTCATGCAGGACCCCGACGTGCCGGTGGGGAGCTACGACTGGAAGAACGACATCTTCTACACGACGCGCCTGCGCCTGAACATGCAGGCCAAGATGGGCGACGACGTCAGCTTCGCCGGCCGCCTGTCGATGTACAAGCCCTGGGGCGACAGCTCCGGCGTCCAGGTCTTCAACGGCGCCGCCACCAGCATGAACATCGACGGCGCCACGACGCGCGTCCCCAACAGCGACCTGCTGCGCGTCGAGCGGGCCTACTTCAACTGGAACAACATCGCCGACACGTCGCTCTACCTGAGCGTCGGCCGGCGCCCGAGCACCGGCGGCCCGCCGCTGCACCTGCGCGACGACGAGCTGCGCGCCGGCACGCCGCTGGGCACCCTGATCGACTTCCAGTTCGACGGCATCACCGCCGGCTACAGCCTGAACGACCACTCGCACCTGCGCCTCTGCTACGGCCTGGGCTACGAGTCGGGCTTCGGCAGCGCCGAGAACCTGAAGTCGCCCGCCGACCGCATGAAGGACGTGCACTTCCTGGGCGTGAACTGGGACCTCTACGACAAGGACGACACCTTCGTGCAGGGCACCGTGGCCCGCGCCTTCGACGTGACCGACGGCTTCAACGGCCTGGTCGTGATGCCCGTGAACCCGCTGACCGGCATGTCCGTGCCCGCGGGGATCGTCATGCGCTACAGCCCGTCGGCCAACCTGGGCGACATCGACCTGGCCAGCCTGATGGCGATGCGGCAGTGGCGGGGCTTCGACTTCTTCGCCAGCTACAGCTACATGAAGTCGCACCCCGACGCGGTGACCACGCCCTTCGGCGGCCTGTTCTGCGACCCGTTCGACGTGCCGCAGGAGCAGGACGGCACCATGTTCTACGCCGGCGCCCGCTACGGCTTCGCCGACGAGAAGACCAAGGTCGGCGTCGAGTTCAACCAGGGCAGCCAGTACTGGTTCAACTTCTCCCAGGGCGCCGACGACGTCTTCGCGCCCAAGACCGCGACCCGCGGCGAGGTGTGGGAGCTCTACGTCACCCACCGCATCACGCCGAAGTTCGTCGCCAAGCTGGACTTCATGGACTACCAGTACGACTACAGCGGCTCCGGCTGGCACCTGGGCGCCCCGAAGGACCTGGACCAGCAGCAGATGCTGGGCTTCCCGTCCTACAAAAACGCCACGAAGCTGGCCCTGAGCCTGACGGCCCGCTTCTAGCGGGTATGCGGGAGGCGCGATGAAGCACGCGATCATCCTCCTGGCGGTCCTGGCGGTCGCCGGCCCCTCGCGGGCCGGCGACGCGCCGGTCTCGACGCACCAGGAGTACTTCGAGCACTACGAGGGCACCGCCACCTGCCTGGGGTGCCACCAGGAGGAGGCCGAGTCCTTCTTCCACTCCCAGCACTACCAGTGGCTCGGCGAGACGCCGGACCTCGTCAACGGCGGGGGCCGCCGGCTCGGCAAGCTGAACACCATGAACGACTTCTGCACCAGCCCCGGCGCCAACTGGATCGGCAACGTGACCAACAGCGACGGCACGGTGCTGGCCCAGGGCTGCTCGAAGTGCCACGCCGGTCTGGGCAAGCGGCCTGAGCTCGTGCTGAGCCGCGAGCAGCTCGAGAACATCGACTGCCTGATCTGCCACGCCTCGGGCTACCGGCGCGACCTGTACCAGGACGCGGCCGGCGAGCCCGTCTGGAAGCCCATCCTCTGGCGCAACCAGCCCGGCCTCGACTCGGTGGCCAAGCGGATCTCCCTGCCCAAGCGCGAATTCTGCCTGCGCTGCCACGCCGGCGCCGGCGGCGGCCAGAACTACAAGCGCGGCGACCTCGAATACGCGCTCGCGACCTGCGACCGCGACTACGACGTGCACATGGGCGCCGACGGCCAGGACATGGCCTGCACCGAATGCCACACCGGCGCCGACCACCGCGTGCGCGGCCGCGGCGCCGACCTCTCCGGCACCGACGTCCCCGGCCCGCGGCTCGCCTGCGCCGAGTGCCACGACGAGGCGCCGCACGCCGAGCCGGTCCTGGACGCCCACGTCCGCCGCGTCGCCTGCGAGACCTGCCACATCCCGACCTTCGCCCGCACCGACGCGACGGACATGAACCGCGACTGGTCGACTCCGCAGCGGCACGAAGAGGCGAACAAGTACTCCGCGACGATCACGCTGGCGAAGGACGTCGTGCCCGTCTACGCTTGGTGGAACGGCCAGTCCCGCCTGCAGCCCCTCGGCGAGCCGGTCCGCGTCGAGAAGGACGGCACGGTGGGGATCATGCTGCCGCAGGGCTCGCGCAAGGAGCGCGGCGCCAGGATCTACCCCTTCAAGCTGCACCGCGGCCGACTGCCGGTGCTGTCCGACGAGCGCTGGCTCGTGCCCATCGCGGTCGAGGAGTTCTTCGCCGACGGCGACATCGACCGGGCCGTGCGCGAAGGCGGCCACGAGGCCTACGGGCGCGAGGACGCCGACTACGAATGGGTCGACGTGAAGCGCTACATGGGCATCTACCACGGCGTGCGCCCCGTCGAGCACGCCCTGCAGTGCCTGGACTGCCACGGCGAGGGGGGCCGCCTGGACTGGGCCGCCCTGGGCTACGGCGGAGATCCGGTGCTGAAGCGTCTGAAGTAGCGACATCCCTTGCGCGCGCTCAACGGCGGGACCTCACCGGAGGTCCCGCTTTTCGTTTCCGGTCCCGTGGCCGGCGGGTTATCCTGCGCCGGTCACCGCCCGGGAGGCGTCATGTCGGGACCGCAGGACCGGATCACGTCGGCGTCGCGGCGCGAGTACGAGCGGCGCATCAACGCGGTCCATGACCACATCGCCGGCCACCTCGACGCGCGCCTCGACCTCGAGACGCTCGCCGCGGTGGCCTGCTTCTCGCCTTTCCACTTCCACCGGATCTTCACGGCCCTGACCGGCGAGACCCTCGGCGCCTGCGTGAAGCGCCTGCGCCTGGAAGCGGCCGCGAACGCCCTGACCCACAACCCGGGCACCGCCGTGCTCGGCGTGGCGCTGGACTGCGGCTTCTCCAGCCACGCCGTGTTCTCGCGGGAGTTCCGCCAGCGCTTCGGCGAGACCCCGAGCGCCTGGCGCCGCCGGACCCGCGGCGAACTGCGCAAGCACGGTCAAGCCGACCGCAAGGACGGCCAAGCGGCGCCGCCCGCGGGAGCCCATCCTGGGTTCGTGTTCCCCGAACCCGAACCAAGGAGCCCGACGATGGACGTGACGATCAAGGACCTGCCCCGTCAGCGCGTGGCCTACCTGCGGGCGACCGGCCGCTACGGCACCATGGAACAGGAGCTGTGGGAGAGGATGTGCCGCTGGGCGGGACCGCGCGGCCTGCTGCGGCCCGGCGAGCCCACCGTCAGCATCTGCCACGACAGCCCCGAGGTGACGCCGCCCGACCGCTGCCGCTACGACGCCTGCGTCCCGCTGCCCGACGGCTTCGAGCCCGACGGCGGCGTCAACACCGCCGTGCTGCCGGGCGGGCGCTACGCCGTCTACAGGGTCGACGGCACCGTCGCCGACTTCGGCCCCGCCTGGACGGACATCTTCGCCCGCTGGCTGCCGGGCAGCGGCTGGCAGTGCGACGAGCGCCCCTGCCTCGAGCGCTGCTACGGCGAACCCGAACCCGGCACGGGGCGCCTGGTCTTCGACGTCTGCATCCCGGTGAAACCGCTCTGAGCCCGGACGGCCGCACGGCGCGAACGAACGGCGCCCCGTCCGCGAGGACGGGGCGCCGCCGTGCATGGACGCGGATCAGGGGTCAGTCGGCGTCCGCGTCCACCACTTCGATGTCGCCCAGGCCCAGCTCGCGCAGCCCCGGCTCGATCACCGCGCGGTCGCCCACGATCACCAGCTTCATCGCCTCGGGGTCGATGTGCTCGCGGGCCATGCGCGCGGCTTCGTCGGCGTCGACCGCCTCCACGCGCGTGCGGTAGGTCGTCCAGTCGTCCAGCGCCAGGCCGTACAGCACCAGCTCGCCCAGCTGGCCGGCGATCCCCTGGATCGTCTGGAAGCGCTGGGGGAAGGACTTGATCAGCTGGTTCTTGCCGGCCGCCAGCTCGGCGCCGGTGAGCGGGCGCTCGCCGCGCACCTCGCGCAGCTCCTTCAGCAGCTCGGCCACCGACTCCTTGGTGTACTGCGTCTGGACCGGGGCGTTGGCCAGGAACAGGCCCCCGCCGGCCATGTTGAAGCTCGTGCTGCGCGCGCCGTAGGTGTAGCCCTTGTCCTCGCGCAGGTTCAGGTTGATGCGCGACATGAACTGGCCGCCCAGCGGCGTGTTGAGCACGTTCAGGGCCAGCACGTCGGGGTCGCGGCGCGCCAGGCCGGGCTGCCCGAGCAGGATCACGCTCTGCTGGGCGCCGGGGCGGTCCACGAGGCAGACGCGCGCGCCGGTCCGCGGGCGGGCGGGCGGCACGACCACGGCGGGCGCCGGCCGCGGCTCCCAGCCGCGCAGCGCGCGGGTGACGGCGGCGACGGCCTCGTCCAGCGTGATGTCGCCCACGACCACCACGGCCGCGTTGTCGGGCCGGTAGTACGTCTCGTGGATGCGCACGAGATCCTCGCGCGTGATCGCCGTCACCGACGCCTTGGTGCCCGTGCCGCTGAACGGCTGCGCGTAGGGGTGGCCCTCGCCGAACATCAGCTTCTGGAAGACCGTGTAGGCGGTCTGCTCGGGCTCGACCGACTCCTGGCGGATGCGGCCGAGGTACTGGCTGCGGATGCGCTCCAGCTCGGCCGCCGGGAACGAGGGACGCATCACGACCTCGCCCAGCAGCGACAAGCCGGCGTCGAGGTTCCGTTTCAGGACGCCGAGGCTGACGTAGGAGCCGTCGAAGCTGCTGGAGGAGCCCAGCTGGGCGCCGAGATCGCGGGCGAGGTCCGAGATGGCCAGCGCGTCGCGGTCGCGTGTGCCTTCGTCCAGCATGTCGGCGGCCATCGCCGCCGCGCCCGGCCGGCCGGCCGGATCCGCGGCCCAGCCGCAGCGCACCACGAGGTTGACCTGCACCAGCGGCAGCTCGTGCTTCTCGACGAGGTAGAGCTTCAGTCCGTCCGGCAGGTCGGCCGTGAGGATCCGCGGCGGCGCGAAGGCGCGCTCGCGGCCCGGCCCGGGCATCGCGTCACGCTCGACCGCGAGGTCGGTCGCCGCGGGTTTGCCGTGAGGCACGACGTGCAGCACGGCGCGCCGCGCCGGGTCCAGGTGCCGGCGGGCGGCGGCCGTCACCCCCGCGGGCGTGGCGGCGCGGTAGCGGCCGAGGTCCTGCGACAGGAAGCCGGGATCGCCGGTGCGCACGTTGTAGCCGTTGAGCAGGTCGGCACGGCCGCCGAAGCCGCCCACGCTCTCCAGACGGCGGATGAACCGCACCTCGAAGCCGGTCAGGGCGCGGGCCAGTTCGTCCCGCGCGACGCCCTTGTCGAACAGCCGCCGCAGCTCCGCGTCGACGGCCTGCTCCAGTTGCGTGATCTCGACGCCCGGCTTGGCCGTGACCTCGACCTGGAAGACGCTGCCGATCTCGCGGGAGCCCTGCCAAGCCGAGACGTCCTGGGCGATCTGCTGCTCGTAGACCAGCGCCTGGTAGAGGCGCGACGTCTTGCCGCCGGTCAGGACCGACGCCAGCAGGCCCAGCTCGGCGTCGCCGGGCGCGTACAGCGCCGGCGTGTGCCAGGCCATCAGGAGCCGCGGCAGCTCGACGTCGTCCGCGGCCGTCGCGCGCCGCTCGCCCTCCAGCACGGGCAGCCACTGCCGGATGCGCTGCACGGGCCGCCCGGGCGGGATCGTGCCGAAGTACTTGGCGATGAGCGCCTTCGCCTCGGCCGGGTCGAAGTCGCCGGCCACGCACAGGCTGGCGTTGTTCGGCGTGTAGTAGAGCGCGAAGAAGTCCGCGACGTCCTGCTTCGTGGCCGCGGACAGGTCGTCCATGCTGCCGATGACGGTGTGGCTGTAGGGGTGCTCGGGGGGGAACAGCAGCTTCGCCATCAGCTCGTCGGCCACGGCGTAGGGCTCGTTCTCGCCCTCGCGCTTCTCGTTCTGGACGACGCCCTTCTGGTTGGCGAGTCGCTCCTCGGTCATCGCCGGCAACAGGAAGCCCATGCGGTCGGACTCGAGCCACAGGGCCAACTCCAGCTGCTCGCTCGGCACGTTCTCCCAGTAGTTGGTGCGGTCCACGTTGGTCGAGCCGTTCACCTGGCCGCCCACGCGCTGCAGCGGCGCGAAGTAGTCGTCGTCGTGGTGCTGCGAGCCCTGGAACATCATGTGCTCGAACAGGTGCGCGAAACCGGTGCGGCCGGGCTTCTCGTTCTTCGAGCCCACGTGGTACCAGACGTTGACCGCCACGGAGGGGATCGTGTGGTCCTCGTGCAGGATCACCTCGAGCCCGTTCTCCAGGACGTACTTCTCGAAGGGGATCTCGGGCAGGTCCTGCGCCATGGCGGGCGCGGCCAGGACGATGGCCAGCAGCAGGGGCGCGAAACGACGCATCGCGGTTCCTCCTCGGGGACATGGTGGGCGACCCGTTCCGTACGGATTCCCGGGCTTCCGGTTCCAGCCGCGACCGCAGGATAGCACGGGAGCCGCGGCGGGCCCCGCGCTTTCCCCGCCGGCGCCGGCGCCCTCATGCGCGCTTGCCCGAGCCCGGGGCCGTGGTAAGCTGCCGGTGCCAGGCGAACACGCGCACCCGCGGACCGAAGGAGTGGCCGACATGTCCCGTCTCACCCAGCGCCGCCCGACGAAGGCCGCGCAACCTCCCGGCACCGTCGAGTACGTCGGGAAGCACAAGGTCGACAACGTCGGGATCACGGTCCTCGACTACGGACCCGCGAGCTGCCGGGAATCGACGCCCGCCACGCTCGCCGAGCTGCTCCCCCACCGCGACAGCGAGTCGGTCACCTGGATCGACATCGACGGACTGCACGACACCGCGCTGCTGCAGGGCCTCGGGGCGCACTACGGCTTCCACCCGCTGGTCATCGAGGACGTCGTCAACACCCACCAGCGGCCGAAGCTGGAGGACTACGGCGACTACCTGTACATCGTGGTGCGGATGCTGAGCTACGACGCCGAAAAGCGGGAGCTGGGCAGCGACCAGGTCAGCCTGCTGCTGGGAAACCGCTACGTGTTCTCGCTCCAGGAAAGCTGGGGCGACGTCTTCGACCCCGTGCGCGAGCGGATCCGCAACGGCAAGGGGCGCATCCGCAACCACGGGCCGGACTACCTGGCCTACGCCCTGCTGGACGCGGTGGTCGACAACTACTTCGTGATCCTCGAGCAGCTGGGCGAGGAGATCGAGGACCTGGAGTCCCTGCTCGTCGAGGATCCCCGGCCGGAGCAGCAGCAGGCCGTCCACCAACTGAAGCGCGAGATGATCCTGCTGCGCAAGAGCGTATGGCCGCTGCGCGAGGTCCTCTCGGGACTGGAGCGCACGGAGTCGGAACTGCTGCAGGCCGGGACCCGCGTCTTCGTCCGCGACGTCTACGACCACGCGGTCCAGGTCATCGACGTGGTCGAGTCGTTCCGCGACATGCTGTCGGGCCTGCAGGACCTGTACCTCACGAGCATCAGCAACAAGATGAACGAAGTCATGAAGGTGCTGACGATCATCGGCACGATCTTCATCCCGATCACCTTCCTGGCGGGCGTCTACGGCATGAACTTCGCCCACCTCCCGGAGCTGGGCTGGAGGTGGGGCTACGCCGGCTTCTGGGCGGTTTCGCTGGCCGTCGGCGGCGTCATGCTGTCCTTCTTCCGGCGGCGCAAGTGGCTGTGACGGCGGGCGCGTGCAACCCCGGCTTGCTGGCTGCGTCGATAGCGCGCAACGTGCCCGCTCCGATGCCCCCACCACCCGAGCTCTGGAGATCGACATGCGACGCCTGCTGCTGGTCCTGACGCTGATCGCCGCCCCGCTCACCGCCCTCGCCGGCCACGAGGCGGGCGCCCGCTTCGACGTGGGCGTGCCCAAGGGAGACTTCGCCGACAACCTGGAGGATCCCGGCTTCGGCCTGGTGGGCCACTACGCCTGGAGCCCCGCGCCGGCCTTCGCGGTGGGCGCGGGCCTGGGCTACATGATCTACGGCAGCGAAACGCGCGTCGTCGAGCTGCCCCTGGTCGAGGACGTGGACCTGACCACGACCAACAACCTGGCCGCCTTCCACCTGCTGATGCAGCTGCGGGCGCCGCACGGCCCCGTGCGCCCCTACCTCGAGGGCCGCTTCGGCGGCCAGTACCTCTGGACGGAGTCGAAGCTCGAGGACCAGGGCCGCTGGGACGACGACGAGGTCGGCAAGGAAGTGAACTACGACGACTTCGCCCTGGTCTACGGCGGCGGCGGCGGCCTGCTGATCGGCCTGCGCTCGCCCCGGCCGACCGATCGGAAACCATGGGCCCTCGACCTGGACGTCAAGGCCCTGTGGCTGATCGGCGAAAAGGCCCGCTACCTGACCGAGGGCGGCATCGTCCTCGTCGACGACCGGCCCGTCTTCAGTCCCTCGGAGTCGGAGACCGACCTGCTGCACGTCGAGGTCGGCGTGAACATGCGCTTCTGAAACGAATCGAGCCGACGATGAAGATCAGGACCGCGCCGGCGACGACGGCGCTGATGCTGGCGCTGGCGGCGGCGGGCTGCGGCGGGCGCGAGGCGCCGGCCGATCCCGCCCACCTCGCCGAGGTCGAGTCCCGGCACGCCGCGCGCATCGAGCGCCTGCGCGACGAAGCGGGTTGGCTGACCCTCGTCGGCCTGCACCCCCTGCACGACGGCGCCAACACGGTGGGCTCGGCCGAGGACGCCGGCGCGCGGCTGCCTGCGACGGCCCCGGCGCGCCTCGGCGTCGTCACCGCGGACGCGGCGGGCTACGCCTTCGCCGCCGACCCCGACCTCGCCCCCGGGGCCCGCGTCTACCGGCTCGTCGACGGCGACACCGTCGCGGTGACGTCCGTCGCCATGGCGCCGGACGTCCCCGGCCCGCCGACCGTGCTGCGCTCGGGCTCGCTGCTCTTCCAGGTCATCGTGCGCGGCGGCCGCGGCTTCCTGCGCGTGAAGGACCGCGAGAGCGAGGTCCGACGCGGGTTCACGGGCATCGAGCGCTACCCGGTGGGCGGGCGCTGGCGCGTGACGGCCCGGCTCGAGCCCCACGACCCGCCGCGCGGGGTGATGGTGCCCGACGTGCTGGGCAACCTCGAGGAATCGCCGAGCCCGGGCACGCTGGTGTTCGAGCTGGAGGGCCGCGAATGCCGGCTCACGCCGATGGGAGGGCCGGGCGAGGAACTGTTCATCGTCTTCGCCGACGCGACCAGCGGCGGGGAGACCTACGGCGGCGGCCGCTTCCTGTCGGCAGACCCGCCGGCTCCCGACGGGACCGTCGTCCTGGACTTCAACCTGGCGACCAACCCGCCCTGCGCCTTCACGCCGTTCGCGACCTGCCCCCTGCCCCCGCAGGGCAACCGGTTGGCGGTGGCGGTGCGCGCCGGCGAAAAGACCTGGGGGAGCCACTGACCCGGCCGCCGTCCCGTCGTTGCGCGCCGGGCACCCGGCTGTATCATGCAACGAGGCGACCGGCACGCTCCCCGACCCAGCGAACGGAACACGCATGATCATCGCGGTCCTCAGCGACATCCACGCCAACCTCGAAGCGCTCGCCGCCGTCGTGGCCGACGCCCGCCGCGAAGGGGCCGGCCGTTTCGCCTGCCTCGGCGACGTCGTCGGCTACAACGCCGATCCGGTCGCCTGCGTCGATCTCGTGCGCGGACTGCCCTGCCTGCCCTGCATCCGCGGCAACCACGACGAGATGGCCGCCGGCGACCGGGCCCTGCTGGGCATCAACCGCCAGGCCTTCGCCGCGATGACCTGGACCCGCCTCCAGCTCGACGGGGAACGCCGCGCCTGGCTCGGCGGCCTGCCCCTGCTCCACGAGGAACCCGACGCCGCCTACGTCCACGCGTCCCTCGACGCGCCGCAGGACTGGCACTACGTCCACGACACGCAGGAAGCCGCCGCGAGCTTCGCCCACCAGTCACGGCGCGTCTGCTTCATCGGTCACTCCCACCAGCCAGGTGGCTGGCGCGACGACGGTCATTGCGTGAAGCAGGGTCAGGGGGACTCGTTCGCGCTCGCCGCGGGCGAGCGCTGGCTGGTGAACGTCGGCAGCGTGGGGCAGCCGCGCGACCATGACCCGCGGGCTTCGTACGCCCTCTACGACGTCGAAGCCGGCGAGGTGCGGCTGCAGCGCATCACCTACGACGTCGCCGCCGCGCAGGCCAAGATCCTGGCCGCGGGGCTGCCCGAGCAGCTCGCCAGGCGACTGGGTTGACCCGGGCCGGCGCCCGTCAGCCCGCGGTGAGGCCCAGCCGCAACCTGGCCACCGACAGCACGCGGTGGTCCCGTTTCGGGGAAGGATCGAGCACGACCGCCTTGACCGTGGCTTGGTAGAGGTTTCGGCTCCCGTCGCAGGCGCAGGGACCCAGGTAGCCGTCCGGGGTCGCGACGGGCGCGCGGTGCGGCCGTTCGATCCGCACGCCGTCCGGCATCGACATCGTCCCTTCGACGACCGAGGGCACCCGCACTTCGGTCGCTCCGCGGCAGTCGACCCTCAGGGTCCCGTGGCCACCGAACCGCGCCAACGGCTCGAAGCTCAGGTCGTCGAATTCGACGATGAGCGCCTCGGCGCCGGTCGGAACGCCGGCGACCAACAGCGCCGGACTCATCCCTTCCCCGCCGCACCGGCGGCACATCCCGACGCGCGGGATGGTCGCGCCGTCCCAGGTCGCGTCGGCGAACCGGACCGTGAGCGCCGGACCGCCGGAGCCGGGAGTGCCCCCGCACCCCTCCAGGACGGCGAGCGTCAGCACCAGAACCACGCGCCTGACCATGAGCACCTCCCGGCAAGGGACCGCCAAGCAGCATCACTGACAAACGGGTGGAGGGTGCCGGTTGTCAAGGGTCCGCCGGCCGCCCTCACCGCAGGCGGTCGCGGTACCGCTCGCGGAATTTCTCGAGCTTGGGGTCGATGACGAGGCGGCAGTAGGGCTGCGACTTGTTGTTGGCGTAGTAGTCCTGGTGGCCGACCTCGGCGGGGATGAAGGCGTCCAGCAGCCCGAGGCGCGTCACGGGGGGGCGCGGGTAGAGACCGGCCGCCGCAACCTCGCCCTTGACCCGCTCCGCCGTGCGCAGCTGCGCCTCGTCGTGGGCGAAGATCGCCGAGCGGTACTGCGGGCCCGTGTCGGCGCCCTGGCGATCGGGGGTCGTGGGATCGTGGATGGTGAAGAAGACGGCCAGCAGCTCGGCGTAGGAGATGACCGCCGGGTCGAAGGTCACCTGCACGGCTTCGGCGTGGCCGGTGGTCCCGGTGCAGACTTCCTTGTAGGTCACGGGCCCCGGGCCGCCGCCGGCGTAGCCGGAGACCACGCGGCTCACGCCAGCCAGTTCCTGGAACACGGCTTCGAGGCACCAGAAGCAGCCTCCGGCGAGCGTGGCGGTTTCGGACCGGGGCGCCTGGACGGTTCCGTTCACGGCAGGGCTCCTCGCGGGGAAGATGACCAGTGCGGCCGCGAAGGCGGCGGCGGCGGCGACGGCAGGTCGGATCGGCATGACGGCTCCTCGGGGCTGGGGAGACGGACAGGATAATCACGGATGCGGCGGGTCCGCGACTGGCCCGCCCCTTGCAAAACCGCCTCGACAACCTCACCCGAACCCGGAGCGACCGGACATGACGCAGGAGGCCGGCGGTTTCGCGACCGCCCGGGATCTGTACCTGAACCGCGAATTGAGCCTCCTGGAGTTCCAGCAGCGGGTGCTGGAGGAGGCCCGCGACCCGTCCCATCCCCTGCTGGAACGCGTCAAGTTCCTGGCCATCCTGGGTTCGAATCTCGACGAGTTCTTCATGGTCCGCGCAGGCGGCCTGGGCATGCAGCAGCAGTCCGGGGTCGTGGAGCTGTCCCTGGACGGACTGACCCCCGCCGCCCAGCTCGCGGCCATCCGCAAGCGGGCCTTCCAGCTGATGTCCGAGGCGTCCCGCTGCCTCCACGAGGAGCTGCTGCCGGCCCTGGGGGAGGCCGGCGTCCACGTCCTCGACCACGCCGCGCTGAACGAGAAGCAGCGCGGCCAGGTCGAACGCTACTTCCAGCAGGTCGTCTTCCCGGTGCTCACGCCGCTGGCCCACGACCCCGGCCACCCCTTCCCCCACATCTCGAACCTCAGCCTGAACATGGCCGTCCTGGTGCGCAACGCCGAGGGCGAGGTCCGCTTCGCGCGGGTGAAGGTGCCGGCCACCCTGCCGCGGCTGGTGCCGATCAAGCGGTCGTCGGGCGGCGTGAAGCGCGACGGGACGACGCCGCGCAACCACTACTTCGTCTGGCTCGAGCAGGTGATCGCCGCCCACCTGGGCGAGCTCTTCCACGGCATGGAACTGCTGGAGGCCCATCCCTTCCGGGTGATCCGCAACGCGGATTTCGAGATCCAGGAGCTGGAGGCCAGCGACCTGCTGGAGACGATGGCCGCCAGCGTCAAGGAGCGGCAGTTCGGCGACGCGGTCCACCTGGACGTCTCTCCGGAGATGCCGGCCGAGATCCGCGGCATCCTGACGCGCAACCTCGGCCTGGTGGAGCGCGACGTCTACGTCCTGCCGCGCCCCCTCGGCCTGGCCGGGCTGGCGCAGGTCCACGAGGTGGACCGCTTCGATCTGAAGTTCCCCGCCTTCACGCCCAGCCTGCCGGCGCCGCTGCGTCCCGAGACGCGCGAGGGCGACATCTTCGCGGCGATCCGGCAGGGCGACCTGCTGCTGCACCACCCCTACGACGCCTTCGACCCCGTGGTGGAATTCCTGCAGGCGGCCGCCCGCGACCCCCAGGTCCTGGCCATCAAGCAGACCCTCTACCGCGTGGGTCGCGATTCGCCGGTGGTGCGGGCCCTGCTGCGAGCCCGGCGCGACTACCACAAGCAGGTGGCGGTGCTGGTGGAGCTGAAGGCCCGCTTCGACGAGGACAGCAACATCGGCTGGGCGCGCATGCTCGAGCACGAGGGTGTCCACGTGACCTACGGGCTGATGGGCCTCAAGACGCACTGCAAGGTGCTGCTGGTCGTGCGGCAGGAAGGCGACGAGATCCGGCGCTACGTCCACCTGGGGACCGGCAACTACAACCACGCGACGGCCCGCGCCTACGAGGATCTCGGGATGTTCACCTGCGACCCGGAGATCGGCGCCGACGCCACCGACCTCTTCAACTACCTCACCGGCTACTCGGCCCAGAAGGACTACCGCCGGCTGATCGTGGCGCCGGTCAACATGCGCGAACGCCTCGACGGGCTGCTGCGGCGCGAGATCGCCCACGCCCGCGCCGGGACCAGGGCCCGGCTGGTGCTGAAGATGAACGCGCTGGTGGACCGCCGGATCATCCACCTGCTCTACGACGCCTCGCAGCAGGGGGTGCAGGTCGACCTGATCGTGCGCGGCGTCTGCAGCCTGCGGCCGGGCGTGGCGGGGCTGAGCGAGAACATCCGCGTCACCAGCGTGGTCGGCCGCTTCCTCGAGCACAGCCGCATCTACTACTTCCGCAACGGCGGCGACGAGGAGATCTACGCGGGCAGCGCCGACCTCATGACCCGCAACATCGACCGGCGCGTGGAGGTGCTGTTCCCGGTGACCAGCCCGCCGCTGCGCCGCTACCTGCGCGACGACGTGCTCGGCGGCTACCTCGCCGACAACGCCTCGGGCCGCGCCATGCAGCCCGGCGGCGGTTACGCGCGCCTGCGTCCCGCCGAGGGCGAGGAGCCGATCCAGATCCAGCGGCGGCTGCTGGAGAGCCGCGGCGGGGTCTGGCGCCGCTGACGCGGCTCAGGGCTGCAGGTCGGCGTCCGACACGCCGAGGCAGGTCCCCACCGAACGCGCCGCGTGGAGCCAGGGGTGGCCCGCCGGCACGGTCTGCTTGCGGCCGGCGACCCGCTCCAGCGGCACCGGCACGATCTCGACCCCCCGCACCGCCGTCATCACGTTCACGACCCCCTCGGCCAGCAGGTCGGCGGCCTTCACGCCCAGGCGCGTGCACAGCAGGCGGTCGGTCGGGGTCGGCCCGCCGCCGCGCTGGACGTGACCCAGGGCGGTGACGCGCGCGTCGGTCCCGGTCAGCGCCTGGAGCTGGCGGGCGAGGCTGGTGGCCAGGGACTCGTGCACCAGGCGGCGGCCGTGCAGGTCGTCGTCCGCCTCGGGCGCGGCCGCGGCCTTCGGCGCCCCGTTCTTGCGCGACGGGCGGGCCGCGGCGGCCTGCTCGCGCGTGAGCGCCCCCTCGGCCACGACGATGATGGAGAAGCGCTTGCCGAAACGGCGCTGCCGCTCCAGCAGGTAGTCCTTCACCACGTGCAGGTCGTAGGGGATCTCCGGGATGAGGATGACGTCGGCGCCGGCGGCCAGGCCCGCGCCGAGCGCCAGCCAGCCGGCGCTGTTGCCCATGACCTCCACGACGATGATGCGGTCGTGGCTGGTCGCGGTGGTGTGCAGGCGGTCGATGGCCTCGGCGGCGATCGTCATGGCCGTGTCGAAGCCGAAGCTGACGTCGGTGCCGAACACGTCGTTGTCGATGGTCTTGGGCAGCGTCAGCACGTCCAGGCCGCCGGCGCGCTGCAGGTGGTGGGCGTTCTTCTGGGTGCCGTTGCCGCCCAGGCAGACCAGGCACTCGATGCCGTGGCTGCGGGCGTTGGCCACCGCGACGGCGGTCATGTCCAGGACCTGGTCGCCCATCAGCATCTTGTTGGGCTTGTCGCGGCTGGTGCCCAGGATGGTGCCGCCGAGGGTCAGGACGTTGCTCAGGGCCTGGCCGTCCAGGCGCTGCACCCGGTTCTCCACGAGGCCGCGGAAGCCGTCGCGGATGCCGACCACCTCCATGCCGTGGCGCTGGATGGCGGCCTTGGCGATGCCGCGGATGGCGGCGTTGAGGCCGGGGCAGTCGCCGCCCGAGGTGAGGATGCCGATGCAGCGGATCTGCGGGGGGTTCCCGTTCATGTCGCGTCCCGTCCGGTCGGGGAAAGGCGGCGGCCGCCACCGGTCGTGGCGGCCGTCGGGCACATCATAGGAAGTTCGCGGGCGCGGGCAAGCGTCCTTTACCTGGCCAGCTTCGCGGCCAGCGCGACGCCCTCCTCCACCGTGGCGATCCGCCCCGCGAGCTGCGCCTCGTAGCACTCGTCCAGGATCGCCTTGAAGCCGGGGCCTGGCGCGAGCCCGAGCCCGATCAGGTGGCGGCCGAGGACCAGCGGCCGCGGCGGCGCGTCGCGGACGTCCAGGGCCGCGGCGCGCTCCAGCAGCCAGTCGCCGGCCGGGAAGCCCGGTCCGGCGCCGTCGCCGCGGCCGAGGCGGTCGGCCCGGGCGACGCGCACCAGGCGGTCGATCCGGCCCACGCGGTGAGCGAGCCGCCGGATCGCGGCGTCGCCCGCCGCGGCGCGGTGCAGCTCGTAGGGACGGGAGTGCTCGCGCACCAGCGGCACGACCTGCTCGACGAGGTCGCGCTGCGGCGTCAGCCGCGCCAGCAGGGCGCGAGCGGGCGCCTCCCCGGCCTCGAGGTGCCCCGGCGAGCGCAGCCGCCCGTCGGCGAAGCGGGTCGTGGCCGGTTTGCCCAGGTCGTGGCAGAGCACGGCCAGCCCGACGACGAGGTCCTCGCGCTCGACGCCCGTGCGTTCGGCGGCGAAGGCGTCCAGGCAGAGCCCGGTGTGGATCCAGGCGTCCCCCTCGGGGTGCCATTCGGGATCCTGCGCGCAGCCGACGAGGGCCGCGAGTTCCGGGAAGTGGTCGAGCCAGCCGGTGTCGCGCAGGAACGCGAGGCCCAGGGACGGGCGCGCGCCCAGCAGCAGGAGCTTGCGCCACTCCTCGAAGATCCGTTCGCGGGCCAGCCCCTCGGGATCCAGCCCGCGGCAGGCGGTCACGGTCGCCGGATCGGCGGTCAGCTCGAAGCGCGCGACGAGCTGCACGCCGCGCAGCACGCGCAGCGGGTCCTCCGCGAAGCGCTCCGAGACGCGGCGCAGGACGCGCCGCTCCAGGTCGCCGCGGCCGCCCACCGGATCGACGACCTCGCCGGTCAGCGGGTCGTAGGCGATGGCGTTGAGCGTGAAGTCGCGCCGCAGCGCGGCCTCGCGCGGCGTCAGGTCCGGATCGGACTGCACGAGGAACCCGCGGTGGCCGAGCCCTGCCTTCGACTCGCGACGCGGCAGCGAGACGTCGACCGGCGCGCCGCGCAGCTTCAGCACGCCGAAGGCGCGGCCCGTGCGGTCCAGGACGTGGCGCGACGACAGCAGCGATTCGAGCCGCTCGGGCTCCACGCCGTAGACCTCGAGGTCGTGGTCCACGGGCGCGCGCTCCAGCAGCGCGTCGCGGACGCAGCCGCCCACCAGCAGGGCGCGGCCGCCCTCGTCGCGCACGGCGCGGCAGACGTCCAGCACGACGTCGCGCACGCCATCATCCACCG
>Ga0172371_10006021_pt1 | contig 17793 bp, 18 predicted proteins | sample Lak12m_FD_114543 | JGI IMG/M metagenome (GOLD analysis project Ga0172371, IMG submission 114543) | Freshwater microbial communities from Kabuno Bay, South-Kivu, Congo - kab_022012_12m | ecosystem: Environmental > Aquatic > Freshwater > Lake | place: Democratic Republic of the Congo: South-Kivu...
CGCTTAACTGGTTATCTGCTGACCCAGAGCGACGATGCAGACTATCGCTGGCATACCGATCCAACAAGCCCAGGTGCTGGCCGACCCGTAGCAAGGAGAGGTGTTCGGATTGACCATGCAGGTCTACCAGGTATTCCCCCAGTTCGCGCAGCAAAGCGGTGTTGACGCTACGGCCATTGACGCGCGCCACGTTCCTGCCGTTCAGCCGCACTTCGCGCGCCAGGCTCAGGAAATCCGGTTCGTCCAGCAAATCTTCGCGTTCCAGGATTGTCTGGATAACCTGGCGGCTGGATTCGGGAATACGGAAAGTGGCCTCCACGCTGGCGCGTTCCGCGCCGGTGCGCACCTGGATCGCTTCTGCGCGCCCACCAAGCAAAGTCTCAACCGCGTCGATGATGATGGATTTTCCCGCGCCGGTCTCGCCGGTCAGCGCGACCAGGCCGGAGGTGAAATTCACATCCAGCCTTTCGATGATAGCAAAGTTTTCGATATGGATTTCGGTCAGCATTACCGGATATTAATGCCTCTCAAGCGGTAATAGAAAGATGAAGTTACCATAAAAGCGTACAGCCCTTGCCAGACCAGGCTCAGTAGACCGCCCATCTGCCCACCCATCAGCGCCGCGCCGATCAGCCCGATCAACAACAAGGGCAGGCTGCCAAGCGCTGCGCCAGCCGCAGCAATGAGAAACAACCTTGGCGAGCGGCGACGCCGGATCACGAACCGCACCGCTTCGGCGGCGATCACACCGGCGATCGGGGCGATGAACAGCGTGAAGAAACCCATGTAGGAGGCGATGTAACTGCCGGCAAACGCAAGGATGGCGGCGACCGAAAATGCCAGCGGATAATCAAACCACACGGCGGTATCGTATACTTTTTGCTGTATTCGCACGCAATCCTTGCAGCGGTAGCCGGTCGGGGTTAGCACTGCACATTTGGGACAAATGGGCTTTTCACAATTGTTGCAGCGCAAGCCGGTTTCGACGGTCGGGTGATTGGCGCAGTAAAGGGGCTGTGGAGGTTGAACGCTCATCGGGGGGTTCCTGTAATCGGGTTTTGGTTCATATGCGGTGTCAGGTTGCGATAGAAATACCCAGGGTCTTGAAAGCGGATAAAATGCACCGAATGTTCGCTGGCGCAGGCGTCCACGCGGTCGCCATCCAGCAGGTTGATCGGTGTTTGTCCATCGGGCGAGAGAGCCGCTTCATGATCGGTGTTCACGGTGATGCTGACCGCAGAGCCATCCGCCAGCACGATCGCCCGGTCAATGGACAGGTGCGGCGCCACGGCGACCAGCAGGATATTGCGTAGCTCGGGAGGCAGCACGGGTCCGCCAGCGGCCAGCGCGTAGGCGGTTGAGCCGGTGGCGGTAGCCGCGATCAAGGCATCGGCGACGTAAGTGGTCAGGTAGCGTCCATCAACGCTGGTCGCCAGGTGCACCGGGCGCACGATATGCCCCCGGCTTACCGCGACCTCATTCAGGACTTCCCAATTTCCCAATAGCTTACCAGCCCTCCAGAGTTTGGCGCGCAACATCATGCGGCGTTCCAGCCAGTATTCGCCAGAGAACAGGCGAGGAGTTACTTCACGCCATTGCGCCTGCTGAATCTCTGTTAGAAAGCCAAAACGTCCCAGATTAATACCGAGAATTGGGACATTATTCGGCGCGCAGAGATGACCGGCGCGCAGCATCGTCCCATCGCCGCCCAGGGCAATCAGCAGGTCAACCTTGCCTTGTTTCACCTTCTGGCGCAGGGTTTCATCATAAAGCAAGCCAAAAGCGCAGACGATGCCCAACCCCTGAAAATGTTTCGCGATATGCGCGGCCTGTTCCGCAGCTTCAGGCAGGTTGGGGTGCGCCAGGACGAGAATGTTTCGCAGGTTTATTGAAGCAGGCATAACAGGCACAATTATATTACAGAAGTCTTTGGTCGCAGACGCGGCGGTAGCCGCAATGGCTGCAACGGGCGGCGGAATGATGCGAGCGCGGCAGTTCCTTCTGTTTCTCCTGATGATGGATTTCTGCTAACTGATCCAGGATGGCTTGCTCAAGCTGGGGTGTGAAGTCAATCGCATAGGTGCGATTGGGATAACGCAATATGCCATACGGTGGGCGCTTGCCAAGCTGGCGCTGTATCAGCAAACAATACGCGGCTAATTGGAAGATATGCGCATCATAAGGAGCATTTGAGGCGCGGCTTGTCTTAACTTCTACTGGAATAAGCTGTCCAGAACTTTCGACCAGGTAATCCGGTTTTCCAACCAGCCCTAGCTCGGCGTCATATAAGGGTTGCTCAACCGGCCCCCAGCCGCGCATATCGGCAGAGATGATCCTACCGGCCGGCAATCCAAGCGCCTTACGTCCCCGTTGAGCCTGCCAGAACAGGATGATTGCAAGCAGTACAAGCGCTGCGGCGAGATATAGCATGGCGAATTTGCGTTTGGGTCAGCGGTTCCGGATTGCCAGTTGGTTAGAATAGCTGGTTGGTAAAATATACCGCCAGAACTACCAGCGCGATTAACAGCAGGCTATAGGCCAGGGCGCGCAGGCAGCTCAGTTCCAGGGCTTTACGACCATGTCGAAAATGCAGATCGCTGCCGGCCGCCATTTCAGCCTGGTTGTCGGATGGAACGCCGGTTTTGTGATACCACCAGGCGCGCTGACAGTATAGATACGAACTGATCTCGGAGGCGCGGATGGTTCGCATTGCTCAGTCCATCTTGGAGAGGCGTTCCTCCAGGCGGTTTAATTTCGCTTCGAGCTGTTCCTGGCCCAAGCTGATGGTCAGGTCGCCACGTGTGCGCTCGGTCACTGCCCGGGCGATATCTGTCAGCCGGCGCAAACCGCCGGTCACCGCGTCGGGATAATCCATGGTGACCAGAACGGTGAAGATATCGTCCATCAAGCCCAATAATCGCTCGGCTTCTAAGGATTGTCCCTGGCGTAATTTGTCCAGGCAGCGGCGGCGCATCTCGCCGGAGGCTTCCGCCAGACCCTGCATATAAGTGGCTGGCTCTACGCCGAGTTGTTCCGGCCGGGGCAGGTCCTGGTCTTCGGCCAGCGCGTAAACCAGCCGGGCTTCGACATATTCCTTAAGCGCATCCTGGGTATAACCGGCAAAAAACAGGTCTGGGTAGTCCGCCAGGTTGTTGCGGATGGTCTTCACCAACTCTTGCGCTTCAGCCAGGTGTTCCTGTGCCAGCAATTGCTCATCGCGATGGATGGCGCGAATCGCATTGGCGCAATGGCGGGTGAGCAGACGCGCTTGCGCCAGCGCGCGGTCACGCGCGGCTGTGCGGGCGTCAAATAACAGACGGATATGTTCGGCAATTTCTTCGATTTGATGCATATCAAGGTTTTGGGGGGTCGGTTGGATTGACGGAATGGAATAGATTATCTGCCAGGGTAGGGCCGCCAGGCAGCTTGATCTCGCCGAAGGCTGCTTCAAAGCGTGACAGGTTCTCGGTCAGAGCATGATAGAAGAGCTTGGCGCCCAGCGGCGACATGACGATGCGCGAGGTAATCTTAGCTGCGCCGGGGCCGGGCAGCAATTGGGCAAAATCGAAGACCAGCTCGGAAGGCGAATGGGCAATGCGCACCATATTCACGTACTCGATGGTCAATTCAGCGGGGAGTTCCAGGTCTGGCATCATTGGCGCGGCCGGGCGAGGGGGATTGGTTGACATAGGCTGTTCCTCTGGCATATCTTCAAGCTGGATGGAGAGAATGATATGCAAAGCAGGGCGATCTTTGCATAAGATCGCCCTGGCGGTTATTTAGTCCAATCAATTAGAAGGGGATGATATCCGGTTCGCCTTCGGAGGCCGGCGCGGCGTCAAAACCGCCGCCGGATGCCGCTTCGCCATCGCTGCGGCTGGACAAGAAGCGAACGGTGGACGCGCTGATTTCAAAAGATGATGCAGGAGTGCCATCTTGCCGCGTCCAGATGCGCGGGCCGCCGGTAGCGGTATCGGGCGTTAACCGGCCTTCCACCAGCACTTTGCTGCCTTTTTTGAGAAATTGGTTGCATGACTCGGCCTGTTTTCCCCATACTGCAACCCGGAACCAGACAGTCTCTTTCACCTGTTGTCCATCTTGCCCAGAATATTGCCGACTGGTCGCAACACTTAAGTTGGTCACAGCCTGCCCGCTGGGTAAATAGCGCATTTCTGGATCTCGCCCCAAATTGCCGACAATGATAATAGTGTGGTACATGTTAATGCTCCTTTTCCGACGGGCTGTCTGTCTTAAAGTACCGGACGCACACCGCCCGGGGCAGAACATTCGGGAAACCCGCCAGTTGATTTAGAACAATTGTACTCTATTCTTTGCGAAATTGCAAGCAGTAATGATGAAATGTGTTGCTGACCCAGGCATTGCCCATCCCGTATGGCGCTAAGCGGATGTTATCTTGACACCAGATGCGCTCATCCTTTAGCGTGTAGCTGTCAGAGAGCTGTCGCGCCAGATCCCAGGCGAGGGGATAGATTTTGCCGCCTTTTTTGACATTTTTGACGATGATCGTCAGGTAGGCGCGCGGACGCAGGAATGGCTTGAGCGCCAGGTAGATGCCGCTCAGTCGCTGCAAAAAGACCGTGTAATCGTCAATATTGCCCAGGTCTGCCGGGTCATCGGAATAGAAGACATCCAGTTCTGCCGTGCGGCTGCGTTTTTTTTGGGTTTCAAAGCCGCGTGCTCGGAGCATATCCCAATAAGGCGGCGAGGTAATAACATAATCAATCGGCGGGATTTGGCATTGGGCGACATAATCAGCGATCAGCTCAGCGTTGCCGGTGATTACCTGGGCGGTTACCCCCTCTGCATCCTGTCCCAGGTGAGCGATTTCGTCGGTAACGACCTGGCTGGCGATGCGCGCATAATCCGGGTTGAGTTCCACACCGTAGCTATTTCGTCCGCAGCGTAGAGCGGCTACCAGGCTGCTGCCGGTACCGACCATCGGATCCAGAATGGTTTGCCCGCGCCGGGTGAAAAACTCGATAAATTCCTGCGCCAGGGTTTCAGGGAATTTCGCTGGATGGCGTAAGACATCATCGCGCCTGGCGGGAGGGTTATGGATAAACCAGGATTTTTGGAATTTCAACCAGGTTTTGGGATCTAATTCGTTCAGCTTGTTCTGCAAGGGTCGTTTTGGCATACTTACTCGATATGGAAAACCGCTGGAATAATGAATAACAAAACGGTTAGCGAGTCGTTTGATAGACTACTAAATCTGAAAAATTCACCGTCACGGCTTCATTGCCAACTGCTCGGGCATACACACCCAGGCCGCCGGAGGGCAACGATGCATCTCGGATGCTGAACAGGAAAACCCCGTTGGCGTAAAACCATATATCGCGTTGCACAGCCCAGACCGCCAGGCGTGAGAGGCTGGGCGCGCCCGGCGGGACGACTCCGTTAGGTTGCGGGGGTCTGAGCGCGGCGGCCTGGCCGGCCAGGACGCGGTCCAGGCGCGCCTCGCCCGCGCAGTTCAAGCCAAAGCGGAAGAAATCGCCTGCCGGCGAGACACGCAATAACAGGCCGTATTCATCTTTGCCACGGCAGATGCTTGGGCTGGCGGTGATCTCCAGATAGAAATCCTCCAAAACGGCGCCGCGCTGCATGCTATATAGATAGCCCAGCGGTAGCGAGACGCCCAGGCTCAGTTCATGATTGCCAGCCGCGATGCTGCCAGCAGTCATTTTTCCCAGGCTCCAGTTCTCGGCCTGGCTAAAATCATCCTGGAAGATCAAATCTCCATAGCGGGGGCGGGTATCCAGCGTTGGCGTAATGCTCAATGTCGCGCTTGGTAAAGGTGTGAAAGTGGCGGTGGGAGGAAACCAGACGATTGTGGCAGTGGGCGTTTCAGTGGCAGGCGCAGGGGTAGGGCTGGCTGGCGGTGGCGGAGGCGTAACCGGCAGGCAAGCGGTTAGACCCGCCAGGCACAAAGTGAATAAGCCAGTCCAGAATATCCAGCGCACCCGATTAGTTTACTATGGAAAAATCATCTTGGGGATATAATCCTGGCTTGCCGGATTGAAAGAAGCGAAGATCATATCAAAGAACCCTGCGGGTTCGGTTTTCTTGTTGTAAAATAATGGCGGGAGTTTGCTCACTCTTCATCCATTCAAAATCTCTGACCTGGTTCGAATGAAGGAGAAACTATGCGTAAAAAGGGAATCTTGATCACTGGCGCAGCGGGAGAAATTGGCGACGCTCTGATCCAAAACCTGGCGAAACAAGGAGAAGAGAATATCGTTACGCTCGATCTGCGCCCCCTGCCGGCTGATCATGCGCAACATGTTATTCATATCCAGGGCGACCTGATGGATCATGCTTTGCTGGCGCGATTAGTCAGCGAATACGAGATTGGCGTCATTTATCACCTGGCTGCTTTACTCTCCACTCGCGCCGAATTCACCCCGGAAATGGCGCACCAGGTAAACGTTGAGGGGACCTTGACCCTGCTCAAGCTGGCTTCCGAACAATCTCAATGGCGGAAGGAACCGGTCTTGTTCATGTTCCCCAGTTCGATTGCCGCTTATGGGATGCCAAATCAAGAAATCAAGGCCCAATTCCCGCATGTGCGCGAGTGGGAATGGAATTACCCCACCACCATGTACGGCTGCAATAAGCTATATTGCGAAATGCTGGGCATCTACTACAGCGATCACTATATGCAGCTTGCCGCCGATCGGCCAGTTACGCTTGATTTTCGTGGCTTACGTTTTCCAGGCCTGGTCAGCGCCTATACAGTACCGAGCGGCGGCACCAGCGATTACGGGCCTGAAATGTTGCACGCGGCGGCAAAGGGCGAGCCATACGCCTGTTTTGTGCGCGAAGATAGTTGTATTCCTTTTATGGCGATGCCCGACGCGGTTAAAGCTTTAATGCTGCTGGCGAAGGCGCCGGCCAGCGACCTGAGCCGCCGGGTTTACAACGTCACCAGTTTCAGCCTGACTGCCGCAGAATTTCGTGACCAGGTGCAAAAGTTCTTTCCTGCGGCAGAAATTTCGTTTAAGCCAGACGTGAAACGCCAGGGCATCGTAGACTCGTGGCCGGCCGGTCTGAACGACAACGACGCCTGCCGCGATTGGGGCTGGTCTCCGGATTACGACCTGGAGCGGTCATTTGCGGAATACCTGGTGCCGAATATTAAGAACCGTTATCGTAAATAGACCGGTTGCAGGATGGTAAATTAGTATGACCTCTTTTCCAGACCCTGCGCCAGGCCCGGTTATTTTATTCGGTTCCGGCGAGACCTCGCCGAGCGGGCGGAAAGTATTTGACCAGGCGCTCAGGAAGTTACCCGCCGCGCCGCGCCTGGCGCTGTTAGAAACCCCGGCCGGCTTTGAATTGAATTCAGCGCAAGTGATCGGTCGGGTGGCGAATTTCCTGACCCAGCGGTTACAGAACTACCAGCCGCGCGTCTCGATCATTCCGGCGCGTAAGCGCGACACCGCTTTCAGCCCCGATGATGCAGACCTGGCCGCGCCGTTGCTCGAAGCGGATCTGATTTTTATGGGACCCGGCAGCCCGACCTACGCCATTCGCCAATTGCAGGATAGCCTGGCCTGGCATTACCTGCTGGCGCGTCACCAGTTAGGCGCGGCTATGGTCTTTGCCAGCGCGGCGGTGGTCGCGATCAGCGCATACGCCTTGCCGGTTTATGAAATTTATAAGGTGGGAGCAGATTTGTACTGGAATAAGGGGCTAGATTTCTTCGGCCTGTATGGACTGCCACTGGTGATAATCCCTCACTGGAATAATAACGATGGCGGAGAAGAATTGGATACCAGCCGTTGTTTTATGGGCAAGAGCCGTTTTGCTGAGTTGATGCGCATGTTGCCGGCCGACCTGACCGTTATCGGGATAGATGAAAAGACAGCCTTGATCCTGGATCTCCAGGCTGGCGTTTGCCGAGTATCTGGCCTGGGAGGGGTCGCCATAATCCATATCGGTCATGAGCATCATACCCCCGGCCCGGATTTAGCAGGCAGCGGGTTGGACGAGGTGGCGGAGCAACGGGAAGGGCACATTCATGTCTATCGAGATGGAGAGAGATTCCCACTGCAAAATTGTTGCCCGTTGGAACTCCGTTCGGCAGTGGAAAATTTACCTCCCGCCGCCTGGAAGCAAGCCGTGCAGGTCCAGGAATGCCTGGCCGCTGAACGCGCCTTTGCCGGGCGTGAACCGGCAATGCCATCAGACGGTCTACCGTTGGAAGTTCAGAATCTGCTTGAGGCGCGCCAGCAAGCGCGCGCCGGCAAAGATTGGGCAACAGCGGATCAATTACGCGGCCAGTTGGCGGGGCTGGGTTGGAAGGTGTTAGATACACCGGCTGGCCCGCAATTGGTTAAAGAAAATTAATCGAGATACAGGAGCGCAAATGTCTGAGAAGTTAAGAGTAGGCTATATCGGTTTAGGTTTGATGGGCAAGTCAATGGCGCGCAATATTCTGCGCGCCGGATTTCCGCTGGTGGTGCATAATCGCAGCCGCGCGGCTGTGGAGGAGCTGGTATCGGAGGGCGCAATGAGCGCGCGCTGCGCGGCGGAAGTCGCCGGGCAGGTGGATGTGGTGATTACCAACCTTCCGGATAGCCCGGACGTGGAAAAAGTGGCCTTTGGGCCAGGCGGGGTGATCGAGCAGGCTCACCCGGGGCTGATCTTCGTAGATAACTCTTCGATCAAACCGGCTTCGGCGCGCAGGATCGCCCAGGTTTTGGGGGAGTCGGGCGTTCAATGCCTGGATGCGCCGGTCAGCGGCGGCGACATTGGCGCGCGCGAAGGAACCTTAACCATCATGGTCGGCGGGCCGGCGGAGGCATTAGAGCGGATCATGCCTGTCTTGCAGGCAATGGGCAAGAAAATCACGCATGTAGGCGAAAGCGGTTGTGGACAGATTGCCAAGGCGGCAAACCAGATCATGGTCGCGGCGCAGATGGTGGCGATGGGTGAACTGCTGATTTTTGCCAAGAAAGCCGGCGCCGATCCGCAGAAAGTGGTTGAAGCGATCCGAGGCGGCGCGGCGCAGTGTTGGACGCTGGATGTCAAGCCGCCGCGCCTGTTTGCTGCAAACCGCACGCCGGGTTTCAAGGCGCATATGCAGGCTAAAGACCTGGCAATTATCATGGACACTGCGCGAGAATATGGCGTTGCCTTGCCCTCGGCGGCGGTGGACGCGCAGCTTTTCAATGCCATGCTCCAGCTAGACATGGCAAACCTGGATAACTCGGCGGTTATTGGCGTCATCGAAATGCTGACCGGGGAAAAGCTCTTGGATCAGGAATAAGATGGCCGAAAACAAAAAATCTATCCCCGGCATCCTGTTACGGGTCATGATTTTAACGCTCGTTTCTATGCTGGCTCTGACGGCCTGTAATGGACCGGTCAGTTCCTATAGCAACCAGCCAACAGCGACCTCCTCCATTTGCCTGGAGGGCATCTGGGCGATCCGTGACCCGGAAGTTTTCTATCGTTATGCGCTCCCACCCGGCGCGTTCGATCAAAGCACACTGGCATTCAAAGACAGCAGCGGCGGGATCGGTTATCGTTTCGACAGCAAAGGCGTATTGACTATCGAAGCGGTTAACTTTATTGGAAAATTTGATGTCAAACAAGGCGCGGAGGTTGCCCCACTCGAGATCAAGATCAGCGGTTTTGCCAGCGGCGCGTATACGATCAACGGTGATACGGTCAGCCTGAATAATGTGCTTTCCAGTGAGATAGCATTTGTGGCGCTGTATGATGGCGACAACATGATGGATACTAAGAAGGCGGCCGAGTTTGTCCCGCTTTTCTTGCCTCCTTACACAACTGCCCGGTTTGAATGCAGCGCCGATAAACTGATCTTGCAAATCCTGAATTTCCCGGGTTACCAGGAAAAACTGGAGTTTCAGCGCGTGACCAAATGAGCCGACTTTGCAACCATAATCAAGGATCTGCGTATATTGAATTAGCAAAACGATCTATTTACCTGGCCAGAATATGCGCTGCGGTTCGATCCATAAACCCGGCGCTGGCCTGAGGAGCATGGTAGTGCTGGATAACGAGTCTGAATGGCTCAGAAAAGCGCAAAGCGGTGATGTGCAGGCGTTTACCGGCCTGTTAGAGGCGTATCAACGGCCGGTCTTTAACCTGTGTTATCGCATGTTGGGCAACGCTCAGGATGCAGAGGATGCTGCGCAGGAGACTTTTTTGCGCGCTTACCAATCTTTGAAACGTTATGATAACAACCGTCCGTTTTCGACCTGGCTGTTGTCCATTGCGGCGCATTATTGTATTGATCAGATCCGTAAGCGCAGAGTACAAATCGTGTCAGTCGAAGATCTGCCAACGCCCGATCTGCCAGAGCCTTCGCCTGGGATGGAGTCGAATTTGAGTAAGAAAGAGGAGCAGCAAAGAATCAAAGCTGTGATCGGCAAATTGGATGAAATGGATCGTGCGGCGGTGGTAATGTATTACTGGTACGATTTTTCTTATGAGGAAATATGCCAGGCGCTTTCGTTAAGTATAAGCGCCTTAAAAAGTCGTTTGCACCGCGCGCGCCGGATGATGGCAGAGCAGTGGTTGAAAATGCAGCCTGGACCTGCCGCCCAAAATTCCACATCTGCGCCACGGCGCGAGAGATTACAGGCAGAAAGGATGGCGCCATGAACCACAAACCCGCCATGGATTGGTTATTCGACGAACCAACCGAACTATCTCAAAATCAATCCCAGATCTTGCAAGAACATCTGGCCGGTTGCGATAGTTGCCAGACTTTAGCCGAGTCGTATCGGCAGGTCGAGTATGCTTTACACCGGTCTGGGCAGATTGGGCCGGAAGCTGGTTTTACGGCGCGCTGGCAGGAGCGTTTACAAGTCAGCCGGCAAAAAGCGCATCGCCGGCAAATCGTTGTTTCCCTGGCTCTTGTGTTGGGTGGGGCGCTGGCGTTGGTCGGGCTGCTGGTTTATATGGCCTGGCCGTGGCTGCGTTCGCCCAATTTGCTGGTGTGGACCTGGATTTACCAATGGATTATGTTGCTAACGTATGCTAATTCTGTGCGCGAAGCAGTATCGCCGTTTGCTCGGGATGTTGCAGGGCTGACTCCCTGGTTTGCCTGGGTTATCGGTTTTGGCATAATCAGCGAGATGGCAGTATTGTGGGTTGTTTCGTATAAGTTATTGACCAACCCACGGAGGGTTACCAAATGAAACAATTTTTAAAACTGGTATTCGGCGTTTCCTTTATTGTGATTCTGGCCTGGCTGTTAGTGGGTTTCCAGCTGGGCGGTATGACCGGCTTGGGTAGTCTAGCTGGCAGTGGGTTGTCGCAAATAGCCGCCCGCGCCCTGCCTCTCCAATCCGAACCCGCGATCGGAACCCGGCAACAAGGGCAAAACGGCGATAAATTGGTGCTTGGCGATACATATACCCTGGCAAGTGGAGAAAGCCTGGATGGCGACTTGCTGGTTTTCGGCGGATCGGCAATCCTGGAGGAAGATTCTATTGTTGAGAAAGATGTCATCGTTATTGGGGGGACGGTTAATATCAACGGTAAGGTGAGGGGCGATGTCAGCGCAGTAGCCGGGATGGTTTCGCTGGGCGGCAGCGCGATGATTGAAGGCGATGTCAATTCAATGGCGGGGCAGTTGGCCCGCGACGAGGGCGCCAGGATTGAAGGCGAGGTTAATACCGGAACGATGGGTCCATTCTCGCTCACAGCGCCTGGAACGCTTCATATTCCTGGCCTGGAGAAACTGCCTCCAATCACTTTGCCGCGCAGCGCCGGCCAGCCAGCCGTCAATATCGGATTCAACCCCCTGTGGGATGGCTTATGGTGGCTGATCCGTTCTTTTCTATGGGCAGCGTTGGCGGTAGTGGCAGTCTTACTGCTGGAACAACGCAGTGAGCGCATCGCGGAAAGTGTGACTAAAAGCCCCTTCGTGGCTGGCGCGATGGGCTGCCTGACAGTATTCATTTTCCCATTTGTTCTGCTTGTGCTGGTGATTACCATCTGCGGCATTCCCTTTGCTTTGATCGGCGTTTTTGTCTTGTGTCTTGCCTGGGGATATGGCATCATTGTTGTCGGATACGAAATCGGCAAGCGCCTTGAGCGGTTGTTCAAAACAGATTGGGCGGCGCCCGTTTCTGCCGGAACCGGTACATTCATTCTCACCTTGGGGTTGAACGGGATAGGCGCGCTGATACCTTGTGTGGGTTGGATGGCGCCAGCGGTTGTTGGGCTGGTCGGGCTAGGGGCCGTGTTGCTTACCCGTTTTGGCGGACGGATCTATCCATATGACGAACCGGGCAGCGACGTCAGCCGTATCCCGGATCCGCTTCCACTTGCTCCCGAAGCGTCCGGTGCGGCTTTGAGCGCTCCAGATGCTTCGCCTGAGATTTTGCCTCTGCCCGGTGAACAGGCTGATCAGACAGATAGATAGAGAAATCGTAGGGTTGCGCCCAGAACGATCAGGATTTGTCCCAGGTGGTAGGTAATCATGGTGATTACTCGCGCATTCGGCAAGGGGGAGACGAATTTGTTGTATGCCAGGGTCGTGTCTGAGATGAAGAATAGCAAGGCGCCGCTGCTGGCAAAAACACCGGCGAAGATGCGCCAGTCTTGTCGAAGTAATGTAGAGAGCGCCGAAAACAGCATCAGGCTGATCACCAGGGAATAAATGAACACCGGCGGCTTAAGTGAACGATTCCCGCTTGCTGCCAGCCCCGCCGCGATCCGGCGGTAGACCTGAAAGCCGGTGAAGAGTACCACGACAAGCAAGATGAGACTGGCTGCGTTAAACATTGCAGATGCAGAATTGAAACCGATCAGGTAGCAGATATGCCCGATCAGAAATGAAACCAGGCCGGGGATAAATTGCTCGCGGGGCAGCATGAGGAAAATATCGCCGCCCATTGAGAAGAGCAGCCCCAGAGCGAACCACAGCATCCAGCCGCCGAACCCGCCGTTAAGCCCCACCCAGGCGAGCAACGCCACCATGGTAGCCGGTTTGGCGAAATACTCGATCCGTTTCCATTTCTTGGCTACAGCAATCCAATCCAGTATGGCGATGATAATTGCCAGGATAAGGAATTCATATCGCATGGTTTGCTCCTGTCTGATGGGTCTTGAGGGCTAATAACCGAAGGCGCGTAACACTTTATCATCATCGCGCCAGTTTTGGCGTACTTTCACATTCAATTGTAAAAATACCTTCCGGCTGCTCATTGCCTCGATCTCTTTCCGCGCCGCGCTGCCGATTTGCTTGAGCATCTGACCGCCCTTACCGATCACAATCGGTTTATGGGATTCTTTTTCGACGAACAGGGTGGCTTCAATATAGGCGCCATGTTCTTCCCGCTCGGTGAACTGATCCACGCGGATGGCAATGCCGTGCGGGACTTCATCCCTCAGCAATTTTAGCGCCGCTTCACGGATAAGGTCGGCGGCCAGTTCGCGCTCATACAGGTCAGTTAATTGTTCCTCGGGAAAAAACGGCGCTCCCTCCGGCAAGTGGGACAGGATCGCCTCCAGTAGAATATCCAGGTGATCGCCGCGTAACGCGGATACCTGGATGGGTTGCGCCTGGGGGATGGCCTGGCAAAACGGCGCCTGCTTGGCTTCCAGCGCGGCTGGCTCAATCAGATCAATTTTATTCAACGCCAGGATAACCGGCCGGCTGCGTTTCAGGCGGTTGATCCGCTCGAAGAGCAATTGATCTTCGCTATCCGGCGGTTGGCTGGCGTCTACCACGCATAAGATCAGGTCTGCTTCTTCCAGCGTCTGCTCGGCCTCCTGGTTCATCAATTCGCCCAGTTTATGGCGCGGCGCATGTACGCCGGGTGTATCCACAAAAATAACCTGTCCGCGCTGCTGATCATCTTGCAGAGTCAAAATACCCATTTGGCGTTTGCGTGTGGTTTGAGGGCGGGGTGAGACGGCGGCTATTTTTTGTCCCAGGAAAGCGTTGATTAGGGCCGATTTGCCGACATTTGGCCGACCAATCACCGCAACAAAACCAGCTTTGAATACCGATTCATTTTCTGTCATAGCTAACATTTTATCAAAGAATAGCTTAGGATTTGCTAATAAAAATCTCTCAATTTTGTCTTGACCTATAGGCGCAGAATCGGTATAATGTTCTTTCGTCTAATCTATGCCTGGCCTGCCTTTCGTTCAAAATAGTTTGACTAATTGGGGCATCTGGCTGATATTCGGTTGTGAAAGACCACGATAAAACATTTCCTGGACAATCCAGGAGGTTTCATTTTCCGCGTGCGAAAGGTTTTCGCAGCCATCCGCAGTTCGTTTGATCCGCAAGTATCAGGAGATATCGCATGGCGACCGCTTTGCCGAGCAAATCATATGCGCGTATTGACGTGAAATTACCTCTGCCCGATTTGATCGAAGTTCAAATCGAATCCTTTAAACGCTTGAAGTCCGAAGGTCTGGCTGATCTGTTCCATGAGCTTTCCCCAATCGAATCCTATAACAAAGGGATGAAGCTTTTTTTCCCCAGCCGCTCACCAGAGGCAAAGGAATTTAACCTCAAATACCGGTTTGAGGATCCGAAGCACAGCATTGAGGAATGCGTTGAGCGTGACCTGACTTACGCCAGTCCTTTGTACGTAGAAGTGTTGCTTTCTGGCCCGGATATCCCTCAACCGATCACCCAGCCGATCTTTCTTGGCGACTTCCCTGAGATGACCGAGAAAGGCACTTTCATTATCAATGGCACCGAGCGGGTGGTTGTTTCCCAGCTAATCCGCTCTCCGGGCGTCTATTTTGAAGCTCCGTTGGATCGTGCGACTGGACGTCCGCTGGCAATGGCAAAATTGATCCCCGATCGCGGCGCCTGGATGGAATTTGAAACCCGAAAAAGCGATTACATGACCCTGCGGTTCAATCGGAAACGCACTGTACCGGTGACGATTTTCCTGCGCGCGCTGGCGGCAGTCCAGGATAGCCTGCCCGGCGCTCCTTCCCCGCTCAATACGGGGACAGATGAAGAATTGCTGGAACTCTTCCGGGAAGTAGATAACAACCCCGACCGGATGTTCATTGCCTCCACGCTGTACCAGGAACCGGATTGGGATCTTTCGCACGGGTTAACCATTGCCGAAGCCGCCCTGTTGGAATTCTTCAAGCGCATGCGCCCCGGTGATCCGGCGACTCTGGAAAATGCGCGCGATTTCCTGGAAGAACAGCTTTTTGACCAGCGTCACTACGATTTGGAGCGCGTCGGGCGCTATAAGCTCAATCAGAAACTCGACCTGAACGAACTGGTGCCGATCACGCATCGCATGGTGACTAAATGGGACATCGTGCGCCTGTTGCGCCGGATGATTATGATTAATAACGGGACGCAATCGGCCGATGATATTGACCACCTGGGAAACCGCCGCGCCAAGACGGTCGGCGAGCTGATCCAGAATAAGCTGAGGGTCGGTCTGCGGCGGATGGAACGGGTTATCAAAGAGCGGATGTCTATTCGCGACCAGGAACAGATCTCCCCAATCACGTTGATTAACATCCGTCCGGTTGTAGCCGCTCTGCGCGAATTCTTTGGTTCCAGCCAGCTTTCACAATTTATGGATCAAACCAATCCCTTGGCTGAATTGCGTCACAAACGGACGTTATCCGCCCTGGGGCCTGGCGGTCTGCGACGGGAGCGGGCGGGTTTCGATGTCCGTGACGTGCATCATTCGCATTACGGTCGTATCTGCCCGATTGAAACCCCTGAAGGTCCCAACATCGGCTTGATCGGGCGTTTGGCTTCATTTGCTCGCGTTAACGAATATGGTTTTATTGAGACGCCATACCGGCGGGTCCGCAAAACTTTGAAAACAACGGATGAACGGCTGGTGGGCAAGGCGCTGCGCGAGACGATTGCAGACCCGGCCACTGGCGAAGTGATCTGTAAGGATGGCGAGCGCGTGACGGCTGAAATGGTTGAGCGGATTGCCAAAGCCAAGCCCGAGGTCCTGATTTTCCCGTTTGTTACTGCTGAAACCGAGTACCTTTCGGCGGATGTAGAAGACCGGTTTGTGATTGCACAGGCGAACACCCAACTGACCGGCCAAAACGAGTTTGGTTTGCAACGGGTTTCTTCTCGCTACCACTCCACTTTCATCTTTTCAAAGCCGACCAACATTGATTACATGGATGTCGCGCCGCATCAGATCGTAGGCATCAGCGCCGCGCTGATCCCCTTCCTGGAACACGATGACGCCAACCGTGCCTTGATGGGCTCAAACATGCAGGCTCAAGCTGTGCCGCTGTTATCGCCGGATGTGCCGCAGGTTTCGACGGGCATGGAGTATCACGCCGCAGTCGACTCAGGCCAGGTCGTGTTGGCCGAGGAAGATGGCGAGGTGGTTTCGGTAACCGGCAGAAGCGTTACGATGCACTATCCGGATGGCGACCAGCGTGTTTATCACCTGCGAAAATACCAGCGTTCGAACCAAAGCACCTGCATAGACCAGCGCCCGGCGGTTGTAAAAGGCCAACGGGTGAAACGCGGCGACGTAATTGCTGATTCTTCATCTACCGAGACGGGCGAACTGGCCCTGGGTCAGAACGTGAGAGTGGCGTTTATCTCCTGGGAAGGCGGCAACTTTGAAGACGCCATCTTAATCTCGGAACGCCTGGTTCAAGATGATCGCTTTACTTCCGTGCATATCGAAAAATACGAGATCGAATCGCGCGATACGCGCCTGGGGCCAGAGGAGATCACGCGCGACATTCCGAATGTCGGCGATGAAGCGATCAAAGACCTGGACGATCACGGGATCATTCGCATCGGCGCGGAAGTGGGCCCGAACGACATCCTGGTCGGCAAGATCTCGCCAAAAGGCGAAAAAGAATTGACCCCCGAAGAACGCTTGCTGCGGGCGATTTTTGGCGAAAAATCACGCGATGTGAAAGATACCTCCTTGCGTATGCCGCACGGCGAACGCGGCAAGGTCGTAGATGTCAAAGTTTTCACCCGCGAAGATAACGCCGATCTCTCGGCTGGCGTGGATATGATGGTGCGCGTCTCAGTCGCCCAGCGGCGCAAGATCACCGCCGGCGATAAGATGGCAGGACGGCACGGCAATAAAGGCGTGGTTTCGAAAGTTGTTCCGGTTGAAGATATGCCCTTCCTGGCGGATGGTACGCCGGTTGATATTATTTTGAACCCCTTGGGCGTGCCAGGACGTATGAATATCGGTCAGGTATTGGAAACCCACCTGGGATGGGCTTCCAGCCGCCTGGGTTTCCGGGCGATTTCGCCGGTCTTTGATGGCGCGCGAGAAGAAGAGATTGAAGCAGAGCTGGCGCGCGCCTGGATGATTGACCTGGCATGGAAGCGGACGACCCAGACTGCTTGGGAGTGGCTGCAAAGCGTGGAATTTGACCCTTCCACCATTCAAGATGATGATGAAGTCAGGCGGCTATACCTTGAAACTTGGCTGGGCGATCGTGGCTATGATGTTTACCAGTTGATTTCAGATCCCACTTACGCCAGGCGCTCGACTTTGCGCGAATGGCTGCGCGATAACGGTTATGACCCGGATAAGGCGCTGGTATTCGAAGATTCGTCCTTCGACCTGGTGGAGCGCAGAGAATTTGACCAGCAAGCGGTGAATGCTTGCTTGCGTTTGTGGCTCGAAGACCTGGGCGAAGATGTTAAAGAATTGCCGGATGAGGCTCTGGCTGGTAAGGCAGAGGAAATTAGCCTTTCCCAGGGGCGGCCTATTCCTACGCTGGGCAAGCAGGTACTGCGGGATGGCAAGTCTGGCGAGCCGTATGACCAGGCGGTTACAG
>Ga0172371_10006022_pt1 | contig 17792 bp, 13 predicted proteins | sample Lak12m_FD_114543 | JGI IMG/M metagenome (GOLD analysis project Ga0172371, IMG submission 114543) | Freshwater microbial communities from Kabuno Bay, South-Kivu, Congo - kab_022012_12m | ecosystem: Environmental > Aquatic > Freshwater > Lake | place: Democratic Republic of the Congo: South-Kivu...
ATTCAAACAAGTTCACAAGCTGTAAGCTTGTGAATAAATTTCTGTAAATTATATTTCAGCTTGTAACCAATAATTTAAATCCAGGATTAGGTACTATTGTGCCACTAATTTCTTTAATTTATGCTCATAATTATAGAACATTTCCAACAGTGAAAACGATGATTAAACTGCCATGCATCTGTCTCTACCTAAATGTTGCGTAAAATATGATGTCCCGAAAGCTTTCGGGAATCATAAATGCAAAAACTGTTTTGCAACTGATGGGTTAATACAGTTGAATTTAGACTGTTTTTATTGTATTCTAAAAGCATAATTCTAATTGGATATAAATTCATGAGAAATCCATTTACCTTAGGGATAGTTAAAAAGAAAGATTTCTGTGACAGGGAGAAGGAGATAGACAACCTTCTGCGCTATGCAGAGAACGGGCAGAACGTTGTTCTTTTCTCACCGAGGCGGTACGGAAAGTCTTCACTGGTATCACAGGTCTTCGAATTGCTCGCGGGTAAGGGACTTTTAACTATCTATGACCTTTTCCCGATATCTTCTGAGAGGGATTTCGTAACAAGGTTTTCAACTGCTATTTTCAGAAGTATTGGCAAGGGGGCATATCCACGGACCATGGCTGCCAAGTTTAAGAACCTCTTCAGCATCAGTTCTCTAATTGCCAAATCCTTCCTCCATCATAAAAACTATCGGTATTATGCCAAAATCAGCAGGGCTTTACCATATCCGCTGCATTTTTTAGGTTTCCAATGTCAAATAGTCTGACCCTGCACACTAAGTAAGTAGTTTCAAATTATTTCATTCTGAGGCAATTGCAAAAGTCCCTATTTTGTCACCCTGAACGAAGTGAAGGGTCTTATACCATATTGATTTTGCAAGATTCTTTGCTTCGCTCAGAATGACATTTTACTAAGCTTTTAGACTTTTGCAATTGGCTCATTAGGTTTAATTTCTAACACTTTCTTATAAGCAGCGATTGCTGAATCACGGCGGTTCATGCCAACGAGTCTGTTTTTCTGATCTTCCTTTTCTGTGGTGGTGTTGTTAGATCGTTTCCCTGATCACCTTTGCAAGTAGTGCTGTGGCTATGACGAGTTGCTCCTCCGGATTGAACAAAGAACCGAGCAAGACAGCCTGTGCGGCCCTGTTCATGAGGCGCTCGTCGTACCGGGCACCTGGGCAGCATCGGCGTAGTTCAGCCACAAGATATGTGAAGTTTTCCGAACGGGACGGCTTGCGTGCAGAACCGAGCGAATTATAATCAAGGGCATTCTCGCGCAAAATGATAGTTGGGGCATCTCCGGCGTAGAGGTTGACAAACCGTTCCCGTACCTCTGTCGTTACATCTCGGGTCGTCTTCGTAGTCTTAGTGATCATCATGCCACCGGAAAGCACTGCACGTCCCAAGTTTATTGAGCGATCTTTGAGGATTTCGGTGGTGGTGCCACGGGAGATCCTAATGCCATGCAGAATAAGGTCGATATCTTGAAAGGAGATGTCAAGGTTGTCGCCCTTCTCTGTTTCGACGTGAAGTTCACGCTCGCCGAGGCTGAACCTTTTCACAATCCATGCACAAGCTGCGGTATCGATCTCGTCAGCCGTAAGGACCACTGCCTTAAATCCGGCAGAATGAAGTTGTTGCACAAGCTGTTTTGCCAGTTCCTTCTCAGCAAAGACAGCAACTGTCAGAGGACCGTTTCCGGGGGCGCGCAGGCGTGTTAATGCCTCATAAAGTGTTACCTTCAGGACCGCAGCCAAGGAGTTGGCCAATGTTTCTTTATCCTTATTCATGCTATGTATCGCAACGACATGCATTGTTTTTGAAGGTCCTGCTTTCTTACACAACCATCAGTGAGCAGTTATCGGGAAGGGTGTCCCCTTTATTTATTACCTGTTATAACACTCACTTTTGATCAGTATATCATATGTGTTGCTTTCAGGAAGGATTATTTCCTATCTGCTACTTCCTGAAGGCAACACCTTCCAACCATTTGTGAGGAATAACACTTTATAGTGGAAATCGTTGCCGAGAAAGCCACACAGGAACCGGATTGCGGGCGGATATAGTATGAGTACGAACCGACGGGGCGAGCGTTTCTTCAGCATGCCGCTGAACCGGCCAATATGTCGGGCGGAGTGTCTTTCATATGTTGATAATAAGAAAACTTGTTATCACCCTTTTTTGCGTGGATAACAAGTTAGAAAACATAGTCATATCCATCAAAAGATGTCATATCCTTGCTCATTTGGAGCACTTGGCGTATGATAACAAGAAACCAGTTAATAATATTGTTATGCCAGGCTATCTGGCCCAAGGAACTTATGAAATATCGTGATAACTGGGAGCTGATAACCAGACATTTCAAAGCCATAAAATAGATTATCCTGTTATTTTTCCTGCCATTGACATATCCATAATCAATACGTATACTACACGTATATAGAGAGGAGGATTTCAATGCAAAAAAAGTTGACCATAACCATAGATGAGGAAGTTTATGAAGGTCTTCATAAGGCCATCGGCCCTCGCAAGATCAGCAAATTTGTTGAGGAATTGGTTCGCCCGCACGTAGTTCGCCCAAATCTGGAATTGGCATACTCCCAAATGTCAAAAGACAAAAAGAGAGAAGCAGAAGCCCTGGATTGGGCAGAAACAACTTTTAAGGACATAGCGCATGAAAAGAGGTGAGGTCTGGTGGGTTAATTTTGATCCCTCAGTCGGCGGAGAGATCAGAAAAAAACGTCCTGCCGTGATCGTTAGCAATGACGCATCAAATAAGTTCCTTAATCGAGTTCAAGTTGTTCCTCTAACCAGCAAGACAGATCGCCTGTATCCTAGTGAAGCACTTGTTATTTTTGACGGTAAAGAAAGCAAGGCCATGGCCGATCAACTGGCTACTGTAAGCAAGTTGAGACTTTTTAAACGTGCCGGTGTACTTTCAGAAGAAGATATGCTCAGGATTGGTGAGGCAATTAAAATACAATTAGATATTTATTAGAAAAGGGCTAACAACCGGCTCGACCCGACACGGATTAGCCTCTGATGGTTTTGCATCAAGGTGGTTGCCCGTGCGGGTCATCCGAAACGTTAGGCGGAAGGAAATCAGCGTACGAAAAATGATACCTGACACCAATTTTTTCCAAAAGGAGAGAACAATGCCCTGCCAAGTTTTGGGAATGCATCATTCAAAAGGAAAATCACGCCACTAATCTTCTAAGTTCTGTTTAGTAGAATGGAAAATGAACAGATATCGAAAATTGATGCTTTTGCACAGTACTGTGAGAACTTCACAATGACCGCTAAATCACCAGATTGTTGACTTCTATTGAAAGCTTAAAAATAGTAAGCCCACTTATAAAAAATCATTAATTTTTTCTCAAAGACACTTCCATTAAAACAAGGATTGAAACGATATATTCGATGGTGATTCCGTCCAAATCTCAGGGAATCTGCTTAGCATCAGGTCCACCTCCTCTGCCTGATTTTATGATGATCAGCCCAATAAGGAAGATTCATTAATGTGGCTAAATTATATTTTCAATATTGTCGCCACTTTTATAGCCTCAATCATGCTTGACGGATTTGCCATACCCTTCCATGCAATGTCATAAGCAGTACCGTGGTCGGGAGAGGTTCGAATAAATGGAAGGCCGACTGTAACATTTACCCCCTTATCAAATGCAATCATCTTTAAAGGAATTAACCCCTGATCATGATACATACAAACGACAATATCAATTTCTCCTTTAAAGGCCTTATAGAAAACCGTATCTGGCGGGTACGGGACTGAAACGGGAATCCCTTCTTTTGTTGCATCTTTAACAGCAGGAATGATCTTTTTTATCTCTTCATCACCGAATATTCCTTTTTCTCCTGCATGTGGATTAAGTCCTGCAACAGCAATCCTCGGATTTTTAATCCCGAGCATGTCACATGCCTTCTTTGCAAGCCGGATAGTGTTTAATAACCTTTGCTTTGTAATTAGATCCGGCACATTCTTTAATGCCGTGTGGATTGTGACAAGAATTACCCTCAGGGGCTCGCCAATAAGCATCATTGCATAGTCCTTTGTATTGGTTAAATCAGCAAGCATTTCGGTATGGCCAGGCCATGTAAAACCGGCCATCTTCAATGCTTCTTTTGATATAGGAGCTGTAACAATGCCGTCAGCCTCTTTATTTAATACAAGCTCAACAGCCTTTTTTATGTAGCTCACACATGCCCTGCCGCCCTCAGCAGTCGGTTTGTTTTTCTTAAATTTTCCAATCTGAAAATCCCCCCTTCCCCCCTTTCCTAAAGGGGGGGCAGGGGGGATTACATTCATTTCCTTGTGTGTCGCCTTTAGAGATATTTTTGTTGTTTCCTCTATATTAATAAGTTCAATAGTCTCTTTTGCTGGCTTAGATTCAGAAGGCGACTCGATTATCCTTAATTTTGCAGGCAGCGTAAGCAGGTTTAAAGCCTTTTCCAGTACAACCCTGTTGCCGACAACTACAGGAGCACGGTAATCTCTTAGCTCAGGAGAACAAAGGGCTTTTACAATTATTTCAGGCCCGACTCCGCCAGGGTCTCCCATTGTGATGGCAAGTCTCCTCATGCTATTTTTTTAAAAATCCTCATTCAGTTGTATTTTGATACAGGCCTTTTTCCTGAGGTCATTAATATGAGACTTCAGACGCTGGTTTAATTCCTTCTCGATAAGATAGTTTTCAATCTTCTCCCTTACAGTCTCAAAATCTTTTCCTTGAAAATCATCGATGTGTTTTTTATAGAAATCTACCAGTTCTTCTTCTTTTATGCTTATAATGGTCTTTATCCTCAGATCAATGTATTCCCTGAGTAATTCATCCTCGGAAGGCGCCTCTAATCTGATCTTTTTTGCCTCTCTGAGGAGGAGTACCCTGTTAATCATTGTATCCAGAACCTCATTTCTTGTTATGTCCGGAATTGCCTTTACTGTGGCAGCATATTTCATCTCTAACTCGCTGAGGGTTATCGCAGAATCATCCACAAATGCGACTACGCGGTCCCTGATCTCTCCAGTGGCCGGTGACCAGTAACCAGTGATCAGCATGAAAGCAATAAATAATGAATAAAAAAATTTGTATAATGTTTTTTGTTGTCTTTTCAGCTGTTCACTGTTCACTGATCACTCCTCACTGTTTTAGAACGCATGCCCTATGCTGAAATGCAGTTCGCCGCTGCTTTCGCCTTTTTCTTTCTGAAGTTTGTGCCCGTAGTCAACCCTTACAGGTCCAACTGGAGTGTTGTACCTCAAGCCAAGCCCTGTGGTAAATTTAAAATCTACGGGATTTATGTCGCCGGCCTTCAACCAGACATTTCCTCCGTCAAGGAAAGCAACGAGCCCTATGCCTTTACCTAACGAGGTTCTTATTTCAAGGTTTTCCATAAGAAAGGCGTTTCCGCCTGTGGGGTTCCCGTCAGAACCTTTTGGCCCAAGGGTATCCTGCGCATAACCTCTTACAGTTGTTCTGCCGCCGAGAAAAAATCTCTCGACAATTGGAAGTTCCTTAGTCCTATGGTAACCCTGAGCCAAGCCCCCTCTTAGTGATGCGGCAAGGGTAACCCTTTTGGCAAGTTCATAATAAACATTACCGTAGAATATAATTTTTATAAAATTTGTTTCTGATAAAAAAACGGGCGAAGTAAATTTAAAAGAGATTCCTGACAGAATTCCTTCCCTTGGGTCAAATGGATTATCACGCGTGTCGTAAACAATCCCGGGTTTTATACCGCTTATGACAAGTGTGCCCGTGTCCTCCCTGCTCAGTATAACATCAGGTTTTACATTAAACGTATTCACAAGAGAGAATTCATAATATAATTCAGACTTTAAAATATCACTGAATTTCTTTTCGAGACCCAGTGTAACATTATTCCTTGTCAGTCTATACCGGGTCTCCCTGGTGTCTATATTTATTTCTCTTTTATCCTCACCGAGTAAGAATGCCCTGAATTGCAGCGGCGTGCCCATAAACCATGGCTCGTAATACTGCAATATATACCGTTTCTCAAGTGAACTCAGCTCAAGCCTTAATGAAGACTGCCTGTTCATGCCCCAGAGGTTCCTATAGCTTAAATCTATAAATCCCCTGAATCTCTCGTATTCAGCATATCCAAGACTTAGCTCTACTGCACCTGCATTGCCCTCGCGCAATTTTATAAGGACATCCTTCTTGTTGTCATACATGTCAAGCACTTCCATATAAACATCTGAAAATAAACCTAACTTGTAAAGCTTCTGCCTTTCCTTATTAAGGATGCGGTAATCGAACGGCGTGTCTTCTTTTTGTTGCAGCTCCCTTTCTATTACCGTATATTTTGTATTATTGTTCCCGGTAATTATTGTTTTACCAAATAGTGTTTCAGTACCTTCGTCTATCTGGAAGGTTATAGATGCTTTCTGCCCGACGATTTCCCTATTTACTGATACAACTGCTTCGATAAGACCATTGCTATTGTATAAATCAATAATCCGGTATCTCGCATCAGAAATGTCTACTTCATTGTAAACGTCCCCGGGTTTTATATTAATTGCCTTTAATATCTCTGCCTCGGGGATAAGGTTTGCTCCGGTAATATTTACACTTTCTAGCTCTATCCTCAACCCTTCATTTATCTTGATAATGATATCTATTTCATTTGGTAATCCCCCCTCACCCTTGTTTTCTAAAGGGTGAAAGGGTGGATTCGTCCGAAACTCTTCGATATTGGCTGAGCGGTATCCGAGGGCATTGTAAAAATTTTTAAGTGTCTCTCTATCTGTATCGATAAGGTCAGGGTTATAAATATTTTTTTCTTTAAGGGACATAATCTCTTTAAGGTTTTTTTCTGGAAGACTGCTGCCGATCAGGGAGATCTCCCTTATCCTGACTCGCGGTCCTTCGAATATAAAGAAATTAAGGTATATAAGATCATCTTTTAATGTTATTACAGGGGCAATCTGTGCAAATGGATATCCTTCTTTATGGTATAGTGATAACATCCTGTGTATTGCCTCTTCCACGATATCATCACTGAAGGCTTCTGACTCAAAAAAAGGCATTTCTTTAAAAAGGGCTTTTGTAGAGACTGCATAGTTGTCTACTGTCGAGATCTGCAGACGTTTGCCCGGGTTTACAGAGATGTCGAGTATCCCATCAGCAAAGGTATATGGCCCCACAACAGGATTGAAGTATCCGGTTCTTTTATAGTCTGCTTTTATCCTCTCAAGGTCTTTTTTCAAAATTGTCTGGTCGTAGATATCTCCATCAGATAATTTCATCACAGCCTTGATCTTATCGTCTGCACCTGAGATTTTTATTTTTTTTATTCTTTCTGCCTCACCTGTATTAACCCGGAGATGAATGTTTATCCTGTATGGTTCTTTTAATCTTTCGAGCTCTGCGTTAACACTGGCATGCTGGAAACCCCGGAGCATTAACTTATGACTTAAATCTCCAATAGCCTTTTCAAGAATGTCACATCTCATAGCCTGGTTTTCTTTAATAGGAAATAGATCTTTTATAGTCTTTCCGGGAATGGCATAATCACCTTCTACATAAATGTTTTTTATAAAATTCTTTTCCTTTACATTAATAATAACCTTTGCTTTTTCTCCGTCAATTGTCTCAACTGAAATATCCTCGAACATCTCCTTTAAAAAGGCCCTTTTTATGCCTAATCTTACACTTTCTGCATCTATTGATTTTCCGGGTTTGATGTCCAGGATATAGAGAAGTTCATCTTTACCTAGCGAGTGAAGCCCTTTAATTTCCACCTCACTGACTACTGAACCCGATGCCTCACAAGGTAAGAAATAAGAAATGAGAAGTAAGAAATAAAGAATAGGAATAAAAATCTTTCCCAATTCCCAATTCCCAATTCCCAATTCCCATTTATTATTCATTTGAACTCGAACCTGAATTTTATATCACCTCCTACACTTCCTTTTTCATCCCTGAGTCCTATAAGCGAGACATTCTTATCAAGTATATATTCGAGCCTGAGTATCTGTTCTTCTGTGGAACCTAATAAGGTTGTGTAGGTTACAAACAACCTGTTGCCAACAAGCCTTTTTGATACAGATACCCGTGGGCCTATTGTGCCGGTGGCTTTTGAAACATAAGGTTCAACCTGAAACCTGTCTAAACCGGTCAAAGTCCTCATTCTTTCTTCGACGACATCCTGCGCCTTGCCTGTCAGGAATGACGTTGCCTCTCCTGCTCCGATACCTCCTTCAAGGCCTTTAAGTTGTTTTCCGACCTGTCCTACTGTAAGAAGGGCAAGAATGTCTGTCTCTTCAAGATGCGGGTCGGAGGACAAAGAAAGGTTGAAACAATCTATCTGGCCTTCGAGATTTAATCTGATGTTATATCCCTTTACAATAGTCTCGGCTGTAAGATTTATAACAGGCCTGATTCTGTGCGGGTCTGCAAAGTCAGCGCTGGCAAAGGTTATCCTGAATTCGTTGTTTCTGAAATAAGCATATCCTTCTGTAGATTCAAGCCTGCCAAACAGTACGGGACTTGATATTGACCCTTTTAATATCAAATCCACTCTTACCGGAGCCCTCGCAACATTATTATCAATGGAAATATTATTACTGCCTGAGACCTTTATATTAAGTTCTGCCCTCTCAAACATTGATACCTCAGCCCTGGGTATCTCTTTTGCTTTTGCCGCCAGAAGCCAGCTTCTCCACTCTACCGTTTTTTTATACCTGGCCCTGTTTATCTTTATATCGCCGGTAATATTTTGGGCGTCCAATGTGCCTTTATATAGAAGGCTGCCATCAAAATTTATACTGAAATCTTTTGAGATCAGAATTGTTATGTTATCAAGGTTTGCCTCTAAGTAAAATCTTTTTATGCGGAATGCCTTAAGGTAGAGAAGGCCCGACATGTTTATATCACCGCCTCCTATTTCTCCTGAAAGCTTCTGCAAAACAATCCTGTCTTCATCTATATATAAATAGCCGTTTATTGAGCTGGCGTAGTAAGGATAATCTTTCAGACCGAGGGAGGCATTTGATATATTCATTCCTCCATTTATCTCAGGCTTTTCCCATTTGCCCGAAATTGAAAAGACAAAATCAGCGTCTCCTTTCAGATGCTCTATTTTCTTTGAAAGGCCTTTTAATGGCGAAAGAGAAGAGCTGCCGTCAAGAAGAATGTTGTATCCCTTGCCAATTTCTATTTTCCCCTGGGATCTGAACGAAGTGTCTCCGCTCTTAATTGTAAATGCCGCAAAGGAAAAATTCCTGTTATTAACCAAAATATTTATATTTGAATCGTTCGAAAAGGTTTGTCCAAAAAGCGAAAGGATTAAATGGTTTATGGTTGCTGAAGCTGTAATGTTTTTTCTGTCACCCTTTATCTCGACCCGGCCTTCAAGATTAAGCTGCAAGTCTTCTGGCACATCCTTTAAAATCGAACTGATAATAAAATCATATCTGCCCGGCTGGATCTTGAGTTCAGCGCTCCATGGCAATTTATCGTCGAGATGTCCGTTGCCCCTGAGTATCATTTTTTCATTAAACAATGCAGCATTTAATAAGATATCCCTGTTCTTAATTTCAACATCTATGGCGCTATTGCCCATAGCTCTGCCTTTAAATGTGCCGCCTGTAACCCTGGCATTCAGTGTAATGGCAGGGTTTTCAAAAGTGCCGTGACCTTCTGATTGGAGGCTTAAAACAGCATCAACAGGCATATAATCAAGCCCGATATCCTTTATCAAAAGCTTTTGGGATGAGGCCCTGTAAGAGAACCTTTTGTCAGGTAAGAGCTTGCCTTCAGCAGTCAGAATAGATTTCCCCTTAATGACTGTAACCTTTTTTAAAGAAAGTTCTTTATTTGTATATGTAAAGACTAGGGATGCTGAATCAAATGGAATTTTTGATACCGAGGCCTTTTCTATAAAGGCCTTTCCGGAAACATTAAAGTCCTTATCTTTACCCCTTATCTTTATGTCTGCATTCAACCTGCCTTTTGCTAAGACGTCTTTATGGAATATCTGTATTGCCTGTCCAAAGTCTGTATTCTTAAGCGCTGCATTGAGGTCATATACCGGCGCTGAAAGCTCAAAGAGTTTTCTTGCTTCCGGGAAAAATATTTTGCCGGTTAAAGTATGTTCTTCGCCAGGCGATGTGAAAACTAATTTGTGTATCTCGAGGATGCTTTTTTCATATGAAAAGGAAGATGTAATATGCTCTACCAGATAGCCTCCTATGGAGAGTTTTGACATATTGGCCCTCCCGGATATCCTGGGATTATCAAAAGAGCCGGTTATCCCTCCAGAAAAATCCCCGCGACCTTTAAATTCTTTGTAATAAGGCAGGGTCAGGTCAGAGACTTCATTTGTAGTAAGGCTGCTATAAAGGCTTAGAGTCTTCTCTGCGATATCAACTGTGCCGTTAATGTTGAGATTCGATGAGGGTGTGCTTATTTGCATATTTGATAAAGATAGAATATTACCCTGCAGGGAGTAATTCCCTTTTATATCTTTTATCCTGTAAAGGACATTGTCACTATTTTTTACCCTCTGATCTTTGGCCCCGGCCTTATACGCAAACCAACCATCAGGGTTAAATTTGCTGCCTGATGTTGCAAGAGTTCCGTCTACCTTGCCTGCCGGTATATCAGGCTCCCATCCTATAAGTTTAAGTGCGGCGCCGCTATCTATTGAATTAAATTTTATGTTTAAGGAAAAGAATTTGGTAGCGGGCAGGGTTAAGGATGCCTCAGCCCGGGCTTTGCCGTTATATAAAAATGCAGCGCCATTTTTGAATTTCATTACTCCATCCCGGTAAAAAACCTCGCAACTGAGTGAATCTACAGCAACATTAAAAAGGTTTCCATTCCTGAGTCTTGCCTTTGCCTTTCCAGAGATATCAGAGAGATATCCGGTTATCTTGCCCTGAAAATCAACAAGTCCTTCTACCTTTGCCTTTGTCTTCAGAAGTTCCATTAATGTCTGCAGATAAAAATTACCGTTGAGTTTTAAATCTACAAAAATGTCTTTCAATCTCTGAAGTTTTTCAAATCTTATTTCACCCCTTGCAGAAATTCTACCGTTACCACTCTGCCTGAGGTTAAAAATACGTTTTACAGAATCAACTATCAGGGTTATTTCAGTTTTCAGGATGCCCTTTTCTCCGGAATAAAAACCTTTGCCTTTGAATTTAGAGCCGTAAGAACCGACTTCAAGGCTCTTCACCTCAATAGCATCTTTTTTAAATACAAGGGAGGTGTCAATATTACCTGTAATTTCAGGCAATCCTTCCTTTCTTATGTCGAATTTTTTTATAGATATCTTCAGTTTTTGGGTTTTTTGCAGGATTATTTCACCTGCGAGACCTTTGATATCTAACACGTCTTTTAAATCACCTCTGAGAGAAATAATGCCATTAACAACCTCGAGCACCTTTATCTTGACCTTAAATGTTGTGCTTCTTTCTTTCTCGAGATATGTTTTGACACTATTTATTATCTTTTCTAGTTGTTCTTTGTTTGTAGAGATATCAGGTTCCTTTATTACAAGCCTCTGTATAGAAAGATTCCGGCTTAAAAGACCTGAAAGATCAATATACCCTTTTACCATTTTTGAAAATAGTATTCTATTGCCATCATCATCGAAAACCTTCAGTCCTTTTGCTTCTATAAATAATGGGAATAAATTGATGTAAACCTTCTGCGCTATGACTTTCTGTCCAAACATAGCCTCCAACTCAGGGAGTATAGTCCTTTTAAGCGCATTGGATATGTAAGGGCCTCTTGAGATGAATGTTATCAGGCCAATAATGACTGCAAAGGTTAAAATGTAGAGAAACCTTCTCAGTTTTTTAGGGTTTTTCCATAGTGGAGTAATCAATTGCATAGATATATTTTATATGAAATGACCTGCTTTGGGGTTTATAATTTGGCAAATAAATACTGTTCCTTATTTCAGTACTTGTTTTTATCTCCTTATAGATAGTATCTTATTTCTGTGAAGGCAGGGTTTTATCAATTTAATCCCGTTTTTGGAAAAAAAGATGAAAATCTGAAAAAGGTTTCATCTGCTGTAAAAAATGCAGATTTAGAACTACTCGTCCTCCCGGAATTTTTTGCAACAGGCTACCAATTTGCCTTTTTTGATGAGGTGGCAGGGCTTTCTGAGCCTGTAAAAGGTGGATATACTACCGAATTCCTTTCGGATTTATCACATGAAAAGGGCATTTACATAGTGGCAGGTCTTCCGGAAGGGGATGGGGAAAAGTTTTATAACTCTGCAATCCTTACAGGTCCGGAGGGATTAATAGGTGTTTACCGCAAAACACACCTTTTTTTTGAAGAAAAGCTATATTTTGCTCCTGGTAATACAGGATTTAAGGTATGGGATGTAAAGATATGCCGTATTGGTATTATGATATGTTTCGATTGGTTTTTCCCTGAATCAATGAGGATACTTGCCCTTTTAGGGGCAGAAGTTATTGCACACCCTTCAAATCTGGTCCTGCCTTATTGCCCGCAAGCCATGCCTGTCAGATGCCTTGAAAACAGGGTATTTGCTATAACTGCAAACAGAATTGGAGTGGAAAATAGAAAAGAAGCTCAATCCCTGAAGTTTATAGGCCAGAGCCAGATAGTTTCACCTGACTGTAAAGTTTTGATAAGAGCCTCAGAAGATGAAGAGGTGTTATTGATTGCAGGGCTTGAGCCGGAGATAGCGAGGAATAAAGCATTAAACTCTTTAAATAATATCTTTGAAGACAGAAAGCCCGGGAGTTACGGCCCGTTATTATTTGAGGGTATGCATATAAAATGAGAGCAGTTATCATCGGGGGAGGAATTTCCGGCCTTTCTTTAGCATATTTTCTCCTTGAGCAAGAGCCTTCTTTAGATATAGCTATACTTGAGTCTGAAAAAAAAGCAGGCGGCAAGATATGGACTGATAAGGTGGATGGGTTCCTGTGTGAAAGCGGGGTTAACGGTTTCCTCGATAACAGGCCGAGGACACTTGAACTTATTGAAAAGCTTGCCCTTACTTCTCTAAAAAGTAATGATACTGCAAGAAAAAGGTACATATTTTCTGATAGAAAACTTCGTCTTTTACCTGAATCACCTGTGTCATTTTTCTCTTCAGATCTACTGAGCCTTTATGGGCGGTTGAGGATTTTATATGAAATCCTTGTGCCAATGAAAAAGGAGAACGATGAGACACTTGCTGACTTTGCAAGGCGGCGGCTCGGCAAAGAAGCATATGAGAAGTTAATAGACCCGATGGCATCAGGCATCTTCGCAGGGGACCCTGAGGTTATGAGCCTTAAGAGTTGCTTCCCTAAGATATATGAACTTGAAAAAAAATATGGAAGCCTTATAAAGGCCCTGATAAAACTTCAGAAAGAAGCTAAGAAATCAGGGAGGAAGGTAGGACCTGGACCTGGTGGAGTTCTTACTTCATTCTTTGTCGGCATGGAGGCGATAATAAATGCCCTTAAGAGTCATCTGGGAGAAAGGCTGAAGACAGACAGTAGAGTGGTTTCAATTGATAAAAAAGGCGACAACTATGTTATCTATCTCTCTGATAATTCGAATATTGAGGCAGAAGCTGTTGCTATTGCAACGCCCGCTTATGCAACTTCAGAGATAGTGAGGGGCATTGACAAAAATCTAGCTTTAACCCTTGATGAAATCTTCTATCCCTCGATTTCTGTTATATGTTTTGGCTATAAACAGGTGAAGATAAAACACCCGCTTAACGGATTTGGATTTCTTGTGCCACACCGCGAAGGCAGGAAGATACTTGGGACATTATGGGATTCAAGCATCTTCCCAAACAGGGCGCCTGAAGGGTATGTATTATTAAGGAGCATGGTTGGAGGTGTCAGGAAGTCAGAACTTGCAATGCAGGGTGAGGACAGGCTTATAAATATAGTCATGGATGAACTGAAGGACATCATGGGTATAAATGTACAGCCTGATTTTGTGAGGGTTTACAAGCATAAAAAAGGTATACCTCAGTATTCGTTAGGACACAAAAAGAGGCTTGAAGTAATTAGCGGAATTGTTAGTAGATTCAGAAGGTTTTATATCACCGGGAATGCTTACCGGGGAATTAGTGTTAATGACTGTATCGAAAATTCATATAAAATAGCAGGGAGGATTATCGAAGATCGTAGTACAAACTCATTTTGCATTTGACGATTTACCAAAAAATAGTTGCTTGTTTTTTATGTATGGAAGTGTGATAATTTTTACAAAAACGGGAGGTAAAAATTGAAGGAACAAGAGATCGTTGAATTCTTAAAGAAGGAAAATGAAGAATTTAGAAGACTCAGTGAGGAACATCGAAATCTTGACGAATTTCTTGTAGAGATTGACAGCAGGCGGTATCTTACTCCAGAGGAAGAGATTGAAAGGAAAAATATTCAGAAGCAGAAACTTCTCCGAAAGGACAGGATGGCGGAACTTATAAGGAAGTATAAAGAAAGTTATTAAATTAGAAGCAGGAACTAAAAATTGTGAATTTCATATTTCTCAGTTTCTCTAATGGGGGTTTTTATGAGGAGCAGAATAATAAAAGAGGGACTTGAACGTGTTCCACACAGGGCGCTTCTTTATGCAACAGGTATTTCGAAAAGTGAGATGCAAAAGCCATTCATCGGTGTCGCAACAAGTTTTACTGATATTATCCCTGGCCATATAGGTATGCGGGATCTTGAGAGATTTATAGAGAAAGGGGTACATACTGCCCAGGGTTATCCTTTCTTTTTTGGACTTCCTGGTATTTGTGATGGTATCGCAATGGGACATGCAGGCATGCACTATTCACTTCCATCGAGAGAGTTGATTGCAGATATGGTGGAGACGATTGCCCAGGCCCATCAGTTTGACGGCCTTGTGCTTCTTACAAATTGTGACAAGATTACGCCGGGAATGCTTATGGCTGCTGCAAGGGTAAATATACCCTCAATAGTTGTTACCGCAGGTCCTATGCTTTCCGGTCATTTGAGAGGAAAGAGATTATCCCTTGTGAACGATACCTTTGAAGCGATTGGAAAGTATAAAAAGGGTTTAATAAAAGACGATGAACTTGAAGCTCTTGAGATGTGTGCATGTCCCGGCGCTGGCTCATGTCAGGGGATGTACACTGCAAATACAATGGCATGTGTTACAGAGGCGCTTGGCATGAGCCTTCCAGGATGTGCCACTTCACTTGCTGTATCTGCTGATAAGAGGAGGATCGCCTTCGAAAGTGGGCAGCGTATTGTTAAGTTGATAAAGACAAATATCACCACAGGAAAGGTAATGACAAGGAAGGCGTTTGAAAATGCAATAATGGTTGACCTTGCACTTGGTGGTTCAACAAACACTGTTCTTCATATTCCCGCAATAGCTCAAGAAGCGGGCATTGAGCTTCCACTTGAGACATTTGATATATTAAGCAAAAAAACACCTCATCTTGCTAGTATGTTGCCGGGCGGAGAACATTACCTCGAAGACCTTAACTGGGCAGGAGGAATTCCTGCTTTAATGAATGTATTAAGGAACAGTTTACATAACAATATAACTGTGAGCGGTAAAAGGGTTTTTGAGGTTGCCGATTCTGCAGAGGTGATAGATGCAAATGTCATAAGACCGCTTAATAAGGCTTATCACAAAGAAGGCGGGATTGCAATTCTCAGGGGCAACCTCGCGCCGGATGGCGCTGTTGTTAAGCAGTCTGCGGTAAGTAAAAACATGATGAAGTTTGAGGGTGCAGCAAAGGTGTTTAATTCAGAAGAAGAAAGCATGAAGGCGATTCTTAATGGAAAGATAAAGGCAGGGGATGTTGTTGTTATCAGATATGAGGGGCCAAAAGGAGGCCCGGGTATGAGGGAAATGCTTTCACCAACAGCAACTATTGCAGGGATGGGCTTGAGTGAGTCAGTCGCATTGATAACAGACGGAAGATTTTCGGGTGGTACAAGAGGTCCTTGCATAGGACATATATCACCAGAGGCCGTGGAAGGTGGCGCCGTAGCCATTCTCAAAGATGGAGACAGGATACGGATTGATATCCCAAATAGGAAGGTAGATGTTCTTTTATCTGATAAAGAGATAAAGGAGAGACTCAGCAAATGGAAACCGCCGAGGCCGAAGATAACAAAGGGTTATCTTTCGAGATATGCAAGGATGGTTAGTTCTGCCGGAAGCGGAGCAGTGATGAAGTAACCGCGGCAAGATATTCAATTTTGAAAATTTTCAAATAATTATTTTGGAAATAAACAGATAGATTTTCCCACCTTTGGATTTTTTTATATTAAGTTAGCCTGTCCCATGTGCGTACTGAAAGCAAAGTCGCCCCGGCTCTTTCAAAAATGATCTGTTGGGGGCAGCATCAAAGTTCTTGTTTTTAATAGGCATAAGGTATTATCATTAACAAATTATTGATAATATGGAAACCGGTTAGATGGTGATATTACAAGCCATTAATATGATGTACTTCCCCCTCCATGATGAGGGCTGACGTCACGTCAGGAGCGTTATATGACAGAACCAACGATTACCTGCCCAAAATGTAAGAACGAAATTAAACTTACCGAATCACTTGCCGCGCCGCTGATAGAATCGACCCGTCGAGAGTTTGAAAAACAACTGGCACAAAAGGAAGCCGATATCGCTAAACGTGAAACGTCGATCCGTGAGCAAGAGGAGGTGCTTTCCAAGGCAAAGGAAGCTATAGACGAACAAGTCGCCGAGAAGCTCCGGCAGGAGCGTCCTAAGATCGCAGAAGACGAGGCCAAGAAGGCTAAACTTGCAATAGGAATCGATCTTGATCACAAGGCCAAGGAAATCACCGAGCTTCAAGAAATCCTCAGACTGCGGGACGAGAAGCTTGCTGAAGCACAGAAGGCACAGGCAGAACTTATTTGGAAACAGCGCGAGCTTGATGATGCAAAACGCGAAATGGACCTGACTGTTGAAAAACGTGTTCAAGAAGGGCTTGCCACTGTCCGTGAGCAGTCCCAGAAAGAAGCTGAGGAGAAACTGAAACTCAAGGTGATGGAAAAAGAACAGACCATTGCCTCGATGCAGAAGCAGATTGAGGAACTCAATGGGAGGTCAGTGCGGTTGACGACAAAGGGAATTGATGTGATTGAAAAGTTTTCGTTGCAAGAAACAAGAGTCAACCCGCAGATTGTTTTAGAAGGTTTCTAATGGGTTCACGGGCTCAAATGTACAAATATGAATTTGACAGGGTGGGCGCTGATAAGTGGCGTTTGCAAATCTGGATGTGTGAAACCTATGCCCCTCTCTTGAAAGAATACCTGTCTGAAATTGAGTTCGATTTCAAAGACGGCGCAAAGGGGACGTGCACTGCAATCCTCTCTTTAACACGTGTACAGGAGCAAGCATTAAGAAATCTACTTGAACTCTTTAGAAAGCATGTCCTTCTTAAGAGGAGCGAAAATATCGAGCCTAATTTATGCGAAATCCACCCAATATATAGAGAAGCTGGAACAATTATGCCCATTCCTCCGAATCCCTCGAAGACTTTTCATCTGCCCGTTGAACTGGCAAAAGATCTGTCCGAGAGAACCGGCAAGAGAGATGGAACAGCAATGATAAGGAAAGTGAGAGAGACCCCAAAGCTTCAAAACCTACCACTTAATGAAAAATTAGAAGCCCTGCGGGGCGCGATAGAAATCACTGGCGATGTTGAAGGCAAGAGCGTCATACTAATCGATGACCTGTATCAATCGGGTTCAACGATGTGGACAGTGGCAAAGCTTTTGAAAAAGAAGGGGGCAAGAAGG
>Ga0172371_10006023_pt1 | contig 17788 bp, 11 predicted proteins | sample Lak12m_FD_114543 | JGI IMG/M metagenome (GOLD analysis project Ga0172371, IMG submission 114543) | Freshwater microbial communities from Kabuno Bay, South-Kivu, Congo - kab_022012_12m | ecosystem: Environmental > Aquatic > Freshwater > Lake | place: Democratic Republic of the Congo: South-Kivu...
CCCGGAGTCTATGTGTTTGAAGCTATTACTACTCAGGGTAGGGTTGAGCGTAAACTTTTGATTCAACAATAAACAGATTGCCCGGTAAGGTCACGGCATGCCGTGGCCTTACTTTATCTGGTGGCCGGTTATTTTTCAAGCAAGGCCCAAACAAAACCGGGGTTGTGCCTGTTTGCGCGACAAGACTTGGAATAATCGCTTTCGATAACGACAAAAAGCGTAATTCGCTCAACCTGATGATACTGCAGGCGTTGATGGAAGCATATAACTATTTTGCATCGCAGAAATTCGGGAGAGCGATAATATGCACTAAACCAGTTGTATATGTATGATTAGCCAGACTAGATATCAGCGAATTGCCCTATCCGGGTAAAGATACATTGCCAAATACCCATCGGCAGGAACAGCTAATGCAACAAATTGATGATTCCCCTGCACCGGTTATTGTTTTAACAACGAATCGTTATAGGGTTGCGGTTACGAGTTCACATTTACATGCGATATACTGATGGGTTCACCCGTATGGTTCGTTTACCATTGTTCCTGTTAAAACTGGGATTCTCATCAAAACATTAGGGCTGGTGCATTTTTTGAATAGGTATGAATCTATAGTGTTTACAAGAAATTTATTATTACCAGGCCACTATCAGTTTAAAAAATTTACAATGAGTGAGTGTTTAGCTATTTGGTGTCTAATGATTGGCTTGAGGCAATAACGCTAATAATAGCTTCGGCATTAACCACGATTCACCATCGGCTATATCGGTAATAGCAGAGCAACTGAACCTGCTGGGAAAAGCAAAACCCCTTAACCTTGTTATATTTTAGCAAATCACCGAGTTAAGGCGCAAAGCTTACAACAGCATTGATTTTTTGGAAGGGAAAACCAATTCCTTGAGAAGCGCAGGTTGGTCTTTGACTGGACTAAAGAGCATCATTAAAATTGCTTACAGGCTAATTGCTGCCTCACTGAACAGGTAAGATTTACAAATTTCCATCAGGCATTCAAATAAGGTTGCAATCGTTTGCAAAAAAAATAGCAATATTATAAATTTATATACGTGAATATGTTATTTTAGCAGGCAGACTCAATGCTGGAGTGACCCGATATACAAATTTAATTGGCGTAAACAGTTTGTTTTCTGTCGCCATAAAACAGGAGGTGCAGGCAGTTTTGAGTAATACACCCGTAAACCCTTTATTTATCTTTTAATCAAAATTAGTATGAATTTCGCTTTTACCGAAGAACAATTGATGATTCAGCAGGCTGCCCGCGATTTTGCGCAACGCGACCTGATTAGCGATGTGATTGAACGCGATACGCATTCAATCTATCCCACCGAACATGTGAAAGTGCTCGCCGAGCTGGGTTTTTTGGGTATGCTGGTCGACCCGAAGTATGACGGAGGCGGCATGGATACTGTTTCTTATGTGCTTGCTATGGAAGAAATTTCGAAAGTTGATTCTTCGGTGAGTGTAATTATGTCGGTGAATAATTCGCTGGTATGCTACGGCATCGAGAAATTCGGCTCCGAAGAGCAAAAGGAGAAATACCTGAAACCACTTGCTCGTGGCGAAAAAATCGGGGCATTCCTATTATCAGAGCCTGAGGCCGGATCGGATGCCACCTCGCAGCGCACAACTGCCGAGGATAAGGGCGATTATTATCTGGTAAACGGTACCAAAAACTGGATTACCAACGGCAACACCGCCGGCACCTATCTGTTGATAGCCCAAACACATCCCGAAAAAGGTCATAAGGGCATCAATGTGCTGATTGTTGACCGCAACTCGCCGGGCATCACAGTGGGCCCGCACGAAGATAAAATGGGTATGCGTAGCTCCGATACCCATTCGGTAATGTTTAATGATGTAAAGGTTCCGAAAGAAAACCGCATTGGCGAAGATGGCTTCGGATTTAAATTTGCCATGAAAACCCTCGAAGGAGGCCGTATTGGCATTGCTGCCCAGGCATTGGGAATCGCTTCTGGAGCTTTTGAGCGCTCGGTAAAATATGCCAAGGAACGCAAGGCTTTCGGTACCGAAATAGCCAACCATCAGTCCGTTGCATTCAAACTGGCCGATATGGCGGTGAAAATCGAAAACGCGCGCAACCTGTGCCTTAAGGCAGCCTGGCTGAAAGATCAGGGACAACCGTACGGCTATGCCAGCTCGATGGCTAAATACTATGCTGCCGAAATCGCCATGGAAGTTACCACCGAAGCGGTTCAGATTCACGGCGGCTATGGTTATGTAAAGGAATACCATGTTGAACGCCTGATGCGCGAAGCAAAACTAACCCAGATTTACGAAGGCACATCCGAAATACAGCAAATCGTGATTTCGCGGCAGGTGCTGAATGATTTTTAAAGAAGGGAAGAGGTTGGAGACAAGAATATCCCGGTAGTCATCGGGAGGAGATGAAGGAGAAGAAGCATTTAAAATTTCTAATTTCTAATTTCCAAATATCCGACTTCTAGCCTCCGACCTCCGACTTCTGACCTCATTTTTCACTTTTCACTTTTTACTTCAACCATGAACATACTTGTTTGCATAAGCAACGTACCCGACACCACCACCCGGATAAAATTTACCGCCGACAATAAAGCAGTAGACTATACCGGGGTGCAATGGATTATAAATCCCTGGGATGAGCTGGCGCTAACACGCGCCATAGAGCTAAAAGAAGCTAATCCTGCACTGGTTCAAAAAATCACTGTGATCACTGTTGGCAAAGCCGAAACTGAGCCAACCATTCGTAAAGCCCTGGCCATTGGAGCCGATGATGCCCTTAGGGTTGATGCGGCCCCTGCTGATGCTTACGAGACTGCCACCCACCTTGCCGGAGCCATTAACGGAAAAGGTTTCGACCTGATTCTTTGCGGCGTTGAGTCGAGTGATTATAATAGCTCGGCTGTTGGCGGAATGCTGGCCGAAATGCTTGACCTTACTTCGGTTTCAGCGGTAAGCGCCCTGAATCTTGAAAATGGCGCAGTAATAGTTACCCGCGACATCGACGGCGGAAAGCAAAACATTGAAACCTCCACACCGGCAGTTCTGATTGTGCAGAAAGGAATTGCGATAAATCCGCGCATTCCATCGATGCGGGGGATAATGACCGCCCGCACCAAACAGTTAACTGTGGTGCCGGCAGAGTCCGTTAACGCACTGTCGCAGGTAATCACGCATCAGTATCCGCCGCAAAAATCAGCCTGCAAAATGATAGATGCCGAAAACCTCGATCAGCTTGCACAACTGCTTCATACCGAAGCCAGGGTTATTTAACAACATTCAAATCCGAGAAACATGTCAGTACTTGTTTATATCGAAAACTGGAGTGGTAAATTCAAAAAAAGCTCTTTTGAGTTGGTTTCCTACGGCCGTCGCATTGCCGATTCACTGGCAACGGGCTTAACGGTTATTTCAATCGGCGAGGTTGACCATGCCGAACTGCAAAATCTTGGCACCTATGGCGCTACCGAAGTGCTTACGGTAAACGGGCTTTCAAGCCTCGACGATCGGGCATATGCAGCAGCGATTTCTGCCGCAGTTGCTGAAAAGGGAGCTAAGGTTGTGATTATGGCACACAACGGCACCGGAAAGGCCATTGCTCCGCGTGTTGCGGTTCGGCTAAAAGCCGGTCTGGTAAGCGCTGTTATTGGGTTGCCTGTTACTATGGACCCGTTTGTGGTGAACAAAAAAACCTTCTCAGGAAAATCGGTAAACCAGATTCAGATCAATGCCGATGTTAAAGTAATTACCCTCTCGCAAAACACCGCCGGCATTACTGAATTTTCCGGTACAGTTACAATTACAGATTATAATCCGGCGTTGCCGGCTTTTGCAACCAAAGTGCTTTCGCAGGAAGTGCAAACCGGTAAAATTCTTCTTACCGAAGCCGATATTGTAGTATCGGGTGGGCGTGGTATGCGCAGTGCTGATAACTGGAAACCACTTGAAGAGCTGGCCGAAGTGCTGGGAGCTGCCACCGCCTGTTCGCGGCCGGTATCCGACGAGGGCTGGCGTCCTCACCACGAGCACGTCGGACAGACCGGCAAGGTAATTGCCCCTAATCTCTATTTCGCTTTGGGAATTTCGGGTGCCATCCAGCACCTGGCCGGGGTAAGCTCATCAAAAGTGATAGTTGCGGTGAACAAAGACCCCGAAGCACCCATTTTTACTGCAGCCGATTATGGTGTGATAGGTGATTTGCAGGTGGTACTTCCCAGAATGACGGAAGCTTTCCGCAAGTTGAAAGCCGGAAACTGAAACCCCAAATACACACAAACAATGAAAACCGGGTTAAACAGCCCGGTTTTTTTATGGCACACAAGCCGATGATTCCGCATTCGGTAGGGAGTTTTGCTCAGGTAAACTCATAAAATATCACCACAGCAGCAATGCCTGAATCAAAAAGCCCGGCATTTGATCCGGGCTTTTTGATGTTAGACCACAAACATGCGTTTATTTCACAAACTTGCGTTGTATGGGTTGATAGCCATCGCTGCTGATTTTGAGCAGATACATTCCGCCCGGCAAGCCGGAAGTGCTTATTTCAAGCCGTGTTTTACCCGCCAGGGTTTTGGAATCTCTGGAGAGTATCCGGCCTTGCAAATCGAGGATTTCGACCAGGCAGCTGCCCGAAATGCCGGCATTCAGATCAATCAATAAATTATCCTTAACCGGGTTCGGATAGGGATTGCCAGTTGCAATGTGCTGCAATTCGGGATCATTGATACCCAGTGCCGCTGAAATTTCGGTTCCGCTGGCCACAAAGTTGACGGTAGCCGTTGCTGAGGTGCCTGTTAGAATTACTGTTGCTGCCTGCGTGGTCATACCGGTCATTTCGGCATGCAGTGTATATTCGCCATAGGGCAGATTGCTGAATTCAAACGAACCGTCGGCCAATGAGAATGTGTAGGCAATGGGCAGTCCTGAACTGTTAAAGAGCACAATTTCAACATTTCCCGCCGGAGTACCCCCCGATTTAAAGTTACCGCTCCAGTTGATGCTTCCGCTGATGTTTCCGGGTCCTGTGCCCCAGATAGCTGAAGGAAGCAGATTGATTACATACCATTCGTTGGGCTCACCGGTGGGTACCGCTGTTGCGCCCTGCCAGGTGAGTGAACTCTGATAATACGTTGGCAAATAGTTGAAAAATAGCGGCGAATCGGGTGTAAGCATTGCATAGATGTAATACATTCCCTCAGGCACATTGTTGAAGATATACATTCCCATAGAGTCAATGGTAGTTTCGGCAAACCAGGTATTGTCATAACCAATGAGCCAAACCTGCCCGCTTCCGCCCAGAGTGTTTCCGGCAGTTACAATGCCGCCAATGGTAAAGTTACCGGGAGCATCACCGGCATAAACCTGCTGGCAGGCTGTGCTCTGACAATTGCCGGTACTATCCCAAATGGTAAGGCAGGCTGTGTAGGTGCCCGGCTGGGTATAGGTGTGCACTGGCATTGCTTCCATTGATCCGGTGCCGTCGCCAAACGACCATTGCTGACCGGTAAATCCGGGGCTTGATGTATTGATAAACATATAGGTGAGTGACGATGCAGTCGGGTCGGCCGGAACGGCTATAAACGAAGCCTGACAGCCGGGTTGCACCACATCGACCCAAATTTCCATGCACGTTTGATCATAGCAGAAATTCATAGAATCGCTGATGGCGAGGCAGGCAAGGTACATTCCTGGTTGTGTGTAGGTGTGCGATGGATTTATCGCGGTCGATGTGCTGCCATCGCCAAAATCCCAGAAACGGAATGCATGGGCGGTAGCTGAAACATCGGCAAAATACCAGGTATAGCTGCTTGAGTCGGGCACAGCGGTCATCATAGCCTGGCATCCGCCACCTCCGCCACCGGGTATAATTACCTGGCAGCTGGTGCTTGAGCAGGTGTCGTTGCTAGCAGGATCACCGGTAAAAGTTGTGAGACATACGTTGAAAACCTGTCCGTTGGGCTGGAAGGTATGCGAAATTTGCGGTCCATTTCCGGTTGAACCATCACCAAAATTCCATACATATGAAGCTGGTGCACCGGAAAGCACATATCCATCGAATGTATATGTTAAACCATCGTTGGTATATGCATTAAAGTAATTTTCGCAGGGTGATGGAACATAGATAAATACATCCTGGCACGAAATATAGGTACAGGGTTCACCTGCAGGGTTGGCTCCGGTAGTGGTGAGGCATACATTGTAAATCGAGTTTGTTCCTGTAAATGTGTGGGTTACTGCCTGCCCCGAAGCTGTTGAGCCATCGCCAAAATCCCATTGCCATTCGAGCATCTGGGCATTCATGGCATATCCCTGAAAGGTAAAGGTGTTGCCGGTTGAATCAGGATAATACCAAAAACTGCTTTCGCAGGGTGAAGGAGTATAATTGAACACATCCTGGCAAGAAACCGCCGTGCAGGTGTCGCCCGAAATGCCTGAACCGGTGGTGGTAAGACATACGGTATATACTGCGCTTGGATCAGCAAATGAATGGGTTACAAATTGTCCGCTGCCTGTTGATCCGTCGCCAAAATCCCAAAGGTAAGTATCGGCTTGTCCGTTGAATAAATATCCTGTAAAAGCGAAGCCGCCGAGAGAATCGGGCTGATACCAGAAATAATTTTCACAATCACCGGGCAAGGTTGATCCTGCATCAACAAGCATGCAAAAGCTGCTGTAGCAACTGCTATCGATACTGCTTATAAACAGGCAGACGTTGTATAGCCCCGGCTCGTTATAGGAGTGTACTGGATTTTGCTCAGAGGATGAACTTCCATCGCCAAAATCCCAGTACCAGCTGTTGATAGCACTTCCGGGATTAGCCGTGCTCTCATCGGTAAAAGCATAAGTGAGTATATCGTTTGCCAGCGGCGTAGCATTAAACATGGCCATACAACCTGAAGTTGAATTACCGCAGATGCTGAAATTGAGCACAATTTGCCCTAAACCCGGATAAAAGCCCGCCGTTGCCGTGGCCATAGAGCCATCGCAATTGCTGGTTGATACCATAACCATACCCTGTGTTGTATTGGGCGAAAGGGGAATACTATCGGTATAATACCCGTTGTCGTTGGTAAATACCACGCTGGTGTATCCCGGATAGTTCAGGCTATCGACGGTAATGTACATTGGCTGGCCGGGTATGGCATAACCCGTTTGTGCATGGGTAACATAACCGGATACAATAACAAAAGCCTGCTGGGCAAAGGCAAAGGTGCCAAGCAAAACAAGGGCAGTTAATGTAATAAGTCTTTTCATTTTCAGTGATTTTGATGTAAATGTGGTTAAATTTATCTGTACAGATAAGACACGTTCAAACGCAAAGGTTGCCTGATAGCCCCGCATTTGTTTTAATTTATCCGGATAGCCTCAGTATAGAATGTAAAAAATCAGGGTACGCTATTCAGAAAACTGCGGATTGCCCGGCAATCAGCTTCGGTATTGTCCTGCATGGTGAGGTGTGCAGCTTCAGGAATAAGACTATGCTGAGCTCCGGGTGTAAATTGTTTTAGCCAGGCGATGGTTTCGGGATGTACTTCGTCAAATTCACCCGACAAATACAACAGGGGCACTTTGATTTGGCTCAGCTGTGCAGTACCATCATAGTTTTTAAGGGTGCCTGTAACGGTAAATTCACTTGGCCCCCACATTGCCTGGTAAACAGCTGTTCCGAAACGGCTAAAAGTACTGTCAATATCTGCTGACCAGGGTTTTTTGCGGGCAACGTACCGATTATAATATTCTGCTACAGCACTCTGATAGCCGGGCGATGAATAGTCACCGGTTTTTTCGCTGAGGGTTATTGCTTGCTGCATAGTTTGTGAGAGCGATGATATCAGTAATGAAGCATCCTGTTTCCAGCGCTCTACACTTAACAATGGACTGCTAAATATCAGGGCTTTAACATGGCCGGGATACCGCTTATAATATTCCAGGGCAAGGGTGCTGCCCCACGATTGACCGTAAAGGTAAATTGTATCAAAACCAAGAATAATGCGCAGCTTTTCAAGGTGATCAACAAAAAAATCAATGGTTAAACGGGCTGTATCAGGCACATTGTAAGACCTTCCGCAACCCGGCTGATCATAAAAGACAACCCGGCGCTCGTTGCTTAGCGCCGATAAGGGGTTGAGGTAGTACGAAGGAGCGCCCGGTCCGCCATGAAGCAAAATCAGCGGCGTTTTATCCCCCTGTCCCACCACATTAACCCAGGTTTTGATTCCATCTATAATTATTATTTGCTCACTATGCTGAGCCTGGCCCTGTTTGGTAATAATAGTCATAACAGCAACAATAAGAATTTTAATAACCTGATTAAATTTCAGGTTTAGTCGGTTAAAGCGCTTTGTTATTTTACCCATGATGGTACCGTGGTGAAATCAATGCCAAGAATATAACTTCCCCAATAATACATAAACAGGGTAGTTACAATTGCCCCGATCAGGTTGAGCAACAGCCCGGTACGCGCCATCTGAGCCATGGTAATTTTAGATGCACTGGATACAATGGCGTTGGGAGGGGTAGCTACCGGAAGCATAAATGCCATAGAGGCTGATAGGGTTGCGGGTATCATGAGTAACAGCGGATTTATATCGGTGCTAATGGCAATACCAGCCAGAATGGGTAGTATCATTTCAGTAGTAGCCGTGTTTGAAGTGAGCTCGGTAAGAAAAGTAATAATGAGCGAAACAGAGAGAATAATTATTATAATATGATACCCTGCTACCCATTTTAAATGTTCGCCAAACCAAACCGAAAGCCCTGATTCTTTAAATCCTGAAGCAAGGGCAAATCCGCCTCCGAACAAAAGTAAAATGTGCCAGGGTATGCCTGAGGCTGTTTTCCAGTCGAGCACCTGCATGCCTTTTTCTGATTTTGACGGAATCAGAAACAACACAACAGCCATAAAAATAGCGACGGTGCCATCGTTTATAAAATTGCCCGCCGGCAGATAGGATGCCCAGCCCTTAATGCTGAACAGGCCTGTGCTGAGATCGGCCCTGAAAAGCCACAGCAGGGTTAAAATAACAAATACAATGAGCACCGATTTTTCTTCGGGCGATGGAGCCCCCATTGATTTAAGTTGCTGGCTGAATATGTGCGTGTCAATTTTCAGACGGTTGTTTCTTTTAGGCTTGTAATAAAGGTAGAGCAGAGCCCAGGTTATAAGCAGAAATACCACGGTAAAAGGAAATGCGAAAATCAGCCATGACGAGAACGAAATGGCCGGGGCATCGGGGAAATAAATATGAAATATCCGGGTAAACGATAAATTGGGAGGCGTGCCAACCAGTGTTGCAACACCTCCGATTGAAGCGCTGTAGGCAACACCAAGCAGCAGGGCAACGCTGTAATTACCAATACCGTTGTCTTCTGTTAAGCTTTCAAGCTGGTGAATCACCGACATAGCTATGGGCAGCATCATCATGGCTGTGGCAGTATTTGAAATCCACATCGATAAAAATGCTGTTGCAATCATAAAGCCCAGCAAAATGCGTCCGGGTCCGATACCTGTTAATTTTAGGATATTAAGAGCTATGCGCCGGTGCAGGTTCCAGCGCTGCATTGCCAGCGCAACCATAAAACCGCCCATAAACAGAAAAATTACATCGTTGAAATAGGCTGATGCCACATCTTTTGAATCCATTATTCCGAATAACGGAAACAAAGCCACCGGCAACAGAGAGGTAACCGAAAGCGGCACAATTTCGGTAATCCACCAGGTTGCCATGAGCAGGGCAACGCAAAAAGTATAGGTTACTTTAGGGTTTGTATCATCAAGCGGAAAGAACAGGATAATGGAGACAGCCAGAATAGGAACAATCAGAAAGCTGATGTTTTTTTTTATCATAATGCTGGTTTTTAATTAAATAACCATTTTTATAAAAGTCACCCCAGCTTAAACGTTGTAACTCCAAAAATTTTTGTAATATCTATCAGGGGATTTTTTTGTGTATACATTCTGGCAGTTTCAAATACTGGCGTGAGTTTTAGTGAATTTATCATATGAGGGCTGTTTGTGTTGGGTTCAGGAATATCAATATAGTAATCGGAGCCGGCTGGAATCCGGTTAAGCGCCTGGCGCAGCAGCGCATCAGCCGCATCAGGTGAATCAGCAAACAGAGGTCCGATTTTATATCCGTTTCGGCAGGGCCGGATTACACAATAACCATTGAGCGAATGTCCTGCTCTGGCAATACCAGCAAGATGCGCCGGATGAGTTACCCACGATTCGGTAAACGATTTACGGTCAACCGGGAAAAGGGACGCATCGTAGGCAAGAAGTTGCTTTAAATCGCCATCAGCAAACGGAAGAATGCCGGGATTAAAAGAATCCGTTTTAAAGCTTTTGCCGTAATAGCGGATGTTGCGGTAAGCTAACCGGAAACCTGATTTTTTGTAGTTATCCTGTTGATCAATAACACCGTCGAGGCCCACATTGGCATCTGCAGCATACTCTATTGCTGCATTCCAGATTTTAAGGCCCAATCCTTTGCCCCTCATTTGAGGTTTGACAATATAAAATCCCAAAAATGCAAAGCCGGGATGATATTTTACAACAGAAATGCACGATACTGGCTCATTACCTAAACTGCCAATCAAAAAGCCGTTTTTATCGGCCCGGTAAAAACTTCCTGCATCATTCAGCCCCGGATTCCATCCCTCGCGGGCAGCCCAGTCAATAAATACTGATTCAATTTCATCGGGTTGTGCAGCCCTTATGTGGTAATTGGGTGCTTGTATAAGCATGGCAGATTGATTGAGTACCGAAATATAGTGCATATTTCAGGTAAAATCAACCGGGAAAAGCTGAATTATTCCGGATCAATTTCTTACAAACCGACTACCGGCAACCTGATATCCAGCCGATGATATAAACAGCAACCCGTATACTCCTGCAGGCAGCTGGTGTACTCCGATCCCTATCAGGTTTTCACCTGGCGAAAGCGTGATGTATTGCTGTGAAACCAATGTTCCGGCCGGGGTAACAATCCGGCAGGATATCCGGTCGGCTTCTGTAACACTAAATTTTACAAAAAGGCGTTCACTTGCAGGATTTGGGTAAACCATAAGCGCAGCATCATCATCCTTCTCAGCATGGTCAATCCCGAAAACAGCGGAGTGCGAAATCTGGATGGTAGTGCCCGATACCTGGGCCATCACTTCGTTAATATTTACATCCAACGACTGGCTGTAAACCCCCGGAATTTCAGCTTTTAGCGTGTATGAGCCTAAAGGCAGTCCGTTAAAACTAAAATCACCGTTCCATCCGGTTTGCTTATAGGCAACAATGCTGTTCTGAAGACTCAGGTAAATATAGTTGCCTTCCAGACTAATGTAAGTGTTATCAATGCAGAGCAGATTGCCTGAAATACTTCCATATCCCGATTCAGGCAAAGTTATGCCGGGCATGTGTACATCGGCATCAAAAATATCGGCATCGTGCAACCCAATGGGCAGAGTTTGTTGCCAAAACCGGGCTTCGCCGGAATATGCCGGCAGATAAAGCCCGGCCGAAGCTGATTCACTTGTTAATCCACCATGTACCACATAGTCGCCCTCGGGCACATCAACAAAATAGTAGTAACCGTATTCGTAAAAGTTTCCGGTAGCTATCCGCGTAAGGCGATCGCCCGTTTTATGATATAGACTCACAGTTGCTGTATCGCCGGTATTTTGAGGATTATTGATCGGGAAATTTCCGGCAAATACCTGTCCGCCCAGATTGTGGTAATTGGGGGTAGTAATGGTATGGCAAACGGTATCGGCGCAATAGCCGCCATTGCCTGTACCCAAAACCGCGTGACATACCGTGTAGGTGCCGCTTTGGGCAAAAGTATATTCAGGCGAGGGTAGGTAAGAGAATGAACCGTCGCCAAAATCCCAGTACCAGTTGCTAATGTTGGTGCCGGTTGAGGTATCGGTAAACCAGTAATGGTTCACATTTCCGGGGATGGAATCCACCATTGCTGTAAATTCAGCATGGCAGGCTGTAATGGTATCGCCAACGGTTACATCGCTGCAAAATACATCACCGCAAATCGGACCGACCACAGCAAGACAAACATGGTATATGCCCGCCTGTGGCCAGGTGTGTACAGGTTCAAATTCGAATGAGGTGGTTCCATCACCAAAATCCCAGATGTATTGATAAATGTACGTTCCTGTTGAAAAGTTGTTAAAGGCCAACGTATTGCTGCCGGCTGTAAAATAAGTATAGGCAGCATGACATTGCGGCAGGGTGTCGCCAACTTCTATATTAATGCAGTACACGTCGCTGCAGTTGAGCGAATCGTTGCCAATGGTAAGGCAAACCCCGTAAACCCCGGGCGATGCGTATGTGTGAGCAGGGTTGGCCTGTATTGAACCTGTTCCATCGCCGAAATCCCAGTTCCGGTTGGTGGGGTTGCCCTGCGACAGGTCGGTAAACTGCAGGGTTAGGCCATCGCTCTGCCAGGTGTAATAAGCCAGGCATCCTGCATTGTTGTTGCTTATTACTACATCGGCACAATATAAAGCGGTACAACCGGCCATCGAATCGATCATGGTAAGGCAAACGGGGTAGATTCCGGGTTGGTTGTAGGTGTGAACCGGCTCAAAATCAATCGAATTACTTCCATCACCAAAATCCCAAAACCAATATGTTGAGTAGCTTACCGCAGTACTTAGGTTATGAAAGCCTGCTATGAGCGGTTGAGCGGGCTGTACCTCATAACTAAAGTATGGAGTACAACCCGGCGTTATACTACAGATTTGAAAATCAGCAGTAATCACATTATTATTCAATACATTGAATGTTTGCGCAATCAACTGTTGCTCACAATCGGTAACCATTACTATAATTTGATTGAGCGAATCGCCGGGCATAACCACAAACTGGGTAGCATAATATCCATTGTTGTTGGTTGTTGTTGTAACCGGTTGCTGACCCGGTGGAAGTGCAATATTTACTTCCTTATCAGGAATGGCAAAACCGGTTTCTATGGCAGTTACATAGCCTGAAATCGAAACCGGGATCTGAGCACCGGCGGTTAAGCAGGCAAGCAATGCGGCAAAAACGATTGTATTTCGCAATTTCATAACATTATATTTTAAAAACGATACAACAGTACGGCTCTTATGCCAATGCTCTGAGGTTTGGTGTTGAGGTTCTGATAAACCGGCCGCAGATATGTTTTGTAAACAGGTTGCAGTTCAAAGGTAAACCGTTGCGATAAACGCATCCCCAAACTAAGAGCGGCTGACATTTGCCAATCGGTTGATACCCGCACCGGACTTAGATTGTGGATGGATTGCAGCGATGAACCCTGAAGTGAAAAATCAGCGCCGGGTTCATGGGCTCTCAGCATCAGCGAAAACACTGGTCCGGCTTTGAGGCCAATGGTAAATATGCGGTCGGCGTAAATCCGGTAACCGGCCATGAGGGGAATCTGAAGGTAGGTATAGCGGTTGTTGGTGCCGGCTTCGAGCGAGTGGCCGATAGAATCATAAACACCTTCAACCACGGTGTTGAAAGTAATACTGCCCGGTTGCTGGGGGTTTGGGCTAAACGACACAACCCGATTGTAGTAACCCAGACTGTCCCACGACCGGTAATTAATCAGGTACCTTCCATTGTCGGTGCTTAGTGCAATCGCCACACCGGTTTCGAGGGTAAATGCCCCTTTGAATGTTTGTAATGTAAATCCGGCCGACATGCTGTGCTTGCGGTTTCCGTTTCCATAATCAATGTTGTCGTATCCTGTCACAACGCCTCCGATGAGCGGAAGGCGCTGTTTTGCGCGCAAATACGGGTTGTTGCGATTCCTCAACGCATCATTAAATGCCGAAGAAGCCTCAATGGAGGTCAAACCGGCGGGCAGTGCATTGAGCCAGCCGATAAAGTCGCTTCGCAGGGATGGGAATGTGGCCGGTTTGTTGGGCTGACTGGAGCTTAAAGAGGCCAAATCATTGCCTGTGGAGGCTTCCCGGCTGTATTGGGCTGGGCGGGTGGCCGATGACTCAGGATAGTTTGGATGCTCAGAATTAGCCATTCCATTTTCTGGCATAACAGCTTTTGAATGGGAAATCATGTTGTGGTGAGCAATAGCCTCAAGTGATTTTTCTGCTGGTATTGGTGATGGAACAGCCGCTGAAGTGAGCGTTTGAGATTTTGGCTTTGCAATGCCCGGTGTATGCTCTGCGGCGTTTGGTGGTGAGACTCTACCCGATTCGCGATTCAGCAGCCAGAGTGAAATTGCAGTAAGCACAAGCACAGCAACGGCCACCCATAGAATGCGCCTGTAACCGCGGTATACAGCTGGTGCCGCTCCGGGCTGAATTTCCGATTCGATCGTGGCCCATAGATCAGGCGGAGCTGGCGGAGTAAAATTATCCAGCCCTTCTCTGAAAACGTTGTCAATATGATTACGTTCGTCGTTCATGACTTTGTCGTATATTATGCTCAGCCATTTTGGCTTCAATCAGTATTTTTAATTTATTGCGCGCTTTCATGAGCTGGGTTTTCGAAGTGCTTTCACTAATGCCTAGCAGAGAGGCAATTTGCTGATGCGACTGTTCTTCAAAAACATACAGGTTGAAAACCAGGCGGTATCCATCGGGCAGCGACTGAACCATCTGAAGCAGTTTCTGTTGCGGCAGGGAAACTATATCAACGGTGTCGGGTTCCTCATCGTTCTCTGTTTCCGGGAGATCGGCCCGGGTGCTGACAAACAGCTGTTTCAGGTTGTCGCGCCTGAAATTGATGGCCTGATTTACCACCAGGCGCTTGAGCCAACCTTCAAACGAACCCTTGAAGCCAAACGAATCAAGACGACTGAAGATCTTAATAAAAGCTTCCTGCAACAGGTCCTCTGCTTCTGCCCGGTTGCGCACATAGCGCAGGCAAATGCCGAACAGTACCCCCGAAAATCGTTGGTACAACTCATACTGCGCCTGCTTATTACCTGATAAACAGTCTTTTATTAATCTATCATCGCTCCGCATTCATTCCCTTGTCACAGATCAGACACAAAAATAGGGTTTGGGTTGCCTGAAATCTGCTATCAACGGAATTATTTCTTACGAAACTCTTTGCAAAGAACTGGTTGGATTAAAAACCCGATGAAGTGTAGAACGAATGTATCTGATTTACCCGAAAGAATCTGAAGATATACCCGGCATAAGTCTTAGAGGCTGTTTAAATTTTACGGAACCCAATGAACAGGCAGGTTACGAATAAAATATCACAGTCAAGGGCAAAATCCTGAAAAATTTGTAAATTAGAAGATAAATTTTTCAGGATTTTGTTCATGTTTTCCAGGTTATTGTTACACACGCCTGTTGAAAATCGAAATAATAATTTTAAACAGTCTCTTAATCTGAAAAAATTTCTTTTCTTTTCTTTGGTTACAATAATTCATATAAATTTGTGTTATTGAATAGTTGAAATAACAGCCAATACAAATAATATATGATATATATATATATATAGCTTCTCAGAAGGCAGGTACAAACCCCCTTAGTTGCAACTGCTTACATGACAGAATCTTAAAAGTATAATTTTCAATTACAAAATAAACAGAAATGAAAAAGAATTATTATTACCCTGTATTGTATTTATTGGCATTGGTTTTATTTTTCGGATGCCAGAAAGAAAAGCCTGAATCAACACAAGGATTGGCTTTAGTAAACACCTCTGCAGTAACAAAAAGATTGATTGCATTTAAGCAAAACCTGCAATCGAAAAGCAATGAAGTCCTGGCAGCTGACAGTGCTGAATGGTACCTTGAAGGCTTGTTGAACCTTGAGTTGGCAAACAACACCCACGAGTTTGGTGATGTTGACTTCTTTCACGATACGATTGCATTAACGGTAACCGACGGGCAGATAAGCTTCGATGAACTCAACATGCTTTATACGAACATTGATGCCTGGGCTGAAGCTTTGCAGCAACAAAGCGGCAACGAAGACTATACATTCGACATTGTTGACCTGAATATCGAAACTACCGGGCTCAAGAGCGGAACCCAGAATCTGATAGTAACACTATCGGGCGGTGGGCTTGGCACCGGACTGAATTACACACCCTTTGGGACAACGGATTATTGGTATTGGGGATATGGGTTAGGCAAATGCGGCGAGTATTCGGGTTATACCGGAAAGGATGCCTCAACGGAACTGCAACGTAAATTCAGAAATCCGATTGCTGTACCGGGGGCTGGGTATTATACTGACGTTGTTCGAATAGATGTAGTGCCTGGTTTTGACACTGAATTTGACGACCCTGAAAATGCACCGTATGATGGAACAATGTTATATAGTCAAGGAGGTACAAATAATGAATTTGATCAATGTCTTTCGCCGGATGATCTGAACTACTACCTAAGTAAGTTTGATTTTATCCGGAATACAAAAAATCCGCCCAATAAACAATATAAGACGGTCGAAGTAATCTATACAGATAGTCCTGGAGTTGAATACTGGCTTCATATTCATATCTATAAGCTTTATTATGGTGTAAAGATCGAATTTGGAGAATAAATCAGTAATCACAATCATACGGGGTAAATGCAATCGCGTTTACCCCGTATTAAAGTATCATTCCGATGAAAAAACATTTCATTTTTATAATTTCATTTTTTTTGTTAACTGCGGCAATTTCTCAAAACACATATTTTCGGATTTACAATAGTTTGGAGGACAACACAATGTATTCTGTTGCAGAAACTACTAACCAGGATTTCATTCTCTGTGGTAGCATTGAAACTTTTCAAGGAAGCAATTTCAGCAATGCTCAGTTATTAAAGATTGATGCATTGGGTAATATAATTAACGAAAGGATACTGGCAAGCGATCAGAATCAATCATTGTTTTCAACGTTAAGAAAAAGCATTTCTAATGGCAACATATTTTACCTTACTGGTAAGATAGATTCAGTAAGTGGAAATTCATTGAATCATCTGATTAAATTATGGAAACTAGATGAAAATCTGAATTTTGTAAGTGATTATTCTTTAAATTTCAGTGATTCTTTAAACAATATTCCGCAGTCTTTTGTGAATGTGAATGATTCAGTAGTTTACTTTTTATCTGCTCTTTTTCATCCTCCATTAACACGTGTAGATTTTTCCCTGATAAAATTTAATCTACTCACGAATTCAGTGAAAAGTTACATTCCAGCATGGAACACTATACGGAATCCCGGGAATATTATTTATGATTCATTAAACAACCGCTTGAAGGTTCTTATAGCAGGACCTTCAGTAAAAGATAGAGGTCTATTGCGTTTGTTGTCGTTTGATATGGATTTAAATTACCTTTCTGAGTTTGAGCCCGATTTTCCCTTCACAAGTATTAACTGCAGAACTATTAGCTATAATAGCAACTCTTATGTTATTTCGGGCAACATTAGTCCATTATACGAAGAAGAGGGTCTTTACAACCTGTTTTACTCGAATGAAAATGAATTAATTGACTCAGTGCTTATTTTTAGAAAAGCTGATACAATAACGTATGCAGGTTTCGGTAATAGTATGATGGTTTCCGATACCACTTTGTGGAGTGTTGGAGTTTATAATCATGATCCCTCAACATTTTGGCAACCAACACCTACCTGGATTCAGTTAAGCCGGATCAACTCCGGTTTTGAGCTGACTGATCAGTTTTACTACGGTGGTGATGGGGTTTATTGGCCATACGATATAATATCAACCAGCGATGGAGGTATACTGGTGGTTGGCAATTATTTTGATCCTAAAGCGGTACCTTTTGTCCTTCAACGTGACCCCTTCGTCCTGAA
>Ga0172371_10006024_pt1 | contig 17784 bp, 7 predicted proteins | sample Lak12m_FD_114543 | JGI IMG/M metagenome (GOLD analysis project Ga0172371, IMG submission 114543) | Freshwater microbial communities from Kabuno Bay, South-Kivu, Congo - kab_022012_12m | ecosystem: Environmental > Aquatic > Freshwater > Lake | place: Democratic Republic of the Congo: South-Kivu...
CATCGGGTATGGCTGCCAGGGGACCCGCCCGAGCTGGGCCATCTCGGCCAGGACCTGGCGTCGCAGTCCGGCGCGCCAGGCGGCGGCCTGCTTGGCCTGTTGCTGGCCGAGTTGGAAGCTGCCCTGGGCGCGGCCCTCGGCGAAGAAGGCCTCGCCATCGCGCAGGGCGACGTGGCGCCGGACGCCGAAGCGTTCACGGTCGGCGTCGCTCTCCAGGACCAGGAAGGAGGTGTACGGGGTCATGATACGGAACTCCTGGCTGAAGGCGACGATCTCCGCGCGGATCTCGAGCGCGGTGCCCTGGGCCAGGAGGTGGTCGAGGTGGTGCCGGGCCCAGAGCCGCGGGATGAAGGCGTTGCCCTCCTCGCCGGGCGGCAGGCGGAGGGGCTGCTCGAAGGCGACCTCCTTGTCTCCGAGCCGGCCGGTGACGCGCACCGTGGCGTCGGCGGTTAGGCTGGAGGGCTGGTAGCGGCCCACGATGACCTGCTGGGTGCCGGCCGGCAGGCTGGGCAGCTCTTCGGGGTAGACCCGTGCCGCGCGCAATCCCTTGAACTCCAAGGCCAACTGGCGTACGGGGGGCCGGGTCAGCTCGGCGAGCAGCTCGCGGGCCGCCTTGGCCGGGCCGCCGTCAGCCTCAAGGCGCCGGAGAGACCCCGCGCCCTGCGCCGCGAGGGCTTTCAACACCACGGCCTCGTAGGTGCTGCCGGTCGCCACGGCGTGAACGGACGCCCCTTTGGCTACGGCGCCGGCGAAGAGCCCGGGAACGCGCTTGGCGAAGGCCACGGGATCGATCTCGGCGGTGGCAGGGATGCCGTCGCCGAGGTAGACGATCTGGCAGGGACCCTCGGCTTTGGCCGCGACCGCGGCGAAGGCCTTCTCGAGGTCGCTCCAGCCAAGGGAGCGCCGGCTGGCCAGGGCCTCGACCGCCTTGGCGACCTCCGCCTCATCGGCGTCGCGAAAACCGTCCGTGAGCCAGGTGCAGTCGGCGTCGCAGGCGGCCAGCAGGAAGCGGTCCCGGCGGCCGAGGGAGCTGAACAGGGCCCGCAGGAACTCGGCCTGGCCCGCGCGCTGAGCGGCATCCAGGCTGCCGGAGGTGTCGGCCAGCACGATCAGCCGCAGAGGGTCCCCGCCGCCCAGCAGCCGCCGGCCGGCACGCCCCGCGGGCGGGTTGAGCAGGAGCAGGACGTAGCCATCGCTGCCGCGCTGGTGCGGCACCACGGTCAGCGGCTGGCTCGCGACGTCGGGCTCGACGACGACCTCCAGATCGCGGTCGGGGGTGTACTCCTGCGCGCTGAACTCCAGAGTAGCGGCATTGGCGGTCTGGCGGATGCGGGCCGGGTGGCTGACGCAGCGCACCCCTCTGAGCGGCGCGGCGCTGAAGAGGTTCACGGTGAGCTGCAGCTCACGCAGGGGCTTCTGGCGCAGCATCTCGCTCACCAGCGGGTAGGTGTATCGATAGCTGCCGTTGCGCAGGGGCAGGACCTGGGTGTAGGCGATGGTGACCCGCTTCTCAGCGTTGGGGAGGATGGGGAAAACCCTGGCCTTGAAGAGGTTGCCGCCGGCCCATTCGAGGAGACCGGGGTCGCGCTGTTCGCGCAGGATGGTCTCGTAGATCTCCCGGGCGCGCTGTTTCTCGACGACGTCGGCCTGGACCAGTTCGTCGCCGATCCACATGCCGAAGTCCGAGATCGAGGCGTCGGCGGGCAGCGGGAAGTGGAAGACCCCCTCGAGCTGGCTCGCGGTGTGGTTGACGAAGGACTCCTCGATGACGATGCGCGCGATCTGGTCGCGGATGTCGATGGTGACCTTGTGGTAGCCGACGGTGAGGGGCACGTCGCGGCCGTCGATGGTGACCAGCAACTCGCCCATGGACTCCTTGACCAGGGTCCCCTTGAAGCCCTGCAGCCAGGCGGGTTCGCGGTCGAGGGGTTCCACTTTCCCGTCCCGGGCGCGCAGGATGGTGGGGGCGGTGCAGGCGATGGGGGCGAGGGTCTCGCCGGCCTTGGCGCCGGGGAGTCCCACGGTGAGCGCCTGGGCCTTGGTGCCCGTGGCCTCCAGTTCGCCGCGCGTCACCCGCAGAGCGCCGCCCTCGACGAGCTCGACGAGGCTCCCCGGGCCGAGGATGAGGTCGCCCCCAGCCGCCAGGCGGACCCGGACCGCGTTCGGGCCGCGCGCATCCGTGCGGAGCCAGTCCCCAGGAACCAGCGGCACCTCCTCGGTGACCGGGGTCCAGCGCTCGCCGTTGACCGGCCGCAGGCCGACGAGGCCCTGGCAGTCCGTGACCCGGCCGACGGTCACCGGCTCGGGGAGCTGGGCCAGCGCCGCGAGGCAACCCAGCGCCGGCAACAACACCACCCAGGCGCGCCGCAACCCGACGACGTGAGTCTTCATGGCAATCCTCCGCAGAGCCCCACCGGTGTGCGAAGATACTCTACAACATGAAGACGTGTGAGAGGGAGGCTCTTTAGGCACACGCCCGGCGGCGTGGGGTTCGTAGTGACGCCTTTCAGGCGTTTCCCCTGGCCCCGTGGCCAGACCGGCAGCGCGCCGGGGCGCCAGAGTCGCCCCTGTGCTCGCCCTCCAGGCATCGGCATGCCGTCTAAGGCTGGAGGGCAAGAGCAGGTCCCGCGGCCGCGGGGACGGATCGCCGCCGCAGCCCCGTCCACGGGGCCGCACAGACCGGCAGCGCGCCGGGGCGCCAGAGTCGCCCCTGTGCTCGCCCTCCAGGCATCGGCAACCCGGTCACGCCCCCGTCACGGCGCGGCCTTTGCAGGGGTGAGCAGGCCCACGCGCCAGGGGAAGTCGCCGTAGCCCTTGCCGGCCTTCTCAGACTCGAGCATGCCCTGGAAGAGGAAGCGCAGGTTGGCGGGGTCAATGGTGAGGGTCTCGTCGGTGCCCTCGCGCAGGAGTTCGCCGTGGCTGACGTTGTCGGTCCACGGCGTCACGCCAGGGGCCGGGCGGATGTTCCGCCAGCCGGCGAAGGGGCATTCCGGCGTGTCGGCCAGGGGCGTCCAGGGGCCGTCGAGGCGGTCGGCGAGGTAGGCCTTATAGAAGCGTTGGCCGTTCTCCTCGATGAGGGTCAGGTAGCGGTCCTGGCCCTTGAGGCGGTAGGTGTGGCTCGCCTCGAAGATCCGGGCCTGCAGGGCCACCTCGCAGTGGCCGAAGCCGTTCGGGAACTCGGCCAGGGGGGCCCAGAGCCGCCACAGTTTGCCGTCAAGGCTGGTGTAGAACAGGTAGGCGCGCGCCGTGTCGCAGAGGATCCAGTAATCGAGGCCGCCGACGGTGCGGGGGTCCTTCTCGCCGCCGTCGAGCATGGGGCGCGCCGGGGTCCATGAGGCGGGCTCGGCGAGGTTGGCGGTGGTGGAGTAGGCGACCCACATCATCTTGCGGGGCGTCGGGGTGCCGAGCTGGTAGATGAGGTACCAGAGCTTGTGGGGCCGGAAGTAGAGCACCTGCGGCGCGCAGAAGTACTTGCTGTCGCTGAGGTTAAGGAGCGTTCTCGGGGCCTTGTCGGCATCTTCCCAAGTGGCGAACGAGCAGTACTCGATGACCGAGCGCCCGGGGAGCTTGACGGTCATGAAGACGTGCCAGCGGCCGGCGTGGAAGACGACAGTGGGGTCCTTCTGGGCGCGGCTGGGGTCCGTGGCGCGCGTCTCGGGCGTGATCAGGGGGGCGCTGTACTCCCAAAGCGCTGGCACGGTGAAGCCCGTCGTCGCAGAGGCGGCAGGGCCGGCGGGCTGCTGGGCGAGGGAGGCCCCGGCGACGGCCAGGGCGGTACCGAGGAGCGAGGTGTGTCTCATGGGCGCGACTCCTTGTCAGGGCCGGACCACACGCGAGCGGCAGGCCCCGACATCCAGGGCGAAGACGCAATCGGCGGAGATGCTGCCGTTGCGGAACGCCTGCCCGAGGTAGGCCCAGGTGGCCAGGGGTCGATGCGCGACCACTGCGCGCGGGCCATCACCGCACTGGGCAGCGGTCTGCTCGCCGCTGGAACTGACGGTCACGTCGAACCAGGTACCCGAGGCGACGGGCCCGAGGTCTTGGGCGGTGCTGCCGGCGGTGAGGGCGAGCCGGCCCTGGCGCTGGACCAGCCGGGCGGGCTGGTTGGCGTCGCCGAGGGTCAGCAGCACCTGGTGGTCGCCCTGCTCGAGGCGGAACCGGAGCTGCAGTTCGACGGTGTCGCCCGAGGCGCGTCGGTTGGCGTCGAGGTCGACGCCGGCGGAGGCCTCGCCGGAGATGCGCAGGAGGCTGCGGCCGTCTTCGGTGACGGCGGTGATCGCCGCGGGCCGGCGGTCGTCAGGCAGGCGGAAGTCTGCCTGCAGCGCGTCGGGGCTGGCGGGGTCAAGCAGGACGGACGGGGCCACTGGCTGAGTGCCCACCGCGGGCGGTGCGACGGTGCGCCCCAGGGCGGCGGCGAGGCGCTGGGCCTGGAGGCGGTGCTGGTCCTGGGTGAGGGATTGCTCGCGGTAGACCGCCAGCTCACGCAGCTCACCGCGGAGGCAGGCCACGAGGCTGGCCGTGGGGCCGGGCCGGCCGATCATCCCGGGGCCGGCCTTCAGGGGCTTGGGCAAAGGCCCGGTGAAGGGTCGTACCTCGACCCGGTCATTGACCACGAAGAGGACCGTGGCGGCCGGCGTGTCGACGCTCACCCCGACGTAGTTCCAGGCGCCGCGGTCGAGGGGCAGCTCCGAGATGAGGTTGTGGTCCTTGGTCCCCAGGAAGACGAAGGGCCGGCCGCCGGTGAGGCCGACCAGGATGCCGCCGGGGGCGGTGTCGCAGCGGGAGTCCAGGAGAGCGCCATCCTGGCACTTCCGGACCCAGGCGCCGAGGCTGGAGCGCTCCCGGCCGGGGTCGAGGACTTCCCGCGTGGCCAGGTGCTGGCCGCCCGAAAACCGCAATGCATGGTCCTGGATGACGGGCTGTTGTGACGCATCGATGTTACTTCGCGGGAAGAGGTAATGGCGCTGGGGGTCCGGCAGCGGCGCGATCCGGGCCACGACGATGGAGCGCTCGTGGAGGCCCTGGCTGTAGGAGACCATGGCGGCGCCGTTGTGGGCCCACGCCATGGGGTACATCACCGCCGGTTCGTCGCCACTGATGCCAGGGCCGGGCACGAAGTCGATGCCGCCGCCGTGGTTGAAGAAGAGGGCCAGGTTGCGCCGGTCGTCGACGAAGCGGCCCGCAGGCCAGTCGTTGTGGACCATGACGAAGCGGTCGCCGCCGGCGGGGAGGACGTGCATGCGGGAGCAGACCGTTTCCAGGGGCACGGGCTGGTGGGGCGTCCAGGTGGCGCCCTGGTCCCGGCTCTCCGACCAGAGCAGCATCTCCGTAGTTCGGGGGCCGCCCTGGCTGGCCTGCCGCATGTCGTTGTTGCGGGCGAACATCATCACCGTCCCGTCGGGCTTCTCCCAGACGGTCGGTTCCCACTGGGCCCAGCTCCTGTTGGGCTGGATGGCTCCGGGCGAGCAGGCCCAGGTCTGGCCGCGGTCATCGCTGTAGAGGACCGAGTCGCGCTTCTCCAGATCCCACCAGCGCTCCACGCCGGGGGCCACATCGGCGGCCGTGGGCCCCATGAGGGTCACAGGTGCCAGGACCCGTCCCGAGCGCAGGCGGATGGGGTCCTGGGTGGGGAAGACACGGAACGTCCGGCCATCGAGGACGACATCCGGCCTGTCGGCGAAGAGCAGGCGCTGGTGGGTCCAGAGGCCATCGGGGGCGGCGAGGCGCGAGAGGTAGGTGCCGTTGTGTTCGTCGCGGGAGTTCTGGCTCCAGACGGCCCAGAGCTCGCCCTCGACCACGATCAGGTTGGGCTGCCACTGGGTGCCCTTGGGACAGGGGATCGGGTTGGTGCTGCGGGCGGGGTCGGCGAAGCAGGCCACCGGCGCGGACCAGGTCTTCCCATCGGGACTGGTGCTCTGGTAGTTCAGTTGGCCAGGCTTGCCCTCGATCGGCGGCTCGTTCGCGTTCCACAGGCAGTACCAGCGATCGCGAAACCAGGCGATGGTACTGTCGTGGTTGTACTTCAGCCGCTGTGAGGCGGCATCGCAGACGACGGTGCGCTCGATGGTCGGCTGATAGACCTCGTAGCTCCGCCAGGGGGCCTCCGCGGCCCCGGCAAGAGCGGCGGCGAGGAGGGCGGGTACGGCGTTGCGGGAGGGTTTGCCCATGGTGTTAGTGTAGCGCCATGGTGCCGCGGCTCAACCGGGCCGGGGGGCAGTGCGCGGCCCTCGTCGTGGTGAGGAAGCCCGCCAGGCTTCGTTCATCGGCCGTCCCAGCCCCCGGGCGGCGCTGCGCTTCGCCCGGGGGCTACGGTGATTGCGGGCATTCAGCCGGGCGGCGCTGGACGCCTTGTCGACGGCAACTTCGGTCTGCCACCCCCGCGGGGTGGCCGGCCTCGAACACCCCGGAGGGGTGGCAGACAGTAGCCGGGGGTTGAGCGCAGCCGGGGGTTGAGCGCCGCGATACCCCCGGACCACCGACAACCCACACCATCCCACCCTGGAGGGGTGGCAGACCCCGGGAGCTGCCCGCAGGACCGCGTCAGGCGTATAGCGCAGCCCCTCGACCGAGCTTCAGCGAGGGCAACCGTCGGTCGCGCAGTTGCCAGGCCGCCGAAGCGCGGGCATGGTGACAGCCGGGGCTGCGGCGCACCGAGGGTGCCGGTCGCACCCCGGAGGCCGGACAGCGCGAGGGGAGTCGCCACCATGCAGACAGCAGCAGGCATCAGCGGGGTAGGCTCGGCCCTGGTGGCTCTGGCCATGGCGGGCGCAGGACTGACGGCGGCGGCGGCGGAGCCGGGACCGGCGCCGAAGCCGGCGGGACCGCTGGCGCTGGAGGCCGAGGCAGCCCGTCTGGGTCCCGAGCGCGTCGAGGTCGTCGAGCAGAGCACCTTCCCGAGCGGCAGGGGCGTGGCCCTCAAGGCGGGCGTAGGCAGCGCGGTGGGGACGCCTGCGGCGGCGCCGGACCTGGTCTTCACGGTGCGGGCACCGCAGGCCGGCCGGTACTGGTTCCGCACGCATGCTGCCACCGACGCCAAGGGCACCGAGGCCATGCGCCAGGCGACGGGCAAGGGGGCCTCGCTGCGGCTGATGATCTCGGTGGCGGGCAGCCGGCCCACGCGGCGGGTGGTCTTTGTGCCGTGGAGCCAGCCCGGGAGCTGCACGCAGGCCCTGGGGAAGTACGCTCTCAGCGGGCAGGATGAGGAGGTCCGGGTATGGCTGCCGGAGGGCGTCCGCCTGGACTCCCTGCAGGTGGCGCCCTACGTGCCGCCGCGGGTCCCCGACGCCGCCGCCAACTACCAGCCCAAGGTGGTGCCGCCGGCGTCGCGGCCACGGCTGTGGGTGAATGCGCAGTCCCTGCCGCAAGTGCGGGCGAACCTGACCAAGGGTGAGAACGCGCCGCTTTGGGCCAAGCTTCAGGAGCAGGCCGCGAAGCCATTCGAGTTCGCGCCGGGTCCGGAGGCCGAGGTCGGCTCGAACGCCGCGCTGGAGTCAGCGGCCATGGCCAAGGCCTTTGTGAGCCTGATGACAGGCGATCGGGAACGCGGCCTGGAGGCCGTGGGGCTGATCCGGCGGTACATCCCCGCGGTGGAGTTCGACAACCTCCTGGACATCACCCGCGAGATCGGCCGGGCCATCTACAGCGGCGCCCTGGTCTACGACTGGTGTTACGACTTGATGGCACCGGCAGACCGGGAGGCCATTCGGGCCGGGCTCATGCGCCTGGCCGAGGACATGGAGATCGGCTGGCCGCCCTTTCTGCAGGGGATCGTCAACGGCCACGGGAACGAGGCCCAGGTCAACCGGGACCTGCTCTGCATGGCGATCGCCCTGTATGACGAGGACCCTGTGCCATACCAGTACTGCGCCTACCGCATCCTGGAGGAACTGGCGCCGATGCGGGCCTTCGAGTACCAGTCGCCGCGCCACAGCCAGGGCATCAGCTATGGCCCCTACCGCTTCAACTGGGACCTGCATGCCGCGTGGCTCTTCCGGCGGCTGACCGGCGAGCCCGTCTTCGCTGCGAACATCGGCGATGTGTACAGCTTCTGGCTCTACATGCGCCTCCCGAACGGCTCCCTGCTGCGCGATGGCGACGGCTTCTCCGACAGCCGGCCGGCCAACCTGGGGGCGACGCCGCTGCTGGCCTCAGCCTACGCCGGGAACGCCCTCGTCAAGGGGGACTTCGAGCGCCAGGGCGGGCTGCCGAGCGACCCGATGCTGGTGCTGCTGCTGAACGACCCGGCCCTCGTGGCGCAGGAGAGCCTGGGGTCCCTGCCGCTGACCCTGGACTTCGGTCCGGTGCTGGGTGGCATGGTGGCCCGCACGGGCTGGAACCTCGGCCGCAACCTGGCCGACGTGGTGGTGGAGATGAAGGGCGGCGGCTATCACTTCGGCAACCACCAGCACGCCGATGCCGGCAGCTTCCAGATCTACTACCGTGGCTACCAGGCGGTGGACCTGGGCCAGTACCGCTTCTACGGCACCCCCTACGACTCGAACTTCTGCAAGCGCTCGGTGCCCCACTGCATGCTGCTGGCGGTGGACCCGGAGGAGACCTTCCCGGGCACCACCAGCAACGATGGCGGCGCCCGCTTCGTGCGGACCTGTCCCCAGAGCCCCGAGCAGGCCCGCAAGGACCCCCAGTTCGCCAATGGCACCGTGGTCTCGGCCGACTTCGGGCCCTCGCGGCAGCGCCCGTGCTTCAGCCTCTTCTCCGTGGACCTGGCCTCGGCCTACAGCGCCAAGGTCCGGGAGTACGTGCGCACGTGCTGCTTTCTGAATCTGGGCGACGAACAGGTGCCGGCGGCGCTGATCGTCCTGGACACCATGACCACGGCCCGGCCCGAGGTGCGCAAGATCTGGCAGGTCAACACCCTCCACCCGCCCGAGACGACGGCCGAGGGGGTCATCCTGAAGGGTCGCGACCTGGGCCTCGGCGGCCGGGTCAGCGTGCGCATGCTGCGGCCGGCAGCCGGCGAGCGCGAGGTGCAGGTCCTCAGCGGCCCGGAGGCCCACCGCATCTCCGGGCAGGCTTTCGCGCCGCCCTTCCCGGACCGTCCCGAAGCCAACGGCCACCGCATCCAGTTCTCCCCCAAAGCGGCCCAGACGGCCGATACCTTCCTGACCGTCCTGACCATGGCCGCCGACGGAGCCCCGGAACTGCCCGTGGACCTGGCCGAGACGCCGGCCACCTTTGTCGTGACGCTCGCGGACCGCGTCGTGGCCCTCGGCAAGAGCGGCCGGCTGCTGACAGAGGCCTTCGAGGTGACGGTCCCCCCGGGCGACGGGGAGCGCCAGGTGCTGCTGGTCGGGCTCGCACCTGGGCCGTGGAGCGTCCAGGGCGCGCAGGGCTCGCTCCGCCTGAACCTGCGTGTCGAACCCCGCCGGCACACGGCCTTCTTCACCGCCCGAGGGGGCCGGCTCAGCCTGCGTCCGGAGGCGCTCCCCGGCGCGCCCGAATACCGGGCCCCGGTGGACCTCACGCCCGCGCCCTCGGCCCCGCTGCTCAACCGCGTGGTGCTCGATGGCCAGGTGCTCGCGGGGCCCGCGGTGCGTGCCGGGACCCCCTGTCTGCTGTTGCCGGCGCTGGCCGTGCTGCGGGCCCTGGGTGCCGAGGTCGCCGAGCAGGCGGGCCTCCTCCGGGTCACGGCGGGTGACCGGACAGCGGTCTTCAGCGATGGCTCTACCGAATTCTCCTTGAATGGCTTACGCTTCAGACTGCCAAGCCCTTGCCAGCGCGGCCAGGGCGAGTGGTTCGTGGCCGACAGCGTCTTGGCCTGGCTCACCGGCCGTGACCTCGCCCGCGACGCCGGCAGCACGGGCGTCGACCTGACCGCCAGTCGGACGCCCTGTCCGGCGGACGTGCTCTGGGCCGCGGCCACCGATGGCTCGGATCCCGGCGCGCTGCGGGCGCTGCTCACGGAGACCCCGGGTCGCCAGGAATACTGGGCCACCGAGGGCAAGGAGGTGGGCTTCGATGTGACCCTCACCAGGGCCATGCCCATCGCCGGCGTCGCCATCCGCTGGCACCAGGGCGCCGCACGCCAGGCCCGCTTCGCCATCGAGACAAGCCCCGACGGCACCGCCTGGAAACGCGTCTTCGAGGGCGCCAGCTCCGGCACCACCGCCGACCTCGAGAGGTACTCATTCGAGCCGCACGCGGCCCGGTTCGTGCGCTTCCGCGGCTTCGGCAACACCCTGAACGCGTGGAACTCGCTGGTGCACTTCCGCGTGCTGCCGGCGCAGGCCGGGGGCCCGGGCTGAGGGGGGCAGCGCTGCAAGCACCCGGCCATCCACACCGGGCGAGGCCACCGTGCTGATCGCGCGGTGGCGTTCGTGCCAGCTAAGTGTATGGTAAGTGTACTGGTATCGGTGCCGGTGGGTGTTGGAGAGGCTGGCTATGGCGGTCAAGACGATCACGATCGACCTCGAAGCGTACGAGATCCTGGCCGCTCAGAAGCAGGGAAACGAGTCTTTCAGTCGGGTGATCAAGCGACGGTTGCGACCGGCGCGGACCGCGGCGGCCCTGCTTGAGCGGCTGCCGGAACTGGCCTTGGAGGAGGAGACCCTAGACCAGATAGACCGCCTCGTCGCAGCGCGCCGGGCATCGCCGGCGGCATCACCGATCCTCGACGGGGACGGCGTCTGAGGGGGGGCACACGGTGTTCCTCGACACGACGTTCTGCGTAGACCTGATACGAGAGCAACGGCGTGGCGTGAATGGGCCTGCCACGGTAAGGCTACGGGGGTTGGGGGAAACGCCACTGCAGCTATCGGTCTTTGTACTCTGCGAGTTGCAGGCTGGAGCGCGGCTATCGCGCGAGCCCCGGCGCGAACTCCGGCGGGTGGAGAGGTCCTGTGACCTGGCGGATGTCGTTCTGCCGGAACGGGGCTTCGAGGTTGCCTACGGGGAGGCTGAGGCCTGGTTGCGGCGACACGGTACGCCGATCGGCGAGATGGACTTGCTTATCGGGGTCACGGCCAAGGTGGCCGGCACGCCGCTCCTCACCCGCAACGCCGAGCACTTCCAGCGCATCCCCGGCCTGGCCGTCGAGCCCTACTGACCCCTGCCCCTACTCGAACTTCACGGCCGCGGTCGCGTAGGTGTCTTTGATCTTGCCGCCGGTGACCACCGCCCGGAAGAAGACCGGGTAGCCGCTGTTGCCGTCGAAGGTGCCGGTGCCGGGGCCTAGCTTCACCTGGGCGGCCCATTCCCTGCCGTCCTTGGCGCCCACGCGCAGCAGTTGCAGGCCATTCTGGCCGTTGAGCGGGACGGGGGTGTAGTTGGAGCCGCCGCTGACCTCGACGGTGGCGTCCAGAGCGGGCTCGGTGAGGAACACCCGGAAGAGCACCTCGTCGCCTTGGCTGAGGGCCTCGGGCAGCGGCGCGCCGTCGGCGAGGGTCACGGCCAGGCCATCCTGGGGCCGGCGCACAAGCTGGAGCCAGTCGACGGTGAAGGCCGGGCCCGGCTTGACGCTGCCGTCGGCCTCCTTGGCCGAGCCGGCCGTGGAGAGCGTCAGGAAGCACTGCTTGGCGGTCCCGTCGCGGAAGATCGGGTTCACGTAGTGCGTGTCGACGGTGTAGATGCCGGGCCGCATGGTGTGCACCGCGCCGCGGAAGCCGGGCTTTCCCGAGGAGTCGCTGAAACCGCCCACCAGCCAGCGGTAGCCGTCGCCGGCGATGTCGCTGACCTTGAGCTGGTAGTAGCGGTAGGCCGGGTCATAGGGGAAGAAGTGGTTGGCCCCGGCGTAGCCTTCGGGCGCGGTGCAGGAGACGACCACGCCGCCGTTGGCCTTGGGGACCATCCTCAGCTTGTCGGGGTTCAGGACCCACGCGTTGTCCTTGCCGTCCCAGTTGAACTTGGCCGCGGTGGCGAAGCGGGTGAAGTCCTCGCGCCAGAGCTGCGGTGAGCCGGCGGCGGTTTCGGCAGCGGGGGCCGCAACGGCCGGGGCCTGGGCCGCGGCAGCCAGCGGCTGGAGGGGAGTGGTGGGCCCGGTGCCGGCCTCGCGGTAGGCCTCGATCTCGCGCACCTTGACGCCCTGAACGCCGGCGCCATCGGCCTTGGCCAGGGCCGTGAGCCGCAGCTTCAGCACGGGCACCGCCGCCGCGAACCGCAACTCGACCCGCGCCTCCCGGTTGCCGCGGACCGCCGCCACCTGGACACTGCCGTCCGACGCCTGCAGTTGGAGGTCGAAGTCCAGCAGGTTGCGCGTGCAGACGACGACGCGGCCGAGCACCTCCTCGCCGGGGAGGGTGAGCTCCAGGGCACACGGCTTGTCGGTGTGGCTGAGGGTCCAGCCGTCGTCATCGAGGACGCCGTTGATGGCGTAGTAGTAGTACTGGCTGAACCAGGGTGCGAAGAAGCCCTCGCCGGACCGTGCCAGCACGCCGCGGCTCCAGTGCAGGAGGTTACCCGGGCGGACGCAGGCGGCCTCCTGGGCCTTGATCTCGGCGGCAACCTGAGCGCTGGTGGCCAGCGTCAGGGCGGCCCGGGTGGTGGTGTAGACATGCACCGCTCCCTCGTCGAAGCGGTCCGTGAAGCCCCCGGCCGCGACCGTCACCTGGCGGCCTTCGCTGGCCACGTATAAGGACGTGACGCCTTTGAGCAGGGGGTGGCTGATGGCGGCGCTGCGGCCGCCCGCCTTGAGATTGGAGACGATCAGGTAGGGAACGCCCTCGGCCTGGCAGGCCCAGGCGATCATCTCGGCGTCAGCGGTCACCGTCGGCGGCGTCACCGGGTTGGCGGCGGCCGCCGCGAGGAAGCGGACCTCGCGCCAGATGGGCGGCAGGCCGTAGCGCAGGCGCGGCTCGGGCATGAAGAACGACGTCGTGTAGCCGGTGTAGCCCCGGCAGCCCATGGCCAGGGCGGTCAGGTACTGGTGGCGCATGACCTCGTATGGGTACGGCGGCGTCTTGCCGTACTCGACGTTGAAGTGCGCGTCCGAGGAGGCGGCCCAGGGAGTCATCAGAATGGCCTGCCCGCGGCGCAGGACCTCCCGGCAGCGCTTCATGAAGTTGGGCACGTACTCCCACTCGGGCGAGTAGGGGTCCGGGTTGAGCAGGTCGCAGGTCCTGTAGCCGTGGGTGACGATGCCGTCGAGGGTGTCGTTGGTGACCATCAGCGGGTGATAGGGGTCCAGCTCCTGCATGAACGCATAGGTTGCCTCCATCCAGTCCGAGCGGGCATCGTTGATCTCCGGTTCGTCGGCCAGGTAGTACCCGAGCAGGCCGGGCTCGGAGCCGACCGCCGCCACGAGTTGGCGCAACAACCCCTGCATGGCGGCGCTGGGGGCTGAAAGGGTCTTGATCTCGTCCACCAGCTCCTTGCCGCCACCGGGCCGCTGCCAGAGCCGGAAAGTGTGCAGGAGCCGGCCGGGCTCGATGCTGACGATGGAGTACACCCCGCGCTGGCGGAAGGGCTCGCCGACCGCCTTGGCCACGTCCTCGAGCGTGGTCCCCGGAAGCACCACCGGCGTCGTCAGGTTCTGCAGGGCCACGACGTCGGCCCGGGGGTCCTCCGTCGGAATGCCCCCGTACCAGCCGCAGAAGAACGTCGGCTTGCCGTTGACCACCACGTTGCCCAAGGCGTCCACCCGGACCTCGCTGCCGGGGGCCGGCGCCAGCTTGCGGAGGGTGCTGCCGGCTTCGGCGACGACCGCGTCCGCCGGGTCCACGGCGCGCACCACGAGGCGGTACGTGCCGACCGGGAGCGCCGCCGCGTCCAGGCGCAGGTCGCCCGTGAGCTGGTCGGGCGTCACCGAACCCGAGCCGATGTCCGCGCCAGCGGCGGAGCGGAGCGCGTACGCCACCCGGGTCGTCTTGGCGGCAACGTCCTCGGCCAGGGTCACCCGGAAGACGATGGCCGGCACGTTCTCCGTGGCATAGAGGTTGCCCCGGCACACGGGCTGGAGCACGTCCACGGTCAGGGGCCGGTACTCGGCGTCGAGGCGCTTGACCACGATCTTCGCCGGTTGCCCGAGGGCCGGGTCCGTCGCCGCGATCTGGATGGCGGCATCGGTTTCGCCGGCCTTGACCTTGAGGCCGCCCAGCGTGACCACCTGCGTGGCGCCGGCCGCCAGCTCGAGGGGTTCTGCCTGGACCGCTGTGCCCGTGGCAAGGAATGTCGCGGCACTGAGCTGCAGTGTGCGGGGTGCCGCGCCGCCGTTGGTCACGGGCACCTTCAGCTCGACGCGGTTGACGCCGGAGCCCCCGCCGCTGACGGTCACCTTCGGCTCCCCGAAGCTGACAGCGAAGCGCCCGTGGTCAAGGGCGATCCCGGTGAGCCTGCCGAAGAGCTTGGGCTGGTGGAAGTTGCCCTTGAGCGGGGCCCAGGTGCTGAGCTCCGCCTCTCCCCCGGCGTAGCGCTCGCGGGTCACATTCCAGAGCCAGGTGGGGCCGGCATCCGGCTTGAGCTGCAGGCCCGCCAGCGGGATACGGACCTCGCAGCGCCAGGCCTTGGCCCCAACGTCGACGCTGCCGGCCGCCTGCAGGGGGCATTCCCAGCGCTTGACGTGGACCAGGCCATAATCGGCGCCGTAGTCGTCGTACCAGGCCCCCTTCGAGTTGACGACGACATGGTGGTAGTAACGCCCCTCGCCGGCGGGGTCCATGAACAACTCCACACAGTCGTCCTGGTAGACGTCGTTGTCATGGGCCGTGTACCTGGCCTTGACCCGGTCGGGCTGGGGCTCGTCGCACTCGACCGCGACGTAGACGGCGTCGGTGTCGTGAAGGACTCTGAAGCGGGTCTGGATGGCCACCGGCCTGGGCTGGCCGGCATGCTCGGCCGCCGCGCTGGCGGAGAGGAAGCCCGTCTGCCACGGGGCCCGGCCCCAGGCAGCCTCGGCCAGCCTGCCGTCGATCGTGATGTCGCCCTGCCGCGGCACAGACTCCATGACCGGGGCGGCCATGACCCACGCGGCGCTGCCGAGCAGGATGGAAAGGGCGTTGCACACGGCACGTCGCATCGTCGGCACTCCTGGCACAGGATGGGTTGCTGAGGCACGACGAGACACGAGTATACGGTAGCCACCGTGGGTCGTCAACCGGCGGCGGTCCGCGAGGTCGGGCTGTTCCGAGGAACCGTCAGCCGGCTCTGGCTGTAGGGCCGGAATCCGTCCGGCCCCATGGGTCCCCATCGGAGTGGGGACCTACAGGTGCAGGCCCGGGTCCGCTGCCTTGAGGGCCGCGACCTTGAAGCAGCCCTGGCCCGCGAGCACTCAGCGGTGGAGGCCGGGTTCTCCGCAACCCGGCGGCGGCATGCGGAGATGCCGCGCTCCAGGGCAGGCAGTTCCTGCCCAGCTCAGGCACTGGCGTGCCGGGCCCCCGGGGGCTATGCTGGGTGTGGCCTGTGGTAGCCGCGGGAGACTCCACGCCGGGGCTCTCGGCTGCACAGGGAAGACGCCCGACTGGAGGGCGAAGCTCCCCAGGCCTCCATAGCCTTGGCGTAGGAGGCCGCTGAGCCGCTGTCTTTCACAAGAGGCGTTCCGGGACCGTGAGATCATCGCCATGACCACCCCCATGCTCACGCTGACCACGCCTCTTCGCTCCCTGGCCCCCGGTGCGACCCCCACCGCAGTGGCAGTGACCGCCCAGACGGCCTGGCTCCGGGTCGCGGACGTGAAGGGGGCCTACACCATTCCTTATATACAGTCAGACCCGGACCTGGACGTGGCGCTGGTGTTTGCCGACCCGGCGCTGGCCAGGGCAGACATCGCGCTCCTGGTGGACGACCGCCCGCTGGCGGAGGCCCAGGCCACGCCCGCCGCAGACCGAGTGTGCTTCCCCGGCCTGGCACCGGCGGAGTACACGGTCCGGGTACGCGGCTTCGCGGCGGTTGGCGGGCCCCTCAGTGAGGACCGCCATGAACACGTCGCCGTCGGCACAGTGATCGCCGCCCTGGGCGACAGCATCACCGAGGGCTATCACGGCCACGGCTTCTGGCGGGACGACCTCGACCTCACCCCCGACGCATTTCCCCCTGAGGTCGTCTCGAGGGACCGGCGCAACTACCCCCAGTACGCGCCGACGACGGCCTACCACCGGCCGGAGATCAACTGCTTCGCCAGTTGGATGCCCCGGCTCAACGATCTGCTGGCCGAACGTTGGCAGCGGCCCGTCTTCATCGCCAACGAGGGCTGGGGTGGCTACACCACGGCCGACTACCGGCGCCTGATGCAGGACCCCGGCTGGCAGGAGCGGATGCGGGTGCTGTCGCCGACCCTATGGCTCATCCACCTGGGGGTGAACGACGAACGACACCAGGTCCCGGCCCGCGACGTGGCCGCCAACCTGGCCGCGATGGTCGACGCCCTGATCAGGGACCATGCCGCGGCGCCGAGCCGCATCTGCCTCTGCAGGCCCTGTTACGACTATGCGCCGGGAGCGGCCCCCATCCTGGAGGCCTATGGCCGGGAGATCGACGCGCTGGTCGCGGCGAAGGGACTGCACCACGGCCCGGACTTCCTTGCCGCCTATGCGGTCGACAGGGAGAGGCTCTACGGTGCCGACCCCGTTCACCCCAACCTGGCGGGCATGGCGCTCATGGCGGACCTCTGGGCCGAGGCCTTGGCGGACTGATACGACCACGCGCACCAAGCGCAGAGCGTAGCTGGAGCGGCCGCGGCCCCAGGGCGCACGGGCGCCCCGCGGCCAGTGCTCCCGCGGCCGCGGGACCGTGGGCGCTCCAGGAGGCACCCACGACGGGGATCACACCACGATCGCGCGCTGGACCGGGTCGAAGCGGGCGCTCTTGCCGGCGCGAGAGGCCAGGGTCGCCATCTGCAGCACGGTCTGCGTGCGGAAGGCCAGGTCCATGGGGCTCCAGAGGTCCTTGGCGGAGCGGTTGCGGCAGCACTCCAGCAGGTTCTTCCAGAGGTCGAGGTTGTTCTCGCCGCGCTCGATGGGGAAGGACTGCGGCGCCTTGGCGCCCTGGATGCGGATGGGCGTGAAGACGATCTCGCGGTTGTTGGGGTGGATGCTCAGGGTCCCATCCCAGCCGCGGATCACCGGACAGCGCTGCCCGGCGCCACGGGTGCCGGTGGTCTGGTAGTCGTTGGCCTGCGTGCCGAGCACGGAGATGGTCACGCCGCCGCGGTACTGGGCGATGAGGTTGAAGGTATCGGGGACATCGCGCAGCTCATACGAGTAGCGGTGGATGCCGCCGAGGGCGACGACCTCCGCAGGGAAGCCCACGCCGAGGATATGGACCACCTGCGCCAGGCAGTGGGGGTAGAGGTCCGTCACCGGCCCGCCGGCGTAGTCCTCGAACAGGCGCCAGCGGAAGAACCGGTCCACGCTGAACTCGCGCTTCGGCGCGTCGCCGAGGAAGGCCTCCCAGTTCAGGTCGGGTCCCGGCTTGGCGTTGGCGTCGTCCACCGGCATCCCGCGCTCGCCCCAGTCACCGACGCGGAAGAAGCCGGCCTCGCCCGAGAGCGGCTGGCCGATGAGCCCATCGACGACCAGCTTCCGCATCTGGTGCCAGGCGCCGTCGCTCATGGCCTGGGTCCCCACCTGGACCATCCGGTCCGAGGCCGCCACGACGTCCGCCAGTTGCCGGGTCACCTCGAACTGGCGCCAGTGGGAGACCGGCTTCTCGCAGTAGACATCCTTGCCCGCCTGGACGGCAGCCAGGGCCTGGTACCCATGGTGGTGGTCCGGAGTGGCGATGCAGACGACATCGATGTCCTTGTCGGCCGGGGGCTCCGGTAGTCGGCATAGGCGCGGGGCCTTCCGGACCCCTTCTTGCCCTGTTCGCCGCGGGGCCGGGTGACAATGCAGAACC
>Ga0172371_10006025_pt1 | contig 17784 bp, 16 predicted proteins | sample Lak12m_FD_114543 | JGI IMG/M metagenome (GOLD analysis project Ga0172371, IMG submission 114543) | Freshwater microbial communities from Kabuno Bay, South-Kivu, Congo - kab_022012_12m | ecosystem: Environmental > Aquatic > Freshwater > Lake | place: Democratic Republic of the Congo: South-Kivu...
CTCATGAGCGTCATCAGGGCTGAGAACAAAACCCTCATTAAAATGAATGTTTTTGAGCAAGACGTAGCAAGAATAGTTGCGGCTCTTCCCTCTCTGAGATCACCGACCGTTTCGCCTCTTTTTTCAACAGGATTGAACATATCCGCCGGAGAAAAATGGTTTATGATAGAGACGGTGGCGGATAAATCCTCCCTGAACATTCTGCTGCCTCAATTATCGGCTCTGGGCGCCAGAGACATCCTGGAGCTGGATATCTCTAAAATGGTGAGTGTTGAGAATGGTGAAACTGGAACACCGGCGGTTAAATAAACCTCTTATTGCCAGACGCTTGTCTCAACGTCTGGCAAACCCCCTCCTATTGACAATCCAAACAAGTTTGCTACAACAAACAAAAGAACTTTCTACAAAGGAGGTGCTATCGTGAGGATTACTGTTTTTCAAAACGGTCGTCCCGAGGAATTCGAAGAAAAAATAAGGAAATTAAGTGGAGTCAGCATCGTACGTTCGAATGGTGGAGAAGTTGTCCTTGAATTCTACGAAGAGACCGATCCTTGGGAGCACCGGGGTGCTATCGGAAGAGCGTTGGAAGATATGGAAGAGGAAGAGATTATCTCCTCTTTCAGATGACGCCAAAAAATCGGTAAACCAATTAGGAAGGGACTTCACAAGTCCCTTTTCAAATGTAAATTTTCTAAGTTTCAATATTTTATTACAAAAATGAATGCAGTTGAGATACTAAAAAAACTTGTCACTTTTCCAACCAACACCCTCGTCTACGACAATGGGATTAAAGAATTTATTTTATCTCTTTTAAAGAAGCAGGCAGAGAAAATTATAACCATTCCAGATACAATAAATCGCTCTTTTCTTATCAAATTGGGGATTGGCCAATCAAAAAAGCGCCCACTGGTTTTTCTTTGTCACTTAGATACAATTATTCCTACAAACCAGTGGTTTTCTAATCCATTTGCCCCTGAAATAAAAGGCAACAAAATTTTTGGTCTTGGCACTTCAGATATGAAAGGTTCCGTTGCTGCCGTAATTAAGGGTGTTTTGGGAGCGAAAAAAATTAATCGAACAGTATATTTAGCCTTTACCTCGGACGAGGAGAGCCAAGTAAAAGATGTCGAAAAATTGGCTAAAGTGATCAAGCTTAAAAACGCAATTGTAGTCGCGCCGGAGCCAACCGGAGGGAATATCAGAATTGGGCAGAAAGGGGTTTTAGAGTTGCGGATCACTATGCCAGGAGAAAGCCATCACGCGGCTAGAGCTACTCGGGAACTAAATAAAAAAGATAATGCGATTTATAAAATTGGTTCGGTGATAAACTTGATTAAAAGATTAGAAGCAACTTATTTTAACCAAAAAGTTTCTCGGTCCACCACATTCAACCTAGGGAGAATAGAAGGAGGAACGGTGGTAAATAATATGGCTGACAGTTGCTCTTTGGAGATTAGTTGTCGAGTTTGCTCTTCCCTCGCTCCTAAAAAACTACTGGATATCTTAGAAAAAGGGATTAAGAGGATCGAAAAAAAAGCAACGATTAACTTGATGCTTTTGGGCAGCCCCTTTTTTAACGACAACAAAAGAGATCTCCTTACTCTGCGAGAAATAATTAAAAGACAGGGGCAAAATCCTCATGTTCTTTTCGGTAAAGCTTGGAGTGAGATAACTAGTTTTGATAATAATGGAAACAGTTGCTTTGTAATAGGGCCTGGTGAGCCGAACCAAGCCCACCATCCTAATGAATTTATAAGGATTGACAAACTCAATAAATTCTGCGAAGTATACTCTAATATTCTAGATTATCTAGAATGAACCTTAAAAAGGAAGGGGGCAGAGAAAATGCCAGTGCTGGAATTCGTACGTTTTAATCCGCATAAGAACACTTTTCTATTGGAAGGGCTCATCGACTGTTACCGTGAAGTCTTTGGAGCAGATCCTTGGAATGAGTGGAAGAGATGCCCGATTTGTGGAACAAAATGGGGTACGGCCGAAAAAGAAACTTTGGGACAGACTCATTGTGGAGTTCCAATCGTTGATTTCTGGCCAAAAGACCAGGTCAGGGGAGATATCTGCCACGAGATAAACCCGGAAGCTTCTTGTTGGTTGGCAGTCGAGATCAGCGAAGATTCTTCCCGAAATAGAGTTGTCGGCTTCTGCTGGGGTTATCCTATTGGCCTAGACGAGCTGGAAGAGAAGCTTCTGCTCCCAGGCCTGAAAGAATCAGTCGTCAAAAAGTTTGGAAGAGTCGGAGATAAAATAGCCTACCAAGATGAACTTGGTCTCATCAACAGCTACCGAGGGAAAAAAGTGGCAAAAAAAATGTTCTCTTTGAGACTACAGGATTTTCTGAATCAAGGACTTCGGATTGGTTTGGTTAGAACAAAGTCCAACCCTCCTACCGTCACCTATCTTTGGTTCCTAAGAATTGGCTACGAGGTTGTTGCCGAGTATAATGACTTAGACGGTCGGGTAGTTTTGGCTCGATCATATGAAAACATCGGACAACTTTTTGGGCTGGAGGCGACTAAGCCCATAACCGAGTTAATCACTTAAGGGGATATTCAAATGGACAATAAAACTAGACTTAAACCGGAACTGTTAGGTGGGTTCAGAGACTATCTTCCTGTTGCAATGATTGCTCGGCAGGAGATGGTTTTAAAAATCCGGGAGACCTGTGAAAGTTTTGGATTTTTGCCGCTAGAAACCCCGGGCTTGGAAAGATCTTCAGTGCTGGGAACAGATAAGGACGAATTCAAGATGCAGGTCTATCGCTTCAGAGCCGGAGACCAGGATGTTACCTTGAGATTTGACTTGACAGTCCCTCTATCTCGAGTTGTGTCGGCCAACCCTGAGCTGATAAAGCCTTTCAAACGTTACCAGTTCGGCTCGGTTTGGCGTAAGGAGAGTCCCCAAGCCGGAAGATACCGGGAATTTGCCCAGTTCGATGCCGACATCGTTGGCAGTGATTCAATCATCGCCGATACGGAAATCATCGTCCTAATGTTCAAGACCCTGAAAAATCTTGGAATAGACAATTTCGTCATTCGTTTCAATGACCGCAAGATCCTGAACGGCCTTCCAGCCTATGCCTCGTTCGATCAAGGCAAGACTGATCAAGTATTGCGAACACTTGACAAGCTTGATAAAATTGGGCAGGACGGCGTCGTAAACGAGCTTAAGAGCAAAAGCCACAATGAACTAGGGGAAGATGGGCTGGCTCTCACAGAACGGAGTATTTCCAAAATCGTAGACTTTCTCAACCTTAAGGGTAGCACCCAGGAACTGATTGGAGAGCTGAAGAAACTTTTCTGTGGAGTATCGGTTTCTGAAGAAGGCATCGGTGAATGTGAAAAGATCATTGAAAATCTCGAATATCTTAGTATTCCAAGAGAAAATTGGAGGCTTGATCTCTCAATCGCCCGCGGGCTAGGCTACTACACTGGACCCGTTTTTGAGACTACACTCACGGATTGTCCTGAAATTGGATCCGTATTCTCCGGAGGACGCTTCGACGACTTAATTACCCGCTTTACCGGAGAAAAAATCCCATCTGTCGGGGCATCTGTTGGTGTTGACCGCCTGCTCGCAGCTCTTGAAAAAATGGGGACTATCGAGAAAAAAGTTTCTACAGCCAAAGTTCTCATTACCGTGATTGATCAGAGCTTGTCTCCCAAGATAATGCGGCTAGCCCAGAACTTCAGAGCGGCAGGAATCAACACCGAGATTTATCTCGGCAAAGAGAAGGGACTGAAAGGCCAAATTATCTACGCCGCCAAAAGAGAAATTCCCTTCGTCGTCATTATTGGAGAAGAAGAAGACAGGGTCGGAAAGCTGAAGCTAAAGTCAATGGTAGAGAGGAAAGAAGACTTGCTTCTGGAGAAAGATGCTGCTAAGATAATTCTGAACAGCTAATACGCTGGGTTCTTTGTGGAGGTTACTCCGGTGGAGGGTGTAGCTCAAAGGCTAGAGCATTGGGTTGTGGCCCCAAGGGTTGAGGGTTCGAATCCCTTCACTCTCCCCACCTAAAAATATTCCAAGGAGCAGGTTCACCTGTCTCCTTTTTTTATTGGGCTTGAAAAATTTTTAAATTAGCGCCTTGTTTAACACAAATATTGAGGCTTTTATTGGCAATCACCGACAGGAAGTCAGCTAGTTAGGGGTTCGGAAGACGGATTTTTGGTTTTATTTGAGCCATTTGGCAAATTTTTCTTCCTCTTTTTTCTTCCAGGGACCGATCATGGCCAGTTGAAGCTTTTCGGGCTGGAAAAATTCCTGGGCCAGCCGGCGCAAATCGGCGCTGGTGATGCTTTTGATTATTTTGATTTCCTTGGAGAAAGGGGTGGCCGATCCGCGGGAAGCGATTTCGGAGCCCAGCAGAGTCGCGATGTCTTCGCTGGTTTCCCGTTCCAAGAGTATGCCGCCGATAATATGGTCTTTGGCTTTTTTCAGCTCCTTGGCAGAAACGGTTTTCTCCCGAATTCTCTTATACAATTTCATTATTTCCTTGACCGCCAGCTCCAGCTTACCGTTATCCAGGCCGGCACTCACGAGATATGTCCCGGCATCCATATATAAATCAGGGAAACTGCGCACGTAATAGGCCAATCCGCGCTTTTCCCGAATCTCCGAAAATGCCCAGGAGCTCATGCCGCCGCCCATCACCGCCGCAATCACCGAAAGGGGATAGCGCCGTTTGTCCAAATAGGAAAAAGTCCTGGCCCCCAGCATCAAATGGGTTTGGTCAGTCTTTTTGTAGACCGCCATCACTTTTTTGCCCTTGGCTTTGCTTTGATAAGGCTGCTGGTCAATCCCATGGGTATGGTGATTGCTAAATTTAAAATACTGGCCTATTTTTTCTTCGATTTTGCGGGCCTTGTTTTTCCCGAAGTCCCCCGCGATCGCAAGCACCGCATTGCCGGGAAAATAGTTGCGGCCGAAATACCCGGCCAGTTCTTTTCTTTTTATTCCGCTCAAGGATTTCTTGGTCCCGATGATGTTGCGGCCCAAGCTGGTGCCCGGATAAACCAGTTCTTCAAAATAATTGCCGATTTGGGCCATGGGCGTGTCATTGTACATGTTGATTTCTTGGAGAATCACGTTGCGCTCCAATTCGATATCGGGCGACCGGAACAACGGCGTCGTCACCAACTGTCCCAGCCAGCGCAAAGCGATGTCAAAATATTCCGACCCAACCTTAATGTGAAAACCGGTAAATTCTTTGGTGGTAAATGCGTTAAAAACCCCGCCTAGCACGTCAATGGCCGCAGCCAGCTCTCGGGGGGTGCGGAATAGTTTATTGCCCTTGAAAACCATATGCTCCAAAAAGTGGGAGATTCCGGCATATTCATCCGTCTCATAGCGGGAGCCGATTTTGAAAAGAATTATGGCGGTAATGGTGGGGTTTTTCGGCATCGGCGCCAAAACCAACTCCATCCCGTTTTTCAATTTTTTACGGGAAAATTTAATGTCAGCGATAGGCATAGGATATTTTATTGATTACTTCTTACTATTTAACTATAATACAGGAAATGTATCTTAGAAAATAAATACGGATGCAAATATCGAGAAATAAACAAGTAATAACCATCGGGTCGATTACGGAAGATCTGATTTTTTTGGCCCAGGAAAGCCGGATTCTGCCGGGGCACAGCGCGCTGTGCGAAAAACTGATGGCTTTTGAACTGGGAGGCAAGATTCCGGTGGGGAAAATCAAAACCAGCATCGGAGGGGCGGGCGCCAATGTGGCTGTGGGACTTTCTAAACTGGGCGTCGGCTGCCGCGCCAATGTGGCGGTGGGCGGTGACGACATCGGCAAAAAGCAAAGGAGAAATTTGCAGAAATTGGGAGTGGACGTGAGCCTTTGTCAAATTGTCCACGATTGCGAAACTGACCGCTCGGTCATTTTGGTCGACCCGGCCGGGCGGGACCGGGTGATTTTTTATAACCGGGACGCGGGCCGCAAACTCAAGCTGAAAGACATTTCCCAATGGAAAACTGAATGGGTCTTCATCTCCTCGTTGACCGAAGGCTGGGAAAATAAATTGGGCCAAATTCTTAAACTGCGCAAGGAACGGGGAACAAAAGTGGCCTGGAATCCCGGACGGCTGCAGCTCAAGGCCGGGATAAAGTTTCTCTCGCCGTTACTGGCGGAATTATCCATATTATTTTTGAACTGGGACGAAGCGTTGGAACTGGCCTTGAGCGACCGGGGATTTGCCGAAAAATATCACCAAAAAGCTCCCGCGAAAAAGACGGTGCTGAAATTTTTGCAGTCATACGGCCCCAAGATTGTGGTGGTCACTTTCGGGCGCCGGGGATCGATCGCCACCAACGGCTACGCCTATGTCAAAGCTCCCATCCTTTCTCCCCGGAGAGTGGAGCTTACCGGAGCCGGCGACGCTTATGCCAGCGGCTTTTTGGCTTCCTGGATCCGAAGCCCCGAAAATTTGAAAAAAGCCATGGCTTGGGGCATGGCCAATTCCGGTTCGGCAGTGCTTTATTTCGGAGCCGAAAAAGGCTTGCTGACGCTTCCGCAGATGCGCCGGAAGGTCAATAGCGTGATTATGGACGCTTTGATTGAAGAAAGCCGGCTTTAATTGAGCAACAATTTTCCTACTGAACATACTTTTAGGCCGGCGGCATTGGCCTCGTCCACGTCGATGTGCACGGTAGTTTTGAACCCTTCTTTGACTCTCGCTTCAACTTGGTGAAAAGCGACTTCCCGTCCGCCGTCGCTGCCGCAGAGGACGGAAACCATATCTCCGTTTTTTATCCCGTATTTATCGGCGTCCGCCGGAAAAATATGCAGATGCCGTTTGGCGACAATCATTCCTTCTTTCTTGACCACCACTCCTGCCGAACCGATAATTCGAAAACCGGGGGTTTTTTCGACGTCGCCGGACAATCTCACCGGGATATCCGCCTTAAGTTTATGGGCATCACCCATGGTAAGCTCCAGCTGGGTCTTCTCCCGCTCCGGCCCCACCACCCGGATGCCTTTGATTTCCTGCTCGTTGTACTCGATGTCAACTTTTTCTTCGGCGGCAAAATCCGGCCCCTGGCTTAATTTTTTTATTGATTTCAGTTTGTGACCTTTACCGAATAGCGCGTCCACATCTTCCCGGCAAAGATGGATGTGCCGCGCCGAAATCTCCACCGGCACCAAAGTTTCTTTTGTTTCCATGGTATTTTTTTAAATTTATAAAATTATACCAAATATTAAGCCAAAAGTGAAAGTTCGTGCTAGAAATGAGTATATGAAAAATTTTCTGATCAAAAACAAAGTCTTAATTATTATTTTAATCCTCATTCTGGAGGGGCTTTTTTTTCGCACTTTTCATTTGGCAGACTGGCTGCATTTCCAGCTGGACCAGTCGCGGGATTCTTTTCTCATAAAAGAAGTTGCAGAGAAGGGCATCGGCGATTTGCCCCTGCTTGGTCCGCGCGCCGGCGGCAGTTTTTTGCGGCTCGGGCCGGCTTATTATTACCTGATGTACTTATTCGTAATTGTTACAAGAAGCTTTCATCCGGTGGTCTTCACTTTGCCGGAAATTCTGGGCAGTATTGCTTTTGTGCCGATGTTCTACCTGCTCGCCCGCCGGCTTTTCACTCAAAATTGGTCGCTTATCCTCACGGCTCTCGCGGTTAATTCCACTTTCTTGATCACTTACGACCGCTTCAGCTGGAACCCCAACCTGCTGCCGCTATTTACAATTTTTGCTCTTTACGCCTGGCTAAGGTACTTGGACTACAAAAAACAGGGCGATTATACCCGCTCGCTAAAATGGATCGCTTTGGTCGGGCTCATTACCGGGATTTTTTCCCAACTGCATTTCGTGGCTTTTGTGGCGGTCCCGCTTATCCTGATAATTTCAGCGCTAATCCTGTCAATCGCCTACCGGGTTTATTTCCCTGAATTGGCTAAAAAATATTTCCGGCGGTTGCCTTTGGAAATTGGAGTGCTAATCGCGGTGTTTTTGTTAACCAACACTCCGCTTTTTCTCAACGATTATCTAAGTAAAGGCGCGAATGTCAAGGAGCTTTTCTCGACCGTGACCGAAAAGGAAGGTAAAGATGAAAAACATAATTTAGGGGAAAAATTGATCCAGAATCTCTGGGTTTACCCTAAAGGCTATTTTATCTCATTGACCGGGGTGGACGTAATTGATTTCCCCGTTTGGAGGTTAAAACCGCAATTTGACATTATCTGCGACGATAAATGCCGTAAGAGCCTGACTCCTACAATCGTAGGGATAGGACTTTTTATCTTGTCGGCTCTCTCTTTTTTAATCTTGCTGGCGAAAAGAACCAAAAATATTTTTGCCCTCAAAAAATCCCCCGACAAAAAGAAATTGGCCGAATGGGAGTTTCTCGCCTTACTCACAGTCTGGATTCTGATTCCCTGGTGGGCTTTTTATTCGCTGTCGTTTACGCTACGTCCGCGGTTTTTCCTGTTTTCGATCGTCCCTTTCTGGATTATCTTTGGTTTAACGCTCCGCGAGTTAGCCCGCAACCATTTGGGTAAAAAGGTTGGAATCGGATTAGTGTTGCTATTGCTTGTTTCCAACATTGCCAATACCGTTATCCGCTTCAACCGCCTGGCCAACGCATCGGTAACCGATACGGGCAGCTATCCTCAAGACCAGATATTATTTCAGGACGAGAGTTATCCGGTAACACTTAAGCAACAGCAAGAAATCGCGGATTGGATTGTTCAAAAGAGTAATCCTAATTCTCCCTATGTTTTTCTTTGGGCACCGTCCTACTATTACCGGCCGATAATGTACCTGCTGGATGATTCTTTTGGCGCAAGGGCCAGGTATATGTCGAGTTACCCTCAAGTGACTGATGCGGCTTATTTTGCCGTCAGCCGCACTTCCAAACCGGAAAAGTTTTTCAAAGGAAATAAATTAGATTTGTTCCAAGTCACCGACTACCGAGTTTTCGGCACTCTTACGGCCTACCAGCTGGAGCTAACTGAAAAAGGTCAATCCGAAGCCCAAAAACGCAACAAAAAGTTTCGTTCAAATGAAAGACTGACCGACGATGAGCGGGTAAAGGCCAAATGCTTGGAAAAACCCAAAGCCACCTGCCGGTTCAATTGGGGAGATTTGTTGGTAAAACCTTAATTTTGAAAGGATAAATCTTTGGTCTTTAGGAGATCCGCGTCTTTGTATTGCAGAACAACCCAGTATTTGCCCGGCTTTTCCGGCATTGAATAAGCCCAGCTTCCTTTTTCACCGGCGGTAATATTTTTTGTTACAGTTTGCTCCACTGATTGGATGTTACAAGACAAGTCATTCGGTTCCATCAGGTCGTCGCTGTCCGGTACCAGACAGAACTGAAAATCGAGATTTTGGCCGGAATGGTTCTCCGCCGTGACGCCTTTTTCCGGCACGTTGGGATCGACAAAATAAAAAGCCACCCAATTTTTGTTGTAATCGGGATCGTGATTTTTGCGTTCGTAAGCAAAAAGAAGATAGCTGCTCGCGAGAACTGCCAAAATCACAGTAATTTCAGCGATTCTCAAGTATTTTTTTATAGCCATAATTAATCTCGAAGTTTCTCCTTATTCCCCAGTTTCAGCACCGCGTCAGCGATGATTTTGGCGGCGTCGGCATGGTAGTAGGCCCGGGCTTTTTCGCCCATGGCTTTTCGGAGCGGCGCGTCATTCATTAAAATATCAATTTTCCCCAACAGCAACTCGGGGGTCAGATTCTCTTCTTTCAGCGCCATGGAGCCGCCCGTTTTGGCCACTTCGAAAGCATTGTGCAATTGGTGGTCATTGGCCGAGCCCTGGAGCGGGATCAGAATGCTGGGTTTGCCGTTGGCGGCAATTTCCGCGATGGCGGTGGCACCGGCCCGGGATAAAATCAAATCCGCCGCCGTGAGGGCATGTTGCATCAAGTCGCCGCTGTCACTTAAGAAAGGATAGAGATGATAGCCGTCATGCCCGGGTTTCACTCCCGCCTGGCCGGCTAAATCTTCAGTTTCTTCCAGGTTTTTTTCACCGCACTGATGAATCACTTCATAGGTGGCCAACAGCCGGGGGAGTATTTTAATCACCACTTCGTTGATTTTTTTGGCTCCCTGGCTGCCTCCGATAATCAGCAGGACGGGTTTTCCACTTTTTATTCCCAAAGCGGCTTTGGCCTTGGCGACGTCGCCTCCCAACAGATTTTCCCTCACCGGATTGCCGGCAAAAATGGTTTTGGTCGGATTGGTGTAGTCCGCGGTCATTTGGTAGGAAATCGCGATTACGTCGGCCAGATGCTCCATGAAGCGGTTGGCCCGGCCCGGCACCGCGTCAGACTCGTGGACCACGATCGGGATCCAATAAGTCCGGGCGGCAACCACCGCCGGAACGCTGCTGTAGCCGCCTTTGGAAAAAACCACATCCGGCATGAAAATCAACACTTTGACCAGGGCTTGGACGATTCCGATTGGCAGCTTGATCGCGTCCCACAGGTTGGCCAGTGAAAAATAGCGGCGCCATTTGCCGGTCAGGACGTGGCTGGTTTTGATTCCATTGGCCTTGAGAACATCTTCAGAAAGTTTGTTGCAATGGCCGAGGTACATAAATTCGATCGGCTCCTTGGATTGTTTTTTGATGATTTGCGCCACCGCGAGCAGGGGAAAGAGATGCCCGCCGGTGCCGCCCCCCGTTAATAAAATGCGCATTTTGTTTTATATATAAGTGAATTTGTATAAGAAATTTTTTGCATCTGCCCCACCGGGGTAACCCCGATGCTAAAAAATTTCTTATACAAATTCACTCTAAAGAATACACTTAAATCAAAATATCCGTAATCTCCACTTTAGTATGAGTCTGCCGGTGGCCTTTTTTCACCCGGTAGCGCTTTTTGGGCTTGTATTTCAAAACGGTCACTTTTTTTCCTTTGCCGGTTTCAAGAATTTTGGCGTTGACCTTTGCGTCTTTCACTTGGGGGTTTCCCACCACCAAATCTTTGCCAGTTTCATCTTTGCTCAATAGTAAAACCGAGTCAAACGTGATGTTTGACCCTTTCTCGCCTCCGATTTTTTCCACCAGCAGCTGGTCTCCCTTTTTGACGAGAGCTTGCTTGCCGCCAGTCTCAATCACTGCCCACATAATTTTAACTTAATTACTTATCATCGCCCCGGTCCTTCATCTTGCGGCGGATAAACGCCGGGATGTCCAGGTCGTCTTCTTTAACCGGTTCTTCCTCTTTGTCTTCCGGAGTCACCGGGGAAATATTGGAATTGTCGACCGTGAGGGGAAGTTGGCTGCTTCTTTCCGAATGCACCAACGGTTTTTCTTCCACTTCGGACTCCAGATCGTCATACAAATCAATTTCTCTTTCGGGCATGGGGGGTTCTTCCCGCGGATATTCTTCCTCGCGGCGCCGGGTTATTTCCGGTTCCCGATGAATTTCGGGAACAATCTCCTCACTGCCCCCGAAATGACGGTCGCTGATAGCACCTTCCTCGAAGCCGGTTGCGATAACGGTAAGTTTAATCTCGCCTTTCTTGAGATCGCTATCGTTCATACTCACCGCGCCGAAGATCACTTTGGCGTTTGGATCAATGCTCTCGGTGATAATATTGGCCGCCTCATTGATTTCAAGCATTGTGAGGTCGTCGGCGCCGGTCACATTGAACAAAACTCCCTTGGCGCCTTCGATTGAAATCTCAAGTAACGGCGAATTGATGGCCTGGCGGGCGGCTTCGGTGGCCCGGTTTTCGCCGGAAGCCCGGCCGATGCCCATCAAAGCTGAACCGGCATCCTGCATAATCGCTTTCACGTCCGCGAAGTCCACGTTGACCACTCCCGGAACGGTTATCAAGTCGGAAATACCCTGCACGCCTTGGCGCAGAACGTCATCCACGATGCGGAAGGCGCTCAACAGGCTGGTTTTCTTGTCGATAATCTGCAGCAAGCGGTCGTTGGGAATCACCACTAAGGCGTCCACCCGGTCCTTCAACTGTTCCAATCCCTCTTCGGCAATCATGGCCCGCTGCATTCCCTCAAAGCTGAAAGGTTTGGTCACCACTCCCACGGTTAGCGCGCCGGACTCCTTGGCCACTTCGGCCACGACGGGCGAAGCTCCGGTTCCGGTGCCGCCGCCCATGCCGCAGGTGACGAAAATCATATCGGCGTCCTTGAGGACATCCTGAATTTCATCCCGGTTTTCTTCCGCCGCTTGGCGGCCGACTTCCGGATTCATTCCAGCCCCCAAGCCTTTGGTCAAGTTTTTACCTATGTGGATCTTCTCTTCGGCTCCGCTTTGGTGAAGGGCCTGGGCGTCAGTGTTAACCGCGACAAGCTCCACTCCTTTGAGTCCCACTTCTCTCATTCGGGCGACGACATTGCAACCGCTGCCTCCCACTCCGACCACCTTGATACGAGCAAATGTTTCAACGTTTGGCGCTTTAATTTCGGCCATTTTTTTGAGTAAGGTCTAATTTGTAAACTAGTATTATTTCGTTATTACAGAAAAATTATAAACCGTCAATCGGTTCAGTTATTATCATACGGGAAAATATTAAATCGTCAAAGGACTTGCGACGGAAAATGGGGAATTTATTGATATTTTTGTAAAAAATTAGAATAATAGGAAGAACCGATAAAACTATCATGAAATTATATAACTCACTCGCGCGAAAAAAGCAAACTCTCCGGCCGCTAAAAAACAAAACGGTCGCCATTTATTCCTGCGGTCCGACGGTTTACGATTTCGCCCATATCGGCAACTTCAGTTCGTATATCGCTTGGGACTTGCTGGTGCGCTATTTGAAATACCGCGGTTTCAAAACCAAGGTGGCCAAAAACATCACCGATGTGGGACATTTTACCCGGGATGACGAAGATTCAGGAGAGGACAGTATCGATAAAGCGGCTCGCAAACAAAAAAAGAGTCCTTTGGAAATCGCCAAATTCTACACCAAAGCTTTCGTCGACTCGGAGAAGAAACTGAATATCCTGCCGCCCGATTTCCGCCCCCGCGCCACCGGCGAAATCAAGATGATGCAAAAAATTATTGCCGCCCTGCTCAAAAAAGGGTACGCTTATGACGCGGAAGATGGGGTTTATTTCGATGTCTCAAAATTCAATAAGTACGGGCAGCTATCGGGTAACACTCCGGATAAAATCAAAGCCGGAGCTCGGGTAGAAATTAATCCCAACAAAAAACATCCGGCCGATTTCGCCCTCTGGAAAAAGCTGGTCGGGAAGAACCGCCTGCATACATTACATTGGGCAAGCCCCTGGGGCGACGGCTTCCCCGGCTGGCACATCGAGTGCTCGGCGATGGCTTTGCGCTATTTGGGAAAAACCATTGATATTCACACCGGCGGGCAGGACAATAAATTTCCCCACCATGAATCCGAAATCGCCCAAAGCGAAGCGTATACGGGAAAACCGTTCAGCCGTTTCTGGCTGCACACCGGCCTTATGGACGTGAGCGGCAAAAAAATGTCCAAATCCTTGGGCAATTTCTACACCCTGCAAGATATCATTGACAAAGGATTCGATCCGCTGGCCTACCGCTTCTGGACTTTGACCGCCCATTACCGCAGCTCGACCAACTTCACCTGGAAAGCCCTGAAAGAAGCTTCGGATAATTGGACAAAGATCGTAGAATTTATCCGGGACAATCAAAAAATTGTCAATAAAATTGACAAAATTTACGTAAATAAGAAAGAAAAACAGTTCATTTCCGCCCTGGATGACGATCTGAACACCCCCAAAGCCATCGCGGCTTTACTGCAAGTTATCAAAGAAGCCAACCGCGACCCGAAAAAAATCCCCAGCGCCGTATACTTGATTAAAAAATGGAACCAAGTGTTTGGAATTCTACCAAAAAAATTGCCAAAAAAACGAAGGGTCACGATGTCCGCTAAAGCAAGAATAATTCACGCTAAACGTCAGGTTGCTCGTAAAAATAAAGACTACAAAAAGTCCGATCAGCTTCGCCGGCAACTCAAAAAACTTGGATACGAAGTGATTGATAAACCCAATGGAAGCTCTGATATTAAGCCGATAAAATAAACGAGGCCCGGAAACTAATCCGAGCCCTTGCGCAGCAATATCCATTCTGGTTTTAATCTTCGTTTTTCTCCAACTTGATCCGAAAACCAGGCACAGTAAACACTTCCGCCCGCCATTCACTGATTTTAGTAGGAATATTGGGCGGAAAAATGAACCTTGCGCTCAAATATCTTCTAACATTGCTCGAATCTCCTGCTTCATCGGCTTTTTCCTGAGCTTCTTTCCATGCTTCGTTGCAGAGCCTTATCTCCTCCTTCATTTTATCCAAAACCTGAAAAATAGCATCACTTTGTCCTTCGGCAACGACGAACTCGGTTCCTTCGTAAACTTCGCCATAATTGTCGCCGAAGTTTTTGAATTGGTCCCAAAAGCCGTTTGTGTATTTGAAACGAACCGTGTAGATATTGCTTTCTTCTCCCATCTTTCGTACTTCCTTTGGTGCTTTTATCTAAATTATACTAAACTAGCTGTTTTTTACACAATTCGCAATAGTTCCTGCGGTATAGTTAATAATTTTTTAATCACTTTTTAATCTTTTTTTGTTATAATGAACTCAAAATGAAATTTCAAGATTAATAATTTTCTTTCAGAAAATGGATAATTTAATCCCTAGCGAAAGAATAATCAGAAGTATTTATCTGATTAGAGATAAGAAAGTAATGCTTGATAAAGACTTGGCCTTTCTGTACGAGGTTGACACCCGTGATTTGAATAAAGCAGTAAATAGGAACATCGAGAGATTCCCCGCTGACTTTATGTTTCAGCTATCCAGGAGCGAGTTTTCAGGTTTGATGTTCCAATTTGGAACATCAAAGAAAGGAAGAGGAGGAACCAGAAAATTACCCTACGTTTTTACCGAACTCGGAGTAGCTATGCTTTCCAGCGTATTAAGAAGTAAAAAAGCTATTTCGGTCAACATTCAAATAATGCGGACATTCACTAAAATCAGGCAATTACTCGCGAGCAACAGGAATTTGCGGCTAAAAATCGAGGATATGGAAAGAAGATATGATAAAAATTTTAAAATTATCTTCGATATGTTGAAGAAGATGATCGTCGAGGAAGAAAAGCCGAAAAAAATTATGGGTTTTACCGCCCAGAATAAGTAGACTTTTCTCAAAATTCTTGCTATATATTTGATTAGCATAACGGTAGAAAGGCCGGAGTGGCGGAATTGGTAGACGCGAGGGACTTAAAATCCCTTGGGTGAATAACCCGTGTGGGTTCGAGTCCCACCTTCGGCACGCGCATATACTTTTACACTTTTTATGGATATTTTAAAGGAGGACGACATTACCATATTTGGCAAAACCAACTTCCGGGGGGAAGAGAAGCCCTTCGGCATCAAGTTGGACGACCGCCGCCGGCACATGTACATCATCGGGAAAACCGGGATGGGTAAGTCTGTCATGCTGCAAAATTTAGTGATCCAAGACATCGTGAAGGGCCGGGGGGTGGCGTTTATTGACCCGCACGGGGAAAGCGCGGAAGAAATACTGAAATTCGTTCCCAAAGACCGCATCAATGATGTGGTTTATTTTAACCCCGCGGACCTGGCCAACCCGGTAGCTTTCAATATTTTGGAAGCGGTGGATGAAGATCACAAGCACTTGATCGCCTCGGGCATGATGGGTGTTTTCAAAAAGATTTGGCCGGATGTTTGGAGCCCGCGCATGGAGTATATTTTGAGCAACACCATTCTGGCTCTCTTGGATTTTCCCGGCAGCACCATGTTGGGAATCAACCGGATGCTGGCGGATCAGAATTTCCGCCGCCAAGTTGTCGACAAAGTGCGGGATCCGATAGTCAGGTCTTTCTGGCTGGAGGAATTCGCCAAATGGGACCAGCGTTTCGCCCGGGAAGCCACCGCCGCCATCCAAAACAAAGTCGGCCAATTCGTTTCCACTCCCATTGTGAGGCACATCGTGGGCCAGACCACTTCCACCATCAACATGCGGGAAATAATGGACCAAGGGAAAATTCTAATCGTCAATCTCTCAAAAGGAAGAATTGGAGAAGAAGCCATGTCACTGCTGGGCGGAATGGTGGTTACCCGCCTTTATCTGGCGGCCATGGAGCGGGTGGATATGGCCGAGCAAACCCGCCGAGACTTCTTTCTTTATGTCGACGAGTTCCAAAACTTTGCCACCGAATCCTTTGCCGGCATTCTTTCGGAAGCCCGTAAGTACCGCTTGAGCCTGATCGTGGCCCACCAGTACATCACCCAGCTCACCGAAGAAGTGCGGGACGCCGTGTTCGGCAACGTCGGCACCCTGATTGCTTTCCGGGTGGGCGCCGCAGACGCGGAATTCATGGAAAAAGAATTTGAACCGATGGTGATGATGAACGACCTGATCAACTTGCCAAAATTCCAAATTTATTTAAAGTTAATGATTGACGGAGTAACCGGCAACGCCTTCAGCGCGAAAGGAATCCCGCCTTTCCCGCCGCCGGAGTCCACTTATACCGACAAGGTGATCAAAGTGTCCCAAGAACGTTACGGACGGCCGCGCAAAGAAGTGGAAGACAAGATTCTCAATTGGATGGAAAAAGAATTCCAGACCGGGCGCCAGCCTTCTTTCAGCACCACCGGCGAAGCCTATCATCCCAGTGAGAGAACCCTGAAAAAAAGCCGTCCCCGCCCCAATAACAACCCCTCTAACCCGTCCAACCCGTCCAATTACAATCCTTCCCCAAGAAGAGAGCCAATTAAAACCGAAAAATATATGTCTCCCTCTCAAATCATCGGTTTTCAAGACAAAGAAACGGACAGAGTCGAGCAGAAGATAAAAAGGGAAATTGCTGACAACAGCAGGGAAACTCCCCGCGGCAACCCGGAGCCGAAAGTCCCTTTCCCCGCGGAAGTTATCACCGAGAAAAAAGCTGATCAACCGGCGGCCGTGGCAGTTGAGGATCCAAAAACCGGAAAATCATCAACTGTCTGGCACGAAGCGGTTTGTGACCGCTGCGGAAAAAGCACCAAAGTGCCTTTTCTTCCGGAAGAAGGCCGGGGAGTATTTTGCAAAGAGTGTTTGCGGGAAATCCGCCGCCAGCGGGCCCTTGCCATTAAGGAGCAGAAGGAAAAGAAGGGCGGTGCGCCCGAGCATCACCACACCGCACCCAAAACCAAGCCCCGCGTTTCCGATGAGCAAAAGGAAAAGCTGAAGGAAGATTTGCGGGCGATGCTCAAAAAGATTAAATCGGAGAAATAATTTTTCCACTTCAAAGAAAATGGGCGTTCCAAACAAAGCAGCAAAATTGTCCTTCGTGATAGTGAGCCTCATAATCTCACTATTTTTTTACGCTAACTCAAATGCCGACACAAACTCAAACTCGAACGCCAACAGCAATACCAATTCTGCCGACGCCCTGAACGCCGCCCAGCGCCAGCAGGAAATCCAGCAAAAACAACAGCAGTTGAATTCGGTGCAAACCCAGATAAACACCTTTCAAAAAAGCAACGACATTTTGGACCAGAAAACCGACACCATCAAAGACATGCTGGCCGGTTTGGACGACGATATCAAAACGGCCGAAGCGGCCGTGGCCCAGACCGAGAAATCCCTCGCCGAAACCCAGCAGCAGCTCAACGACAAAGAACACGACATAACCCTCAAAGAAGACGACATCGACAAAAGAAAAAGTTTCCTGGAAGAATATATGCGCCAGCTCAATTTGATTGACAAACGGTCAATCGTGGAGGTAATGCTCGAGAAAAACAGCCTGTCCGCCTATTTCCAAGAGGCGGA
>Ga0172371_10006028_pt1 | contig 17778 bp, 15 predicted proteins | sample Lak12m_FD_114543 | JGI IMG/M metagenome (GOLD analysis project Ga0172371, IMG submission 114543) | Freshwater microbial communities from Kabuno Bay, South-Kivu, Congo - kab_022012_12m | ecosystem: Environmental > Aquatic > Freshwater > Lake | place: Democratic Republic of the Congo: South-Kivu...
CCGACCGCAATACTCGGCATTGAAGGCTGCGTTGTTGGCATCCGTCACTCCAAGCGCATGGGCCGCACCGAACTTGCACTTGGCTGAGATGGATTGCCGAGCGGCGAAGGATTTCTCCTTGCCGGCAGGGCGCCTCGACGCCCTCGGTTCGTCCGGCTATTTCGTCGCAGGCCCTTACCTGTACACCGCGGCCCTGGCCGTTGGTGGGGGCCGGAACGCGTCCTCGATCCACTCGACCCTGAGCTCGTCCGGGCCCATGTGCACGGCCATGACGTCGAACCGTGTGTGCACCCGCCACAGGCGGTGCTCCTGGAGATAGAGCTGGGCCATGCGCACGAGCTTGGACTGCTTGTGCACGTCCACGGTCATGGACGGCGATTCGAGGTAATGCGTCGAAGCGCTCCGGACCTCGACGAAAGCGACGAGGTTGCCCTTGCGGCCGACCAGGTCCAGCTCGCCCAACGGAAGCCGCTCCCAGTTCTGGTCCAGTACCTCCCACCCGCTCCGCTCCAATGCCTTGCGTGCAGCCTTCTCCCCCTCTTCGCCAAGCTCCTTCTTCCTGTTTCGTTCCTTTTCGGACATGGACCACCTCCCGCCTCGTCTCCTCGGTTATCGAGGCTCTGTCGTCCCCCTGGTTATCGAGGCTTTGGCGAAAACTGGTCAAAAAAAGTGCATGCGACCGTGAGAGAATTCAGTTCTGCCGGCCTTCGGGAAGCTTGATGCCGGCTCGTCTGATCCAGCGGTAGACCTGCATGCGGTGGCGCCCCAAGCGCCGGGCGACCGCTGAGACGTTGTAGTCGGTCTCGACCAGCATGGCCAGCAGCTCGTCGGGGGGGGGGCCGATCTCCACGGCAGACCCAGGCGGAGGCTCGACGCACGTGGCGCCGGGGTCGGGCTCGATGGCCTGCCCCGAGCAGAGTCGAGGGGTCGATGGCCTGCCCCGAGCAGAGTCGAGGGGTCGATGGCCCGCCCCGAGCGGAGTCGAGGGGTCGATGGCCTGCCCCGAGATGAGCCGAGGGGCCGAAGCGTCCTCCGAGGGACACGTTGGTCCCGGGCTTACGGGTTCGGCAAGCGCTTCGGCAAGCAGCGACAAAGAGAGCGGAGCCTTTGGTCCTTTTGAATGAGCGACGCACCGCCCCACCGCCTTGAAGAGCTGGCGGACGTTGCGGGGCCAGGAATAGAGCAGGAGCTCATGCACGAAGTCGGTGTTCAGCATCTCCAGCGGGAAGCGGCGCCCCAGCAGGACCGCTGCCCACGCGAGCGCGACAATCTCATCGCGCCGGGCCCGCAGCGGGAGAAGGTAGAGCACCTCGTCCTCCAGGCGGGCGCGGACGTCGGGCCTCAGCGTCCCTCCAAGGGTCCCGGTTGCGCCGGCCCGGTTCGTGGCCGCCAGGATTCGGACGTCCACCTTCACGGCGTCGTGGCTTCCGACCGGGACCACCTCGAGGTTGTCCAGGAACCGCAACAGCTTGGCCTGCACGGGCTCGCTCAAGTCGCCGATCTCGTCCAGGAACAGGGTGCCCCTGTGCGCGTGCTGGACCCACCCCTCCGAATTCTCGGCGCCGGTGAACGCACCCTTCTTCGCGCCGAACAGGGACGCTTCCGCGATCCCCTCCTGGATGGCCGCGCAGTTGACCGGGACGAACCTGCCCGGACGGCCTGACCACGTGTGGATGTGCTGCGCCAGGAGGTCCTTTCCCGTTCCGGTTTCCCCCACGATGAGGATCGCGGTCTTGCGGACCGCTGCCTTGTCCGCTCGTTCGAAGACCTGGAACATCTCTGCGTTGCAGACGACCACCCCTCGGTGCCTCAGGTCGTCTCTGGGGGTGGGCTTCTGCTCCGTGACAACGAACAGGCTGTCGCCGGCCCGTATCACGTCGTTGACAGTGACGGCGCACGAGCTGGTCCGCTCCCGATTCAGGAACGTCCCATTGGTGCTCCCCAGGTCTTCTAGTATGGTGACCGCGCCGGAACGAACCATGCGGAAATGCGTACGCGACATTGCCTGGTCGGGCACGTGGAGCCTGTGGTCCAGCCCCGGCTCCCGGCCCACGTGCACGAAGTCGGTCACTTCCCTGGCCGCAGCGGGCATCCCGTCCGGAGCGGGCGGGTACACTTGCACGAGCCACAGCCCGCTTGCTCCATCGGGAAGCGCCTTCTGCTCCGATGCCTTCTGTGTCGGAAGGTCCGTCACCACCCGGCCGTCTCCCTCAGAAATCTCTTCGCACTATAGCGCGTCCTCCGCAGATGTCCAGCCTCGGCTCTTGCCCCGTCTCCCACACAGTCGCACACGGGACCGCTTGCCCGTTGGAAGGGTCGAGGATAATATGCGCCGGATGGAGGTGGTGCGTGGCAGCGAGGGCGGAACCGAGAGGAGCAGTGGCCAGGCTGTTCGATACTCTAATCGTGGAGCAGCTAAGGGCCGTGGACCGGGAGCAGGTAGACCCGTCGAAGACCTCGGACCGGAGGATACTCACCGTCGTCTACGCAAGCTGCGTTGCGCTGCTGCTGCTCAACTACGTCGTCCTCGATTTCGACACGCAGAGGTCCGCTGCCGCGTACCTGATCTCCGCACTGGGCCTGTTCGGCGGCGACCCGCTGTCCGCAAAGCCCGACCAGGTAGCGCTCACGATGCGCATCTGCTGGTCGCTGGGGTGCATGTTCTTCTACCTTGTCACGCCGCTGGTCGTGCACGGGCTGTTCCTCAAGACGCCGATGCGGACGTTGGGACTGAGCCCAAGAGGTTTCCTCAAGCACCTTTGGATATATGTGCTGCTGTTCGTCCCGGTGGGAGCTTCGGTTTGGGTGGTATCGTACCAGCCGACCTTCCAGGCGACGTACCCGTTCTACAGGAACCCGTCCGGCTTGGGCTATCTCCTCTGCTGGGAGCTGTTCTACGGCATGCAGTTCTTCGCCCTGGAGGTCTTCTTCCGCGGCTTCATGCTGTCGGAGCTCAAGCACCGCTGGGGCTGGCGCGCCGTGCTGTTCATGGTGGTGCCGTACTGCATGATCCACTTCTCCAAGCCGGGGCTGGAAGCCACCGGCGCCATTCTTGCGGGCTCGGTCCTGGGGGTCCTGGCGCTGCGCACCGGCACGATCTGGGGCGGCGTCGCCATCCACGTAGCGGTTGCCTGGTGGATGGATATCTCATCGCTCATCCAGCGCGGCTGGTTCTCCGCTTGACGTTTCCGTCCGGAACGGCGATAGTTGGTCCCAGGGAGGCAGTGAGATGACAAACAATCCGACGAAGCGAGACTCGGGCATTCCACTGGTGGGGGAGCTGCCGTGGGGCAGCCACTTCTGCTAGTTCTACACGACGAAAGAGGACATGACGGATGTCGTCGTGCCGTACTTCCGTGCCGGCCTGGAGAGCAACGAGAAATGTATCTGGGTCACCTCGGACTTTCTTACGACGGATGATGCCCTGCACGCGTTGGAGAAGGGCGTGCCCCGCTTCTCGACGTATCGAGAGAGAAACCAGGTCGAGGTCTTTCCGCATACGGACTGGTATCTGAAGGGCGGTAGCTTCGATCTCAAGCGAACGCTCAGCATGTGGATGGATAAGCACAACGAGGCGCTCGCATCGGGCTACGCAGGGCTCAGAGTGACGGGCTCTCCTTATTGGATCGACAACAAGAAGGACTGGGACGACTTCGCTGCCTACGAGGCCGAGATCAACAACGTAATCGGGGGCACCAAGCTCCTGGTGCTGTGCGCCTATTCGCTCCAGAAGTGCGGGGTCCTGGAGATCCTCGACGTGGTGAAGAACCACGAGTTCGCCCTGGCAATGAATCGGGGCAAGTGGCAGATCGTGAACGTCCCTGCCCTTTGCGCCGCGAAGTAGGCCCGGCGCTTCCTGTAGCTGGAGATCCGATTGCCTCGGTTTGACCACCGCGATTCCGGAATCGACGCTGTAGGTGAGTTGCCTTGGGGAAGCCGTTTCTGCGTCCTCTACGCGTCCAAGCAGGAACTTCTCGACATGGTGGTCCCATACGTCAAGGCGGGCCTGGACTGCAACGAGCGCTGCTCCGTCGAAGTGCGAGACCCGCTCGGTGGTGAGGAGGTGGCGGCAGCGCTTGCGGTAGCAATCCACGACTTCGCCGCAAAGAGGGCTTCCGGCCAGATCGAGATCGCTGCCGCACCGGATGAAATCGTGGCGCCGGAGGATGCGGGGCACCGCGCACACGATGAGGGAAGGCTGGAAAGGCGCCTGGACGAAGCCATCCTGCGGGGTTACGACGGCCTCCGACTGGTCCGATGCCCGTTGGCCGGGCACTACAAGCAAGCCGCCTCCCCCGCCGGAAGCGCATTCGGGCAGCTCAGCGTGCTGGAAGCGGTCCTCTATCCGCGCTCCGAGGTGGGCGCGGTAGACTTCATGCTGCTCATCCAGGGATACCGCTTCGCGCTTGTGCGCAACGCCGCCAACTGGGAGGTCATCCGGGGCTCGGAGGCGCAGGTAGCGAAAGATGCGCTGGTCCGAAGCGAAGAAAAGCTGCAAGCGCTGTTCGAGAACATGTCCGAGGGGTTCGCCTATCACCGCATCGTACTCGACGCTGAGGGCGCGCCGCGCGACTACGTCTTCCTGGAGGTCAACGAGGCATTCGAGAAGCTGACCGGCCTTGCCGCGGAAGAGATCCTCGGGAAGCGGGTGACGCGGGTCCTTCCCGGGATCGAGAAGGACCCGGCAGACTGGATCGGGCGGTACGGCCGGGTGGCGCTTACCGGCGAGCCGTTGCGGTTCGAGAGCCATGCTGAGCTCTTGGACCGCTGGTACGCTGTCTCCGCGTTCAGCCCCTGCAGGGGCTACTTCGCGTGCACGTTCGCGGACATCACTGAGCGGAGGCGCGCCCAGGAAGCTCTTGCTGCCAGCGAAGCCCGGCTCAAGGAGGCGGACCGCCACAAGGATGCGTTTCTTGCCCCGCTGTCGCACGAGCTGCGTAACCCGCTGGCCCCCATCCGCAACAGCCTCTTCGTGTTGGAACGGACGGAGCCGGGGAGCGACCAGGCAAAGAACGCACAGGCAATAATCTCCCGGCAGGTCTCGCACATGACGCGGCTGATAGACGATCTGCTGGACGTGACGCGGGTCAGTCGGGGGAAGAGCCAGCTCCAGCGTACCAAGCTTGAATTGGGGGACGCTGTGCGGCGGACCGTCGAGGACCATCGCCAGAGCTTCGTTACAGCGGGCGTCCAACTGGACAGCAAGCTCTCGTCTGAGCCGATGTGGCTTACCGCGGATGCGACCCGGCTGGTCCAGGTCGTCGGGAACCTCCTTGGCAACGCAGTCAAGTTCACGCCCCGGGGAGGCAGGGTGGACATCAGGCTCGACAGGCAGGGCACGCTGGCGCTGTTGCGCGTACGTGATTCCGGTGTCGGGATGACGCAAGCTGTTCTGGAACACTTGTTCGAACCGTTCATGCAGGCGAAAGAGACACTGCACCGTTCCCGCGGCGGACTCGGGCTCGGGCTGGCGCTGGTGAAGGGGCTGGTGGAGCTTCACCACGGCACGGTAGAGGCCAGGAGCGCCGGGCCGGGGCAAGGCTCGGAGTTTACGATCACACTTCCGCTGGAGGCACCACCGCAACCGGAGGCCGGCGAGCAGCCGCATCGCTCATCGTTTCGGCGCCGGGTGCTCATCATCGAGGACAAGGTGGACGCCGCGGACAGCCTGAAGACGGTCCTGGAGCTTTGCGGGCACGAAGTGCAGGCAGCCAACGACGGTCGCTCCGGAATTGCGCTTGCGCGCACGTTTCGGCCGGAAGTCGTCGTCTGCGACATCGGGCTTCCGGGGATGGACGGCTACGCTGTGGCCCGGACGTTTCGCTCCGACGAGGACCTGGCAGGCGTGCCCCTGATCGCCTTGAGCGGCTATGCTGCTCCCGAGGACTTGCAGCGGGGCCGGGAAGCGGGCTTTGCCCGCCACATGGCCAAGCCGCCCGACCTAGACGAGCTCCAGGGTCTGCTGGAAGAGGTCACGCGGGGGGTAGACTGACGCATCGGTGTCTCTTCCGAAGGATGACACTTTGCCGGGTAGTGCGCTATGTGGTTGACTTCCCGTGCCTGCGGCACTATCTGTCATAGCGGAGGCAGAGAGTTGGAGCAACGGAAGGAGCGGGAGTCCGAACAGCGAGCTGAGTTGTCGAGCTTGCTTGACACGCAGTTCCTGGCGACGTTTGTGCACGAGCTGCGCAATACACTTTCGCTGGTGAGCAACGGCTTGTTCATCATCGGGAGAGCTCAACCCGGAAGCGAGCATGCCGTCGAGGCGTTGGACCTCATGCGGCGGGGTATGCGGCGCACGACGGCCATGCTGAACGACGTGCTGGAGCTGACGAGGTTCCCAAGAGGCAAGGTGACGCTGGAGCTGAAGCCGCTGGACCTGACAGCCCTGGTGCGCGACGCAGTGGGCGGACTCCAGGCGGAATCCCAGGACGAGCGGGGAAGCGGCGCTGTGGGGCGGCACCACGTGGGATTCCACGACGGCCGAGTCGAGCTCGACGAACGTGCCTCCGAGCCTTGCGTCACCGCGGGCGACCCGGCGCGCCTGTCCCGTGCACTCTCTGAGTTGGTCCGATTTGCAGCCCGGCTAGCGGGCAAGGGCGAGACGGTGTCGGTGTCGGTCCGGCGGATTCCCGGCGATACGCTGCCCGCAGTCGTGGCGTTGACCTGCCCCGCCGCAACGCTGGACCAGGAAGCCTGCGTCCACCTGTTCGACCCGGTCTACTGCGTCGCTCCCGCGTCGCAGTCCGAATCCTGGACGCTCAACATCGGCCCTGCGCTCGCCAAGTGCATCATCGGCTTCCACCGCGGCGACGTTTCTGTCACCACCGCCGCGAATCGCTCCGCCGAGATCCTCATCCGTTTGCCTTGATCCGCCTCTCCGGCACCGCCAACGCTCCAGCCCTGGGTTGCCACAGGTAGGCTCTGCTGCCTTGTCTACTTCGGGTTTCTAACCACGAGAATCGGCTCTGCGGCCTTGAAGATCTTCTCGTCGATGCCGGGAAGCTTGCCGAGATCTGCGGGCTGGCCGAAGGGGCCGTTCTTGTCGCGGTGCTTGATGATGTCGGCAGCGTTGGCGAAGCCGAGGGTCTTGAAGTTCTCCTCGGTGGCGCTGTTGATGTCCACCTCGCAAGTGACCAGCGGGATGAGCTTCTCGATCGTCTTTTCGCCGAAGCCCTTCACCTGGTCGAGGTCTTCCGGCTTCTTGTACCAGCCCTTCTCGGTGCGGTACTTGATGATGAGCTCGGCCTTTTTCTTCCCCATGCCGGGAAGAGCGTCCAGCGCCTTGACGTCGCCGAGGTTGAGGTTCACCTTGTCCGATTCCTTGGTCGGAAGCTTGATGGAGCAGGGGAGCGGCCCCTCCGCGGGTACCATGAAAGCGCACGCCAACTTCTCGAACATCTTGTCGCCGACGCCCTTCACGTTCTCCAGATCGTGCATCGACTTGAACTTGCCGCCGGCCTTCTCGCGGGCGTCGATGATCCTCGCTGCGTACTTCGGGCCGATCCCGTCCACGTTGTCGATGTCCTTCTTGGTCGCGGCGTTGATGTCGGGCAACGTCGGCTTGTCGGACGCGTACGCGGATGCTGCGAATGCTACCAGTGCTGCTGCCAGAACGAAACTGCGCATCGTGCTTCCTCCTTTTGGGGTTGTCTAGGCTCTACACCGATTTCACAAGGCCCACGACCCAAGGTCCGGCCGGAATCAGGATCGATACCGGCTTTCCCTCTTCCTTCGGCGTGGTCTTGATCTGCACCTTCTTCCCGTCCGTCGTCACCACGATCGTCCCGTCCTTGTCGGTCCTGAGTATCGTGATGTTCCCTGCCTTCAACTTGTTCAGCGTCGGTGCGTGCGGGTGCTCGAACTTGTTCGGCTCCCTCACGGAGATGACGGCCCACAGCGGCTTCACAGCGGCCAGGAACGCGTCGCCCGTCGAGGACTCGCTGCCGTGGTGCCCCACCTTCAGAAACTCGCTCTCGAACGGCCCCGCAAGCTTCAGGATCTCCTTCTCGGCTCGAACCTCCGCATCGCCCACCAGCATGAAATCCACGTCGCCGTAAGAGAGCCGCACCACGACCGAGTAGTTGTTCAGGCTCCCCTTGTCCTCCGGCCAGTCCTTGGGCGGATTCAGCACGCTCACCTTGATCTCCGGCTCCACGTCCACCGTGTCGCCCGCCCGGAGACGCACCATCTTGATCCCCTTCTTCTCGATCTGCTCCAGCAGCTCCTGCGTGAAGAACGCTTCGTGGAACCGCCCGGACGAGTAGACCGTCCCAACCGGGAAAGCGTCCAGCACGGTCGGTATGCCGCCGATGTGGTCCATGTGGCTGTGAGAAATGATCACTCCGTCCAACTTCTCCACGCCGATGGACTTGAGGTATGGCGGGATTATCTTCTTCGCGGAACGAGGTCCCGCGTCGATAAGGTAGCTCTTCCCGCCGGGAGTCCTGATGAGGATGGAGTCTCCCTCGCCGATGTTCAGGAAGTGCACCTGGAGTACCTTCCCCTCCAGCTTCTCCGCTGAGAGCGCCGCGCGTGCATCATCTTTAGGATCCGCGTGCGCGAGGCACGAGAACAGGAACAGCGCCAGGAACAGCGGGAGACCGTGCAGCTTCTTCACCAAGGGACCTCTACGGTTTCGAGTTCTCCAATCTGGACCGGTCGTCGTCGGTCAGGGCGACGAATTCGACCCCGACGCCGAGCCCTTCAGGCCCTGCGTCGCGCTTCCATGATACCACGCCGTCCGCGTGAACGACATGGCCATCTCTCAGGGTGCAGGCCACGTGCACCATGGCTCCCAGGTCCACGTCTTCGTCCACGTTCAAGAAGACCCCGCCCGGGCTGATGTTCTGCGCGTTTGCGGACAGCAGCCGGCTGGTCCCCTCCAGGCGGACCGCCAGCGTGCAGTTGTCGCGCGAGAACCGGCGCCGCTCCGTGCCAGCAAGCGCTTCCTCGAGATTTCCGGCGTCCTCGAAGGAGACGGTGTTCTCATGATGGAAGGTGGAAGCCGCCGCCTCCTCTTCCCTGCGGCGGCGCTCGGCTTCCTCCTCTTCCTCGACCAAGCGCTGGTGCCGTGCAGTCAGGTCGTCGATGAGAGTCTGGTGGGAAGCAGCGTCCTCGTGCAAGCGGGCGATGGACTGGGACACGCTGTCGCGCAGGTCTTCCAGCATGTCGGCAAGCCCCGTTACAGCGGTGGTCACGTGCCGGCACATGTCGGTGAGCTCGGACTGCGCCGCGCCCGCGTCGAAGCCGGGGGCCTGGCCCTTGTCGTCAAGCTCCTTGTCCAGGCCGAACCGGGAAAGCAGCACCCTGGCTTCCTCGTCCCGCTGTGCTGCCTGGGTGGCGAATTCCCGGGCCTCCTCGATGTCGCACGCGATGCGCTGGAGCTCCTCGATGAGCGCAGTAAGGCGGGTCCCCTGCTCCTGTACCTGCCCCCGGTAGTCTTCCCACGAGCGACCCATGAGCGTCACCGCCCTCCCCTGCTCGTTCTACCATACAGCTCGCTCAGAATCGAGAGCGCTTCCTCGTGCAGCCCCGCGGAGATGAAAAACTGCAGCTCCTCCCGGTCCGAGTCCGGGACCTTCAGCCCGCACTCCTCGATCTCCGACGCAGTCAGCGGCCTCTTCGAGCGCAGCGCCTGCTCTATCCGGCCCACGTCCAGCACCCCGTTGGCGGGAGCTTCTGCACCCGCTTCCATGCCCAGCTCCTCCAACAGCTCCTGGCTGAGCGGCTGGACCACGGTGGCTTCTTCCTGGAAGGTGTTCTCGAACTCGGAGATGCTCTCGAATACCGTGTCGGCCTCGTCCTCGATCCCTTCGATGACAGCGTGGGCCCCGGTATCGGGCATCTCCCATTCCAGCTCGACCTCGACCGGCTCTTCCTCCTCGGACGCCGACTGGTCCACGGCCTTGAGCGCCTGCTCGTCCTTGGGGTCGATTTCGAGAATGTGGATCCACGTGTTCTCTTCGTCCTTCTCCAACCCTTGCTGGCGATATATCGGAATCAGCGCCTTGAGCGTCACCACCGCCTTGTCCACCTGCCCCAGCGCCTCGAAGCATGCTGCCGTCTCGGAAAGCAGCTCCGGATCCGACGGCTCATGCGTGAGACAAGCGTGCAGATGCTGCAGCGCCCTGTGGTGCTCGCCCTGCTTGATCAGGTGCTCGACGGCCTTTCTCCTGACCGGGAAATCCTCCGGGGCGTGATGGAGATAGCGCATCGCTACCTTGGTCCACAGGTCGGTGCGCCCGGTCCGCTCGATCAGACCAAGCGCCCGGCGGTAGTCGGACGCTGCCTCGTCGATAAGCCCGTGAGCAGAGAATGCCTCCGCGAGCCGCAGCCTGTCGATGATGTTCGACGGGTCCAACTCCAGCATGCTGCGCACTACGTGGAGGCTCTCAACCTGGCGCCCCTGCTTGAGCATCGATCGAATCTGCGCCTTGAACTGGCGTATCGCATCGGGCGCCATGCCGAGCTGGAAGTAGAGCTGCGCAAGCACGCCGTGCAGATCGGTGCGGGACGGGTCCACCTCGACCATCTTGCGGTAGACGGCGACGCTCTTGAGGAGGAACCCGTGCTCCTTGTAGTAGTCACCCACGAACTGGAGCACGGTCAGCGATTCTTCCTTTCGGCCGACCTGGTAGAGGAGCTCCGACAAGCGGAGCCTCGTCTTGATGTCGTTCGGGTCTACCTCTATGGCCTGCTTGAACACCGATACGGCCTTCTTGAACTTGCGGTCCCGGGCCAGCGCATCAGCCTTTTCCAGCAGCTTCCGAACCTTCTCCCGATCTCTTTCCTCACCTGCCATGAATCCTATGCCTTCGATCCAATCAAGGAGATCAGACCAATGAGTGCGAGGACGTAGCCGGAAGCACCAAAGCCTTCCACCCTTCCGGCGACTCCCCGTCCGATGATCGACTTATGCCTGATCTCGTCCCGAGCAGCGAGGTTCGAGAGATGGATCTCGACGGTGGGTAGCTGCACCGCAAGAAGCGCATCCAGCAGCGACACGCTGGTGTGCGTAAGCCCCCCCGGGTTGATGATCAAGCCGTCGAACCGGCCCTTTGCTCCCTGCACGCGGTCAATCAGCTCCCCTTCCGAATTGGACTGGAAGAACTCGACCTCGACCCCGGCGCCGGCCGCTTCGCGGCGTACCTCCTGCTCGATGTCGGCAAGCGTTGCAGTGCCGTAGACCGCGACTTCACGCGTTCCCAGCAGGTTAAGATTCGGACCGTTCAGCACAAGGACGCGCATCCCAAAACCTCGGGGCAGATATTAACCGGAATATTTCCTCTTGTCATGTGTTTCCCGCGCAATACAATAGCGGCTCCTTTGGGAGGCTGCTTTTTGACAGTGAATGAACGAGGGGGAAAATGAGCAACGCTCCTTCCGTACCGATGATCGAGGTGACCGGGCTTTCAAAGCGCTACGGCTCGATCGAGGCAGTGAAAGAGGTCAACTTCAAAGTTGACCGTGGGGAAATCGTCGGGTTCCTGGGACCCAACGGCGCGGGCAAGACGACCTGTCTCAAGATCATGACGTGTTTCATCCCGCCCAGCGCGGGAAGCGTCAAGATCGCAGGCATGGACGTGCTGGAAAAGCCCAAGGAGGTGCGCAGGAAGTTCGGCTACCTGCCGGAAAACGCTCCCCTCTATACTGAAATGATCGTATACGATTACCTCTCGTATATCGGTGCGCTGAGAGGGCTGTCCGGCCGCAAGCTCAAGACGAAGGTGGGCTCGATCGCAGAGAAGGTCGGCGTGTCGAACGTGCTGTCGCAGATCGCAGGCACGCTCTCGAAGGGCTACCGCCAGAGGGTCTGCCTCGCGCAGGCGCTTATCCACGATCCCGAGATCCTCATCCTCGACGAGCCGACCGTCGGTCTCGACCCCAACCAGGTAGTCGAGATCCGCTCGCTCATCAAGACCCTGGGCGAGGAGCGCACCGTCATCCTTTCATCCCACATCCTCCCCGAGGTGCTGGTCACGTGCGACCGCCTCATCATCATCCACAGGGGCCAGATCGTAGCGGACGGCACCGCTGCCTCGCTTCAGGAGCGGATGGCAGAAAACCCGCCCGTGATCCTGCGGCTGGCATCCTCCGGCGACGGCTTCGGCGCGAAGATTGCGGAAGCGCTCACCGCTTCCGGGCTCTTCGCCTCCGTGCGCCAGCGGCCCGTTGGGATCGCTTCGGAAGCCGAGTTCGAGCTGGTGCCCGGAAGCGTCGGAGACGTGCGCTCCGCTGCGGTCGAGCTCTCAGCATCCAAGGGGTGGAAGCTGCTGGAGGTCCGCCGGGAGTTGTTGGACATCGAGGGCCTGTTCCGCAGGCTGACGCAGGAGTAAGCCATGAGAAACGTCTGGGTAATGGGGAAGAAAGAGTTCATCTCGTATTTCTCGTCCCCTATCGCGTACGTCGCCATCACGGTGTTCCTCGTGGTGGTGGGCATGAAGTTCTTCGTCGTGGACAAGTTCTTCGATACCGGGGAGGCGAGCCTCCGTTCGTTCTTCTCCCTGGTCCCGGCGTTCTTCGTCTTCTACCTGCCCGCGATCGCGATGCGGCTGGTATCGGAGGAGAAGCGGCTCGGCACGTTCGAGCTGCTGGCGACCCTTCCGGTAGGCGACGCGGAGATCGTGCTGGGCAAGTTCCTCGGTGCTCTGGGGTTCCTGGCCAAGACGCTGGCGCTGACGCTGGTCTACCCGCTGATCCTCGGCTTGCTGGGCGACCCCGACTTCGGCGCGATCGGCGGCGGCTACCTCGGGCTGGTGCTCATTGGCAGCACGTTTCTGGCCATAGGGATCATGTGCTCCGCGTGGACCAACTCGCAGATCGTGGCCTACATCCTGGGTGCGGTGCTGTCCAGCCTGTTCTACTTCATCGACAGCATCCTGACCGCGTTCTGGGAGGGTGCCCGGAGGGTCGCGGAGTACGCCAGCTTCTCCAGCCACTTCGGAAACTTCACGCGTGGCGTCGTGGACACCCGCGACGTCGTCTTCTTCCTCACCGTGACCGCTCTTGCTCTGGTGGTCGCCACGTTCTCCATCAACAGCCGTCGTTGGAACTAGGGGGGACGCCATGGGGGACAAGGGAATGAAAAAGCAGGCACGCTTCGCAAATACGCTGGTGCTCTTCGTAGCGCTCATGACCGCGCTGGTGCTGGTCAACATCGTGTCGGTCTACGTATCGGGCCAGGTCGACCTGACCGACAACAACGTGAACTCGCTGTCGCCACAGAGCGTGGAGACGCTCCAGGCGATGCTTTCGGACGACTCGGCTAAGATGGAGGTCCGGCTCTATATCAGCCGCAACCTGCCCGACTCGATCAAGGGAGAGTGGGGCCAGGACGTGGTGCTGCGCGGCGTGTCCCAGAAGCTGAAGGACAAGCTGGAGGAGTTCCGGGCACAGTCCAACGGCCGTCTGGAGGTGATCGAGGTAACCGACGACACGGAGAAACAGGCCGAGGACGTGGGCGTCGCACCGTTCGTGGCCGAAGAAGCAACCGTGAAGGAAGGGAAGCTGGAGATGACACGCTACGTGCTGGGCGCCACCTTCAACTGGGAAGGCGAGGTCGAGGTGCTGGAGAAGGCGCTCGACCCCAACTTCTTCGAGTTCGAGATCACCAAGCGCCTGCTCCGCCTCAAGGACCGCGTCGAAAACGGCAGGAAGATCCAGCACCTCACCAAGACCGCGGAAGCCCTGGCCGACGCCATCAAGAAGTGCGATGACGAAGTGCGGGCCTTCGAGGTCAAGGAGGACGAAAAACAGGAAATCTCCGGCATCGAGGGGCTGCTCAAGCCCATCGAAAACCTCGAAGAAGAGGTCGAAGCCCTCGCCAAAAACCACGACCGCGTCGCACAGCAATGCGCACAGGTCAAGACCGTCCTGGAGTCGCAGGCTGCCGCGTTCAAGGGACAGAACAAGCGCTTCGACTCCCTGCTTTCGGGCGACGGCCCCGAAGGAAGCATCGGCGGCGTCGAAGCCTACGCAACGACCGTAGACGGCCTGCTGGAAGCTCTCAAGGAAGAGAAGCCGGACGTCCAGCTCGTGGCCCAGAAGAAGGGGCTGCTCACGGCCCTCAAGGAAGACATCGACTCTTACTCCGACCAGCTTCGGAAGGCGCCCGGGCAGCGGCGGATTGGGTTCGTCTGCGGCCACGACGAGTTCTGCCCCTTTGCCTCCATGAAGCCCGTCATCGACCCGAAAATCGCCCAGATGATGGGCCAGCAGAACCCGATCCACGAACGCTTCATCCAGGTAGCCCTCGGCCTCCAGGAACAGGTCAACCAGATCCTCATGTCCATCGGCAACGGCCTCTTCCGCGACCGTGACTTCGAGGTCGAGAAGGTCGATGCCACCCGCACCATCGGAGACGACGTCGCAGCCCTCGTCCTGTTCGGCCCCAGGCAGAAGCTCTCCGACCGCGAAATGTATGAGATCGACCAGTACCTCGTGCGGGGCGGCACCGTGCTGGTGTTCGCTTCCAACTACGACGTGTCCCTTGCTTCTTTCTCAGAGGAACAGGTCAAGAAAATGGGGCCGTTCGACCCCAACCCCCAGATCACAAACGACTTCGCAGAGCTGAAGAAGAACGACAACAACATCGACGACCTGCTCACGCCCTACGGCATCACGGTCAACCAGGACCTCGTCATCGACCCCGCCAATACCGCCAAGATCACCCTCCCGCACAGCGTGCGCAGAGGGCGCATGGTCATCAGCGGCACCAAGGACTTCGACTACCCGATGCTGTTCTACGCCCGCGACTTCGACCGCACCAACGTGGTCGTGCGAAGCCTCCCGGGCTTGACCCTTCCCTTCGCCAGCACCGTCGACTACACTGCCAAGGAAGGCCAGGAGCTGGAAGTCTCCAAGCTCATCTCCTCCGGGCCTACCGCCATCGCACTCGAAGACCCCTCGACTCTGCCCGTGAAACCCGCTGGGTCCGAGACCGGAGAACCGCTGAAGCTCCTTCCGCCCGACCTCATGGCTCAGGCCCAGGCCGCTTCCCCAGACGGGCCGCACACGCTGGCCGTAATGGCTACCGGCAAGTTCGTGTCCGCGTTCAAGGGCAAAGAAGCACCGGCAAAACCGCCAAAAGAGCCCGACCCGGAGAACCCCGAGCCGCCGAAAGAAGAGAAGGAGCCCGCCAAGCTGGACGAAGGGACCGGCAGACTGCTGGTCGTCGGCTCCGCTCTCGGTCTTCCTCCTCTTACTCTCGAAGGTATCTTCAACGGCGTGAATATCCAGAACATCACCCAGGGCGAAATCCTGGTGCCCCAGGTCCGCTTCGAGAACTGGAAGCTCAAGGTCAACCAACTCCGAAGAGCATTCTCCGAGACCATCCCAGCTCTGTTCAACATGCTCGACTGGGCCGTCCAGCGCGCAGCGCTCGCCGAGATCCGCGCAAAAAACAACGCATTCCGCCCCATCGAGCGCATCGAAGAAGGCGACCAGAAGCTCGTTGCATACGCTGCCGTCGGCGGCGTGCCGCTCCTCTTCCTCCTGTTCGGCGTCGGATACTGGCAGCTCCGGCTGGCGCGCAGGCGGCGCATCGCACGTGGAGGTGACCACAAATGAACAAGACCACGATAATCGCCGTCGTTGCCGTCCTCCTTCTCGGCGCCGCCGCGTTCTTCCTGACGCGTGAGCCGGAGAGAGAGGTAATCCCCGGGTTCTCGGTTCCCGCGATCAAGGTCGATTCCAAGACCGACGCAAAGACCGAGGAGGACGAAGACGTCCCAAAGGACGCTCAGGAGCCCATAGACAAGATCGTCATCGCACGCAAGAGCGGAGAGACGGTCCTCTCCAAGGTGGACGACGAGACGTGGAAAATCGGCGGCGCGGACCCCTCCTTCGCAGAAACGTACAAGGTCCGCTCCATGCTCAACGCGTTCAAGACCGGCACCTCGTCGACCTGGGCCGCACACGTGAAGCCCGAAGACCTCGGCAAGTACGGGTTGGACGACGAGAACAAGATCGGCGTCACCCTCTTCCGCAAGGACGAGAAGGTGGTCGACATCCTGGTCGGCATCGTTGACAAGCGGGACGACGGCATCGAGCCCGACACCACCATCATGGTGCCCGGCACGGACCTCGTCTACCGGATGAAGGAGCAGGACCTCCGCACCCCGTTTACGGTCAAGCCCGAAGAGCTGCGCGATAAGCGCCTCTTCACCTTCAAGAAGGACGACATCCTCCGCCTCGCAATGGAGGACCCGCGGGACTCCCGCTATCCCAAGGTCGTGATCGAGAAAGCAGAGGCCAAGGCCGAAGCAAAGCCTGAAGCGAAAGCCGAGGACAAGCCCGCAACGGAGCCAAAGGCCGAGTGGAAGCTGGCAGAACCGAAGGGGGTTGCGTTCGAGCTGGAAAACGTCGACGGCTTCGCCTCTTCCATCGCCAACGTCAGGGCGACAGAATTCCTCTCCTCGTTGCCCGGAGCGGACTCGACCGCGCTCGACAAACCGTACAAGCTGACTGTGACAGCGAAGGCAGCCGACGGAAAGGAGACAGCGGTCGTCCTGTCCATCGGTGCGGGCCGCAAGAAGGGGGTATACGCATCCATCGAAGGGCGCAAGGAGGTCTTCCTCATCGCGACCTACACCGCCGACCAACTCATGAAGTCCCTCTCCGACCTGCGCCAGAAGAAGCTCGCATCGTTCAAGCCCGCGGACGTCGAAGGCATCGAGCTTGTCCGCACCGACGGCAGGATCTCACTTGCCAAGAACGCCGAAGACTGGTCCTTCGTGGAGCCGGCAGGTGAAGTTGCCTCCGCCCAGAAAGTGAAGTCGCTTGCCAGCAACGTCGCGAACCTCAGGGTCGCAGAGTACCTGGCCGAGAACCCGCCCGACGACCAGACCGGCCTGTCCTCCCCGGAGATCAAGCTCTCCGTGAAGCTGGGCCAGGCCGCAGGGGGCGGCACGTTCAACCTCCTGGTGGGCAAGGCGTTCAAGAACAAGGAAGAGCAGGAAAGGTACTACGCAAAGATCGACGGAACCGCCGAGGTCTTCACCATCATGAAGTACACCGCACAAAACGTGCTCAAGTCCGTTGACGACTTCAAGGACATGCGGATGTTCAGGATCGAAAAGGACCAGATCGCCGAGCTCACCATCCAGCACCCCGACGAGACCCTGACCTTCGTCCAGGAGGCCAAGGACGGCAAGACAACGTGGAAGATGGCCACACCCAAGGAGAAGGCCGACGTGGACCTCACCGCGTTCCTCTCCACCGTGGCAAGCCTCGACGTCGCCAAGATCGTGGATGGCAAAACCCCAGCCGAAGCCGGCCTCACCGCTTCCGAGGCTTTCACCGTCACCTTCAAGCTGACCGACGGCACCTCCCACTCAGTCCAGATCTCCGAGGAAGTCTCCGACAACGAAAACTACGCTCAGACCACCTCCGAGCCCTGGCTTGCAGGCAAGATCGTCAAGGTAAGCAAGTACAAGGTCGATACGATCAACAAGAAACTCCCAGACTTCGAGAAGAAGCCCGGCCCCGCATCCCCGGTCCCCATGCCGATGATGTAAGCCCCTTCCACGGGAGGGATGTGCTGCGCTTGGTCCCCCCTCTCGTCTCCCCCCTCCGGCCCTGCGGGCCTCGTCCCCCCGCAGGGGGGACACGGAAGATGCAGCTAGTCCCTCCTCCGGGCCGGAGCTGCGCTCTGGCCCTCGTCCCCCCGGGAGGGGGGACACGAGATTTCCAAGCACCACAGCCGTTTGGTGCCGAGCATGGAAGCCGCACGTGCCGAGCATGGAAGCCGCACGTGCCGAGCATGGAAGCCGCACG
>Ga0172371_10006032_pt1 | contig 17772 bp, 13 predicted proteins | sample Lak12m_FD_114543 | JGI IMG/M metagenome (GOLD analysis project Ga0172371, IMG submission 114543) | Freshwater microbial communities from Kabuno Bay, South-Kivu, Congo - kab_022012_12m | ecosystem: Environmental > Aquatic > Freshwater > Lake | place: Democratic Republic of the Congo: South-Kivu...
GCTTTAAGACAAAGCTGTTCCATAAAATCTTCCTTTCTATTGAAATGAGTCCAAACCTCTGGCAAAAATGTTGCTGAGTGCATTCCCTTCCTTATTACGATTCCCATGTTCTTGTTGATCTTTGAAAGTAAATCTTTAGGATCTGAATAAATAAGCTTTTGCATATCTGAAAGAATTGAGATCTCAATAAAAATATCATCAAGTTCCTCTTTTGTTATCTTTCTAAATCTAGTATCATAAAAGGCAGCATTAACACTGTTCTCAACAACAGCTTCCCAAACTGGTTTAATTGGCTCTAAATAACCCATACAACCTCTTAAATCACCATTCTTCTTATGTATAGTAACAAACACTCCATGATTATCACATAAATCATAAGGTACATCTGCTAAGTTAGGCTCTAATTTTTGCCTATTGTCTAAATATAACTCTATTGCTCTCCTTGATAAATCCAAAACTAATCTCTTTTCTTCTTTTCTCAACATGAATCCACCCTCTTTTCCCTGTATAATATACATCTTTTCAATTTTTAAATTATACTACATTTTGAATCCTATTGCAGTATACCCCACAACACTTTTGGTGTCCTTAGTTATGTAGCCAGAGTGAACATAATCCAATAATATTGGTTTTAAGTCCTGAGATTTTGCTAAATTAATCGCGGTTTTAATACCTGCATTTCCACAAGCATCTATCTTCCAACAATCATTTAGATTCAAACCAAGTATTACATCAATAGTTTGCTTATCTTTCTTTTTTGCATCTTTTGCATTTAAGTAATGTGATAAATCAGATGAAACAACAATTAGCGAGCTCTTTGTAAATCCTTCTAAATATTTTGAGAGCTTTTTGTTTTCATCATTCAAAAGTATTGGCACAATCTTGGGAATCTTTTTTGCATCTTTGTAAATATAGCTAATAAATGGCAACTGTACTTCAATACTGTGTTCTTTTGCATGCGCTAAATCGTTTTCTACACATATGCCTTTCTTTGTTAAATCTTTAATAATATTCATGTTGACTTGCAGGTGCCCAAGTGGAGTCTCAAAAGCGTCAAAACTTGAAACAACTGGTTGATCAATATATTCATAATGACTTGGCCCAATTATAAAAATGTTTTCAAAAACTTTATCGTTATTATCAACAAAATCAATTATCTGCGCATATGCTTTACCTGCAGTAAAACCACTATAATAATAACCTGCATGTGGAACAATTAGTACAACGGGATCTAAAACCTTTTTTGCATTAAGAAATGTTTTAATTACTTTTTCCAAATTATTTGCCGGATAAAAACTTCCGTAATGAACCATCTCTCTTTCCATAAACGCCCCAAACACAATTCATTGCATTTGATTAAAGTTTTATTATAACTCAGACTTTGAAACTATCTTGTGCTTCTTTGTTAAGAAATAAACTATAATTAAGCCTATTATCAACAATGCAACTACTATCAATAAACTGTACAATATGTATTCTGCAAACATGTGCTCATATCCTTTCTCAACACAAATCTAAACATTAATTCAATATCTTGTGTATCTTCAAGAAGTCAGCTAAATCTGATCTCTTGACTATTCCAATTAACACCTTTGTTCTTGAATGTACAACTGGCAATATACTTAAGTTTTTTTCAACAATGTATTGTGCAACAAATCCTAATTTTTCTTTATCTGTTGCAGGTATAACATATTCAGCTACATCTCCAACAGATTTAGCTCCCCAAAATCCTTTAGAAACACCAGAAATTTTGTCTGCATCAATAACACCATACTTTGAATTTGAGAATTCAACAACAGCTTCAGGTATTAGGTTTTCTTTCATTTTTTCAAATGCACCAAGCACTGTTTCTTTCTCATTAAACATCAGTTCAACAGGTTTTACAAAATCATTCACATTCTTGTCTGATAATATCAAAAGTATTTCTCCTTCTTTTGCTTCTTTAGAACTTGCAAAGTACACCAGTACACCAAGTACTATTATCATTACATCCCAAAACAAAAATCCAACCAATACTATCAATCCTGCAACGATCTTACTTATGATTGGAACAAACCTATTTGCAGAGTATTGTCCAAATATCAATGTTAAAACAGCCTTTAATAATCTTCCCCCATCCAATGGCACAGCAAATATGAACAAATTGAAAATAAACAACAAGAAGTTAATCCAAAAAACAGAGAATAAAGGATAGTTAATCAATACGTCATCAAAAGTTTGTGCTGTTAATGTGTTCTGCAACGTTATATTTTGAGGCCAAAATTGTGGAAAGAAATTAACTGCAATAAAATACGTTATAACTAATATCGATAAATAAACCAACAATCCTGCAAAGGCATATACAAACTCATGGACAGGACTGTCAAAATCTTCTCCAAACATTTTCTTTGTTCCAATTGGATAAATTACATATTTTTTTAAGGCTAATCCATAACCTTCAGCAATCATGATTTGGACAAAGTCGTGCAGAATTAATGAAACAAAGAATATTATGTATAGGAATAAAATCCATAAAGCCTTCATGCTAAAAAATATGAGCACACCCAAAACTAATCCTACAATGAATAGGAAAAGCGTTGAGTCTACTTCATACAATGTCTTTATCTTGAAGTAACGCTTTATGCTTTCAAACAACTAAATCCCTTACATAATCTCTAATTGTCTTGTATTTTATTGTCTTTTACGAGCTCTTGTGAGCTCTTGCAATTTTTACTTGGTTCTATTGAGTTATCATTTTACTTCAATCGTAAAACCATCTGTTGTTTTAAGTGCTAAATTTAACACAAACCCTACAATTAAGCCAAAAACAAATGCTACTATTGGTGCAAGTATCACAAAGGCAATTGTGTAGAATATCCATGAAATCCATCCTGATGTGCCAACAAATGTACTGTTTCCAGTAACAAGCAATATAAGCAAGTCAAGAATAACTGCAATTAGTGCCATAAACAGGGAATATACCCCTACAATTTTTGCCAAAGAAGCTGGACTTACGCTCTTTATACTAAGTTCTGACATAGAACGACCTCCAAAACGTAAACATTTAAAATAACTACATTAATATATTTAAATATATAGGATATTAATTAATGTAACTGTTTTCAGATGGCCAATAGGTGATTATTTTGATTGAATTTGTAAAAAAGGTGTTTGGAGCTAAACCAAACAAAAACATAGCTGTTTTTGTCGATGGCCCAAATATGCTTAGAAAAGAGCTTAATATAGATCTTCATCAAATAAAGGATTTGGTAACACAGTTTGGTAAGATAAAGATTGGCAAGGTTTTCTTAAACCAATATGCACCAACAAAGCTTGTTGAAGCTGTTGTAAACCAAGGATTTGAAATAGTAATAAGTGTTGGAGATGTTGATGTAATGATGGCTGTTGATGCCACTGCTACAGCATTTAATCCCAAAATTGACGCAATATGTTTTGTAACAAGAGATTCTGATTTCTTGCCGGCATTAGTCAAAGCAAAACAAAATGGAAAAGAAACCATTGTTATTTTAGTTGATGAATCATACGCTGCTGCATTAAAAAATTCTGCAGATTACATAATCGTTTTGGAAAACAACAAAAACAGACTGGTGAAGAAATGAATAGGTCTGAATTTGATAAAATTATTAATGTGGTGATTTTGTGAACATTCCATCAGGGAAACAAATAGTCACAAAATTAACAATAAAAGACATCAATGCGAAAAGTATGCTAAAAGATCTGTTAGCAAAAAAATTTAATGGATACATCACAATAACCATAAATGAGAAATTTGGTTTTGAAGACGGAATAATAATCGTTTCACAAGGATTCATAAAAGGAGCACATTATCTATTGCTCAAAGAAAACAAGGATATTTTCGGAGAAGATGCATTTAGATTATCGTTGAATGCATTTGCTGCAAAGAATGGTACTGTTGATGTTTATCAGATAACTAGAGAACAAGTAGATTTGATGCTTACATTTAACGAGAAGACAAAAATTCCTGAAATCGCAGATATAACAAAGATTGATTCTTTATTTCCAAAGAGTTACAATCCTGAATTTGTTGCTAGGTTTTCAGATCAAAAACAAGAGTCTTCTAAGTTTGAATTGTTAAAAAGAATAGGATTGGGAAACATAAGAATCTAAGAGTGGTTGCAATGAATATTACTTTTGGCAGATTTGTGCGCGTAATTTTGGGATTTGATAATACTGAGATCCCTGAAAAGCAAGTTAAATATTTATCAGATATAGCAAAAACAAGAAAAGATCAAATAATAAATGAAGAAAATCTTGCTGTGTTTATTGAAACATTAAAAGATAAACACGAGATTGAAGATGTAAGTGTTTTTAGAAAAGGGATGATAATATTTTCTTCAGAAAATGATGATTTTGATAAAATAAACAAAGTATACGAATTGTTTGAGAAAACAAAGTCTATAATGGATAAAAAGCTTTTGATGATAAAAGACAAACATTGGATATGTGTTTTCGAAAAAGAAGGATTTACATTTGTTGTAAAAAAGCTGACAAAATTAAGTGAAATTGAATTAAACGCAATCACTTATGATACATTAAAAAGGCTAGACAAAATACTTTTAGAAGAAAAAAGTATGTTAGAAAATTCATATCAATTAAATTTGAATTTGAGATAACGTCATAAAACATAAGGTGAGTTTAATGGTTAAGTTTGAGTTTTTAAAAACATCCAAAAACATCAAACAGAACCATAAAACATAAGGTGAGTTTAATGGTTAGAGTAATTACATTTGCATCGGGAAAAGGTGGAGTTGGCAAAACAACCATTGTTGCAAACTTAGGAATCGCATTAAGCCGGCAAGGACAAAGAGTTCTGTTGGTAGATGCAGATGTAGCAATGGCAAACCTAAGTTTAATTTTAGGAATGGAATCTAGTCCAATCACATTGAATGATGTCTTAAAAGGCGAAGCAAAGGTTGAAGATGTAATCTACAATGGTCCTGGTGGAACACATATTATACCATCATCATTAGAATTACAAAATTTTAAAAATTTGGACTTATCACAATTACCAAACATAGTAAAAAAGTTAACAACAAGATATGATTTTATTTTGCTTGATTGTCCTGCAGGAATCGGAGAAGATACTTTGATTACAATGTCTGCGTCAACTGAAGTTTTTTTAGTTGTTAATCCATATTCATTATCAATTGCAGATGCATTAAAAGCAAAAATGACTGCTCAAAGAATTAACGCAAAGCCGGTTGGAATCTTAGTGAACATGGCTGGTTATTATAAAGGGGAAATCGAAGAAAAAGATATCATCAGAATGATGGAACTTCCAACTTATGGTACAATTCCATTTGATGAAGAAGTTAGAAAGGCATTCTTCTACAAAAAAATTGAACCTATTATAATCAAAAATCCTGAATGCCCTGCATCAATTGCATTTAATCAAGTTGCTGCAAGAATTTTAGGAAAGGAAATTCAAAACACACCAATAATAACAAAAAAAGGATTTTTAGATTGGCTAAAAAACTTATTTAAGAAGAGGGATTGAGGTGAATATCATGGATCAGACAAGACCATTTGATTTTTTAAACAAAAGTGTAGGAAAAAATGTTTTAGTATTAATGAAAGGTGGAACTACTGTAAGAGGTACGCTAAAGGCATTTGATGTCCATATGAACATTATTTTAGAAAACTCAGAAAAGATTACAGAAGGAAACCCTGATGTTAAATACGGAACAACAATAATCAGAGGAGACACAGTAATCTTGATATCATTATAATTGCTAGTTTTATCGTAAACAGAAGCTCTATAAGAGCTTCTGACACAACATTTATATATTAAATGCACATAAAATACATATGCCTATGCCACTTAGGAAATTACCAACTTTTAAAGTTAGAAAAACACCTGAAACATTAAGCTTGGATATTAGAATCAAAAGGATTAGCGATTTAATAAAAAGTGGCAAAGTAAAAAAAACTAAAACTTTAGACACATTCAAAAGAGTACTTCTTAAACTTTTAAAAGAAAGACAAAAACGTTTAGAATTCCAAAGGCAAATTCAAATTAATAAAAGAAAAAATGACTTAACTCAAGATCTTGAAAAAGATAAAAGGCTTGTTGAAACTTTAAGACCAAAAACAAGAATGGATAAAATAAGACGATTTTTTCAACCTACTTTTGGTGCAGATCAGGCATTAGCAGAAGGAAGAATAAAAAGTGCAACATTAGAAAAAAGTAGATTGGAATATGAACGGCTAAAGCATAACAGAGTAGAAAGAGACTTGCTAATTAAGAAAAACTACATTGAGAAAGCGGTTTCAAGATTTAAACCCGAAGATCAAGAAATCGTAAGAGAAATCCTCAACAAAGAATTGGAACAACCATTTGAAGGCGCCTATGTTCCTATAGCTATTAACCCTCAAAGAGTATTTGGTTCAAAACCTGAAATTGATTTAGAAAAACCAAAAGGTGGTTTTTACAACAGAGTAAATGCTTGGTTAGAAGTATTAAGATGGCACACCATACCTACTGCATATGACGCAAGACGTGAACTTGCAACAATAAGTTTAGAAGAAGCAAGAAAAACTACACAAAGAAATTTTGATGCAAATTGGAAAGCTAAAGCTCACGAACAAAGAGTCGCAAATAATAGAAATGCAGAAGATAGAAAAAAAATGAAAGACTCTAGCTTGTCTGAAAAGAAAATATTACAAATATTAAAGGATGTAGAAAAAATAAAATGGAAGAAATGGAAAACCCCATTTGAAGAACTAGCTCAACTAAAGCAAGCTGTATTTTACACAAAAAATATATATGACGCAACACGAAACCCCGAACACAAAGAAATTTATTTGGAACTTGTTGATAGAGCTATCAAGCTAACTGAAAGAATCTTACGTGAAAGAGAAGCAACTTTATTGTTTGAAAAAAAAGAAAGAGCGGTATTAGATTTAAGGTATACGTTGTTTGAACTCACCTTAGGAAAATCTGATTATAACGGCGCAATAAAAATATTTTCAAAATATACAAAAGGCATAACTGACAATAATTTAAGAAGTGCTGAATTAAATATACTTAGATCACGCCTTATGACAAGAATTAGAGAATTAGAACGAATAAAAGACTACAAGAATATTGCTATAATTAAAAGAGGTCTTGCAAACAGTTATGACCATCTTGGCCAGGACTTTATATTAACAATGTCTGATGCCGCAAGTTATTTTGCAAAAGCACATAGTTATTATGACGCAGGGAATTGCTATAAAGATGCACATCAATACGATCTTGCGGCAAAGATGTATGAATTAGCAAATGCATCATACTCTGCAAAAGAAATGTACAAAAAAGTTGACGATTATGATGGAGCTGCAAGAGTACAAGTCGATAGTAGAGAACTTGACGCTGCAGAAAACACATATAGGTTTGCAAAAGATGAAGCATTTGAAAAAAGAGATCCTGAAAAAACATATGAATATGGAATGGCTGAAATCAACATACGTTTGAAAAAACTAGGAAATGACTCGCCTGAAATAATACAACAAACTAAAAAGGCAATGTACAAAAATCTAATAGATAAGCTTGATCATATCGCAGATGAATTAAGAAAAAGTCAATCAAGCTTCTTTTATGAATCTCCAAACAAAGCATTAAGTTGTTACAAAAAGAGTATTACTTTGTTTTTAGAATTGGAAGATCAATTAGCCGTAGGAATGGCTGTTTATATAAGGAACGTGGTTGAATCTCATCTGCGAACCTATAATAACAGAGATCAACCTGAGCTAAAAAAGTTTGTTGAAGAAATTGAAACACAATTGTTTGAAGCACAACAAAAGTCAAACAATATTGAATTCAAAGCAAATGTGTTAGGCTATCTGCTTGAATCTGCTGATCGCGATAGTCCAATAAGAACAATGCTTTCGCAAGAATGTGTAAGATTTTCATTATCAGCAAAAACCCCTGAGCTAAAAGAAAGACTTTTGACAAGAGCATACATGAACAATAAAGAGCTAACAAGTCTTGAAATATTAAAAGCATTTGAAGCATTAGAAAGTTTAGGGAAACGCCAAGAAGCATTTGATTTTCTTTCAAAATGCTTTGATGTCGCAGAAAGATTTTATGATTATTCTGAAAATCCAATATTTGGAAAACTAATAGAGCTACAAGTTGCAGATGGAAAACTAAAAGAGGTAATAGACACTATTAAAAAAAGCATAACAAACAGTGAAGATGTGAAACTTTTAAATAAAGCCGGAGAAATTTTAATAAAAATAATTGATGAACAGTACGCAAGAAAAGACTATGAAGAACTAATACAAACAATTTATCAGCATGCGGACCTATTTGGACACTTAAATGAAACAAATCTGAAAAAAGTAATGGATATATTTGTTCAATTAGATGCAGAAAAAAGATTGAGTGTATCTGATGTTAGGAGAATATATGTGTATTCTGAACTATTAAAAAACTCTACATTACCTAAAGATAAAGCAATGGAATTAATCATGCACATACTTAAAAATCAACCCTCAGGAACAAGAATGGATAACATAGTCAATGAAATATTTGATAATATTGCTAAATTTAATTTCTCTAAAAAAGAACGTTCTGATATATTGCTAACAAGAATTAAACTTTTAGCAGAAAGAGAGAATTCTGACTTGCATGCTGAACTTACTGAGTTAAGAACAAATTTGTTTAAAGATAAATTAGTTTCAGAAGAATATCTAATTGATGAGCTCGAAAAATTGTCAGATCCTGAAATAAACCCTGATAGAAAACTAAGATATTTAACAGCTATACTATCAATCGCTCAATTTAATCCATTTACTGACAGTCTAAACGTTTTGAAATTAATAGAATTCAAAAAACAAACAGAAGCTTTGCTAAAAGATCGTAAACCTAGCCAACAGGTTGGAAATTTATATTATACGATGGGCCAACTTTCAACAAAAGAAGAAAAAATAAAAAATCTAAGATTAGCTTGGGCTAATTACCAAGAAGCCGAATATTTCTATAAGCAAAGGGAACTCATATTCAAAACACAATTAGAGTTACTTGATCTTTTAAAAAGCGAAAATGAAAGCGAAATTGAACGTGTTAAGAATAAACCAGAAAGAATGGTAATTGCAAATGAAGCATTAAAAGAATCTCCATTAAATATTGATGTATTAAAAAAAGTTTCAGACTTGCCTGAATATGCATTTAAATATTTCATTGCAACAATTATGAAAAAGAAATTTGATCCTGAATTTGAAAGAAACTTTGAAAAACTAACTGGATTAAAAAAAGAAAAACGAGCTCACATTAGAGATGTTTTATCATATATTCCCTCATCATTAATAAAATCTTTAAATCTTATCGAAGTTTTAGAACGCAATCCTGAAGTTTTTGTTTATTTTACTTTAAGAAGAATCATTCCTACCAAAGAATTAATTAACTTATATGCTAAAGATAAAGAAGCAATACAAAGAAGGGTAGATAGAAAATCAAGTTTTGATCCAAGTAATGAAACACATTTGATAATAGAATATGGAAAATATTTATCTGCTTTAAGAAGTATTTCTAAAAATTTGGATTCTCCTGAAATGTACATGGACTTTGATAAATTCAAGGAAGATTTAATTCGAAAAAAAGAGCATCCTCAAGATTTAGATAAAACTGAAATGTCATACTTGAGCTATGAAATACAAAGAAGTGCACAACAAATAGATTCAGTAATTGATGAGTATGGAGATATAGGAATAATAGGTAACATGAGAACTGGACATTATTATGGAGAATTAATATTAAGTAAATTAAGGGATCCTAAAAAGGTTTATTACACACCAAAGAGAATTGGGTCAACAGAACTACATGGAACAGAATATATTCTGAAATCAGATTTAATGGACTTAACATTGGTGAAGAGATCATTATTAAGAGGTCAACCATTATTTGTTGTTGATGCTACTCCATCTTCAAATAAAGTACCTGATGCATTCAAAGGATATATTTCTTGGGCCGCAGGATACAACATTTTGGTATTGAAACAAAGAAAATATACGAAACCAGAGATTATAGAAAAGGTGGCAGAATTAACAAAATATCCAAAAGAAGTAATCGAAAGAATGTACACTGATGTAACAAATCCTGAAAATCATTTTTACAAAGATCTAATTAGACAAGTTAGATTAGCAGGAAGAAGAATGAACCTAATAAGGATAAACATAATGGATATGGATGGCGTTGGTAGATTCAGAATAAAAAGACAACATGCACACGAATTCGGAAACATGAGTGAAAAGATGGAAAATGAAATAACCGCCGGTCCTGGAGAAATACCTATGATTCTGTTACAACCATCAATAAGTGACGCAAACATCCCTGCTACTGTAAGAGATAAAATCGGAAAGGGCGGACATCAAAAAGGTTGGTTAGATGATCAAGATACGGTTTTACACTTAAGTTTTAGGTTAGGTCCAGACGGCATAGAACCAACAAACAGCATTATTGAAACACTAAAATCAGAAATTGCAAATTCTATAATTAATTAAAATCTTTTATAATCGTAAAATTAATCTTTCTTCATCTTTGTATCTATCATCATGCACAAAACCTAACTTTTTGTAAAATTTTATTGCATAAAGCACTGATTTCAAAGAAACAAATTTGAAACCTTTAGATCTGGCAAAATCAATTATTGATCTCATAAAAAAAGTTCCTAATTTAGAATGCGTTTCCAAAACTTCAATTGTAGAAATATTAAGACCTGATGAATCCATCCAGTCTGGTCCAATATTTGCAATCCCATGTTCCCCAAAATAAACTCTATGACCCATTTCCAATTTTTCAAACCTAAGCCCTTCCAATCCTGCTATAATCAAATCTGGATTTGCTTTTTTAAATGTTATAACTTCAGGTTTAACATATTTCTTTTTAGCTATTGAAGCTCTTGAAGCACACATAAGATGAATTATGTACCGCAACATATAAATAGGTATTTGTATTTTATCTATGGGTAAACAAGGGTTATATTTATGTCATTTGAACTAAGTACCGAAGAAGTAATAATTGGACGTACTGAAAAAGACATCAAGAAGTATGGAAAGAAAGGTACAGGCTATTTAGCAAAAGTTGTAATGTCTTCTGGTGAAAACCCAGTACTTGGAAGAAAAATTCTAGTTGATTTAGCAAGACCACACGTTGTTCTGATTTGTGGTAAACGTGGTGGAGGAAAATCATACACTATGTCTGTATTCTTGGAAGGATTTGCACAATTAGCACCAGACGTAAGAAACAGAATGTCTATTTTTGTTATAGATACTGTTGGAATCTTTTGGAGTATGAAATTACCAAACAAAGAAGATGCAAACATGTTATATGATTGGGGATTAGAACCTCAAGGAATGGGAAATTTTAGAGTTCTTGTGCCTCAAGGAAAATTAGATTTTTACAAAAAGAACAAACTTCCTGTTGATGAAGCATTTTCAGTTAAAACCGGAGACATTGATGCAATGGAATGGTTCTCAATGTTCAGATTAAAATGGTCTGATAAAGAAGCTGCATTACTTTTAGATACAATAAACAAATGTAAGGAAACATTTGGAACTTATTACAGTTTTTCTGAAATATTTTCAGTAATTGACTCATTCAAAGATTATGATAAAGAAGTTACATTCTCATTAAAAAACAGATTCAAAGTTGCAGATTCTTGGGGTTTGTTTTCAAAAGAGGGAACTCCTGTTGTTGATATGGCAAAACCAGGATATGTAAATGTAATTGATGTCTCAACTTATGGTCAAGTTTTGGGTATGGAAAACATAAGAGAGATTGTTGTTGCAATTTTAGGAAAAAGATTGTTTGAAGAAAGAGAAATGCAAAGAAAAGTTGAAGAAATGGGGCTAATTGAAAGTGGAGAAAAGAAATCAAACGGTTTACCTATGATTTGGATGTTAATTGATGAAGCACACATGTTTATGCCAAATGATAGATCATCAATGGCACTAGATATTTTGTTAGAGTGGGTTAGGGTTGGTAGACAGCCAGGATTAAGCTTACTTTTAGCAACACAAAGGCCTGAAAGATTACATAATGATGCAATTAGCCAATGTGACTTATTTATCAGCATGAGAATGACTGCACAAACAGATATTAAATCTGTTAACGCATTAAGACCTTCTTACTTAAATCAAGATATTGACAAATTCTATGCAGAAATGCCACGAGCAAAAGGTTACGCAATAATTTTAGATGATAACTCAGAAAAACTCTGGTTAGTTAGAATAAGGCCTAGAGCTACTTGGGATGGCGGTAAAACTGCATCTGCATTTAAGAATTAGTGATATATTTGGCAACTAAAAAAAAAGTAACTAATATAACACAAAGAAGAAAGGAACAAAGAGAAAATCGTGGCGAAATTCCTGAATTGGATGGGTTACAAGATAAAACTGCAAATGCAATTACTGAGAGAATTGAAAAAACTGCAAGAATGCTTTCAGGAATTCCATTAACGCAAAAGGCAAAAATATTTACAATAATAAAAACTAATTATTTAGAGCATGTTGATGTTCAAGGCGCAATAAAACTAGAAACAGGAAGAGAAATATTAGAAAATACTTTTACTTTCTTTACAGCACATGCTTTGTTTAGATACTTTAAAACAATAGACTACAACAAGAAAGACGCCACCATTTTGATGAAATACATCGCACAACAAGGTAAATTGTGGCTTGAAGGATTAACAAAAACCGATAAAACAAAAAGATAAAACTAATGTTAACTAATTCGCTAATATGTTTTCTTGTACAAAAATACTAAACCTTGTCGTCTTTCTGTCCCAACTCGCTTATATCCTAACTTCTCATATAAGAATGACTGACCATGCTCATCTACTTCCAAAACTACTTCTTTTATGCCCTTTCCTGAAGCATATTGATCAATAACTTTAAGTAAATTAGGCCCTTGATTTGTCCAATCAACAAATCTTCTTTGTTTGTCATGCGATAATGTAAGGGTATTTTGATCAACAGTTCCTGATAATCCACCTTCACCTGCTTCAAACAATACATAGTTTCCATGCTCAGTAACTATTGTTTTTACTTCAATTTTAGGCGTTTTTAGCTCAGGTTTCCATAATCCTTTATGATCGAACTCTAAAGGTTTCGTAGCACGCCTAAAACCTTTATCCCTATTAAAAAGTCTTTTAAAAAATCCCATACAATCACAATTTAACAAATTGAATATAAAAAGGTTTATATATTGTAGCACACATTTTGGCACAAAGAGCGTTAAATTTATATACTATTTTATGCATATTATATATAAAGATAGTCAATCTTATTTTTATGATCTAAAGTTATGTACAAGAGGGAGTATTATGGATAACACTGAGAACCAAAATAATGGTCAATTGAGGGTCTTAGACCAACCAATTTCAACAGAATTAAAAAATTCATATTTGGCTTATGCTATGTCAGTTATAGTTGGAAGAGCCCTTCCAGACGCAAGAGATGGTCTAAAACCTGTTCACAGACGTATTCTATATTCAATGATGGAATTGGGTTTATGGTCAAATAAACCAACAAAGAAGTCTGCAAGAATTGTAGGTGAAGTATTAGGAAAATACCACCCTCACGGAGACACTGCTGTTTATGACTCTATGGTAAGAATGGCACAAGATTTCTCTTTAAGATACCCTTTAGTTAATGGACAAGGAAACTTTGGTTCAATAGATGGAGATCCTCCTGCTGCAATGCGTTACACAGAAGCTCGTTTAGACAAACTTGCAGAAGAAATGCTTGTTGATATTGACAAAAACACAGTAGATTTTGGTCCAAATTATGATAATACATTACAAGAACCTTTAGTAATGCCTTCTAAGATCCCAAACCTTTTGGTTAATGGTTCTAGCGGAATTGCTGTTGGAATGGCAACAAACATGCCAACACACAACATTTCAGAGGTTTGTGATGCATTAACATTGCTAATTGATAATCCTAATGCAGAGATAAAAGATGTTCTAACACATGTCAAAGGTCCTGATTTCCCAACTGGTGCAACAATAATCAATCAATATGAATTGCCACAAATCTATGCAACAGGAAGAGGATCAGTTTATGTTAGAGCAAATTATCACATTGAAGAAGATAAAAAAGGCAAAAAGAAAATAATTGTTACTGACTTGCCATACAAAGTTAATAAAAGTAATTTAATTGAACACATTGCAAAGATTGTTAATGATGGTGTAATAAAAGGAATTACAGATTTAAGAGATGAATCAGATAAAGATGGCATAAGGGTTGTTATTGAAATAAGTCATAACGCAGAACCTGAATTCGTTATTAACAATTTGTTTAAGCATACTGAGCTAGAAACAACATTCGGTGTTAACAATTTAGTTTTATATAAAGGTAAACCAAAACTAATGAACATCAAAGAATTGTTGGAAGCATATATTGAACACAGAATTGATGTTACAAAAAGATGGTTAGCATTTGATATTGATAAGCTTGAGAAAAAATTGCACATATTAGAAGGATTAATGGTTGCAATAAGCAATTTGGATGAAACTATTGAAATTGTTAAAAGTTCAAAAGATCCAAGCACTGCAAAACAAAGATTGATGGAACGCTTTAAGCTTGACGAATTGCAAGCACAAGCAATATTAGATATGAAATTGCAAAAGTTAACTGGATTAGAAATAGATAATCTGAAAAAAGATTATGAAGAAACAAAGAAAACTATTGAAGAATACAAAGGAATTCTTGCAGACATGAAAAAGTTAATGGCTCTAATTAGAAAAGAAGTTATAGAAATGAAAGAAAAATATGGAGATGCAAGAAGAACTGAAATAATTAATGCAGTTACAACAAAAAACTTTAATATGCGTGAGTTTATTGAAAATAAAACAGAAGTTGTAATAATGACAAAACAAGGATATGTAAAAAGAATGTCAATTGATGAATACAGAATACAAAATAGAGCCGGAAGAGGAACAAAGGCTGCAAAAATGGATGATGATGCAATTAAAGAATTTGTTGTTGCAGATACTCACGATTTCCTTTACTTATTTACAAACAAGGGAAGATTGTTCACAATGGATTGCTTTGATGTTCCTGAAGCCTCAAAAAACGCAAAAGGAAGATACTTAGCAAACTTCTTGAAATTAGAACAAGATGAAAAGGTTACAAACATCTTATCAATTGGAGAAGATATTGTAAAAGATGCAGATAAATATAGTGTAATTGAAGTAACAAAAAAAGGTAAGATCAAAAAGATGCCATTCGATTACATTAAAAAAGTCAGAGCAAATGGTTTAAGAGTAATAACTTTAAATGAAGATGATGAAGTTGTTGCAGTTAAACTTTTAACAGATGAAAGTAAAATCATGATAAACAGTTTCGCAGGCAAAGCCGTTGTATTTGACCATTCTAAAGTAAGGGCTATGGGAAGAGGTGCAATGGGTGTAAAAGCAATGAATTTAGCAGGTAGTGAAATTGTTTCAGTAAACGTTGTAAAAGATAATGATGCTGTTTTATTTGTTTCAAAATTAGGATATGGTAAGAAAAGTTTAGTATCTGAATTTAGAGAAACAAACAGAGGAACAAAAGGTGTTACTGCAATGAACATTAAAACAGCAGGCGGAGTTGTTAAAAGTTTAGTTGTTACTGGACAAAACGAAATAATGGTAATAACTGATAAGGGAATTGCAATAAGAACCAAATTAGAAGCTGTGCCTTTGCTAAGCAGAAATACAAAAGGTGTTCGTTTAATTAGATTAGATGAAAAAGATTACGTACACGATGTTGATGTGATTGAAGGTGCAATAGATGATGAAGAAATCCAAGAAGTAAAACCAGAGATATTAGATGGCAATGAAGAACCTGAAGAAAGTGATGAAAACTCTGAAGAAAGCGAAGATGAACAAGAAGAGAGTGATGAGTAATGGCTGAAAGTTATAGCGCAAAGAATATTAAAGTATTAAAAGGATTAGAAGCAGTACGTTTAAGACCAGGAATGTACATAGGTTCAACAGGTAAAAGAGGATTACACCATCTTGTTTACGAAGTTGTTGACAACTCTGTTGATGAAGCATTGGCAGGCCATTGTAATATCATCACTGTTACTCTTGAAGAGAAAGATTTAATTAGAATAAGTGATAATGGAAGAGGTATTCCAACAGATATACATCCTGAAACAAAAAAACCTGCATTAGAAACGATTATGACAATATTACACGCAGGTGGAAAGTTTGATAAACAAAATTATCAAGTTTCTGGAGGTCTACACGGTGTTGGTGTTACTGTTGTCAACGCATTATCCGAATGGTTAGAAGTTAGAGTTAAGCATGAAGGCAAAGAATTCTATCAAAAATATGAAAAGGGTATTCCTGCAGCAGACATGAAAGTTTTAGGAAATAGTAACGAAACAGGCACTGAAGTTTTGTTTAAACCTGATGCAACAATATTTGAATCAACAGAGTTTGATTTCGATGTTTTAAAAGAAAGATTTAGAGAATTATCTTACCTGAATCCAGGACTAAAATTTGTTATTATAAACAAATTGACAAATGAATCTGAAGAATTTAAACATGACGGTGGATTAAGCCAGTTCATTGATTATTTAACCGAAGGAGACACAAAACTTGTAAATCAAATACATTTTACTGATAAAACAGAGTTCAAAAACCAATCATATGAAGCAGACATTGCATTGGTTTGGACATCAGCATATGATGAAAAAGTCTATTCATTTGTAAACAACATCCAAACTGTTGATGGTGGAAACCACGTTTTAGGTTTCAAAAAAGGATTAACAAAGGTATTTTCAGATTATTTTACAAAAAATAAAATCAAAGAAGAATTCAAAGGAGAAGACATAAGAGAAGGTTTGGTTTCAATTATCTCAACAAAGATTCCAAATCCTGAATTTGAAGGACAAACAAAAGCTAAATTAGGAAATCCTGAATTGGTAGGAATTGTTTCAGAAATAACAACAAAGGTTTTAGGAAAATACTTTGAAGAAAATGGAAAAGTTGCAAAAGTAATTGTTGATAAAGTATTGGAAGCTGCAAGAGCTAGAGAAGCTGCAAGAAAAGCAAAAGAATTAGTAAGAAGAAAGGGCGTTTTAGAAGGATCAGGGTTGCCGGGTAAATTGGCAGACTGTAGTTCTAAAGATCCTAGCGTTTCTGAATTATTCTTGGTTGAGGGAGATTCAGCTGGAGGCTCTAGTAAACAAGGGCGTAATAGAGAAACACAAGCAATATTACCTTTGCGTGGAAAGATATTAAATGTTGAAAAAGCAAACTTAGAAAGAATGTTAAACTCTGAAGAAATAAGAAATTTAATTACTGCAATGGGAACTAGTGTTTCTGAAAACTTTGATATAACAAAAATGCGTTATCATAAATTGGTAATAATGACCGATGCAGATGTTGATGGTGCACACATTCGTACACTTCTATTGACTTTGTTTTATCGTTATTTCAGAGCTATTATTGATTATGGATATCTTTACATTGCACAACCACCTTTGTACAAATTAACAGATCCTGTTACAAAAAAGCCTTTATATTTCTATAGTGATAGAGATTTAGAGATTTATTTTAAAGGTTTAAAAGAAAAGAACTATGATCCTAACAAGCTTCATGTTCAGCGTTACAAAGGATTAGGTGAAATGAATCCTGATCAACTTTGGGAAACAACAATGGATCCTGAAACAAGAGTCTTGCTAAAAGTTACAATAGATGATGCAATAGAAGCAGACAGAATGTTTTCAATCTTAATGGGCGACAAAGTAGAACCAAGAAAAGATTACATTGA
>Ga0172371_10006033_pt1 | contig 17770 bp, 11 predicted proteins | sample Lak12m_FD_114543 | JGI IMG/M metagenome (GOLD analysis project Ga0172371, IMG submission 114543) | Freshwater microbial communities from Kabuno Bay, South-Kivu, Congo - kab_022012_12m | ecosystem: Environmental > Aquatic > Freshwater > Lake | place: Democratic Republic of the Congo: South-Kivu...
ATTACTGATGTTACGCACCGTCCCGAAGGTTTGGACAGAAAGCAAGCCTAAATTACGGGAACCCTTCGGTCAACTCAGGGCAAGCCTTCGGGACGTTCTGCGTAAGGTGAGGTATTACTGAAAAGGGCAGCCGCACACGGCCGCCCTTTCCTTTGTTACCCATGGGTATCATGCGATTTATATCAAATTCTGACCGACAGCAAACAATGTTCCCATGAAATAAACGATATAAACCATTATCAGGATCACCGGAAGCCAGGCTTCCAGCATGGAAAAACTAAACTTCCTTTTGCCTTTTCCCGGCTCAAAAAATTCCCTGTTCTCTTTGCTGAAAATTTTTATACTGCCGCGCATGGTCCCTTCCAGTTCGCGCAATTGCCTGTAATGCCAGTTAAGGATCCTTTCCAGGTTGAGGATGATGCTCAACCAGATGATGCAGATCAGGATTCCGACAATGAACAGCGGCGAAATGGTGACCACCAGGCTCAGCCCACCGAGTCCCAGGTCCTTGACCAGGAAGGCGATTGCGCCAAAAATACCCGTGTTGATCGTCAGGTAGGTCTGGCTGGTTGCCTGGCGCCGTTCGGAAAGTTTTTGCGTTCGCTCGCAGGCCAGTTTGTATTCGTCGAATTTTTCCATGTGAACCTCCTCCTGAATGCAGGATACAACATATTCCACGTGAGGTCAACTGTTTGCGCGCGGCCGCGGCATGGAATTATCCCATGTCCAACGCCAGCCACACCGCCTGGTCATCCGAAGATATGCTTATCCCCTGCGCCGGCAAGGGGCGAAGATGAATTGAATGGGTTGATCGAGGAGGTGGGGGTGGTGAGAATGTAAAGCAAAGATGGCCTGCCTATCCAGGCCATCTTTGACACTCTGGAATTAAATTTATTTGAAGGGGAACCTCCTTTCAGTTTTTCAATACGGCTGGCCGGGCCTTCTTAGCCTTTTCTCCTTGACTGCTTGGATTTTTATGCTTTCGAGGCAGGATGGTCTGCTTTGTGAACCGCATCCCTGACTCGTTGGGCTCAATCACCTGCCAGCGGCTGCCTGTTGTATTTTTCTCTGCTCATTTGCGCTGGATCAATGACTGCTTTCATGCGGGCGATCAATACATCGGCTTCATTTTGTTTTTGCGTAAGCTCCTGCCAGCGTTCTGCTAAGCGTCTGTCATATAACTGTTCCAGCGATTCCGACGGTACTTGTGGAACTTCCAAAGGCTCGTAGGGTTGGCGTTCGGGCAGGGGATGGATGACTTGCATTTCAGGCAGGGCGAGCGGCGTAGCGGTAATTGGCGTCGCCTTTGGTGCGGCTTGCAGGATGGCAATGGCTTTGGCGATGGCGATAATCAAGCCGCCAAGTGTGGTGACGATACTGAGCGCGCCTCCCGCGAAGATGACAAGATTGATCTTGACATCTGCCCAGCGTTGGCGGTTGGCCACATCCTGCGCGATTTTTTGGATTTCGGCCTCATATTGAACATCCAGTAGTTTTTGCTCGCGCTGGATTTGTTGGATTTCGGCATCTGTCTGGGCGGCGGTGAGGCGTTCCTGCAATTCGTATGTTGCCTGTTGATGGGCGGCCTCAACTTGAATGCGTTGCGCCTCTGCCTCGGCAATATTGGGGTTAAGCCACTTGGCATCTTTGAGGTTTGCTCCGAGGAGGATGGCTATCCCAATTACGCCAAAAAGGGCAAAGACAATCCATTTGGCGGCGGAAGAGACTTGATTTGGGAAAGAGTTGTACATGTTGCCTCAACTTTCTTTGTTTGCAAAATGGAACGGAAAATTTTCTTTCATGACAACATTGTATGATCTGTTTAAATCTTTGCGATTTCACTTACCTGTGCACCCTCTTGCGATTGTTTTTCTTTCATCTTCCAACTATCTCGCGCTGACCTTTCATCTCCGTAAGATTGTGTTCTTCTGTTAAACGACTTGCGCCGACATAACGTCGGCGCAAGTCTGTGTTTTTTGCTGGAAGGGGTTACATTTTGGTTTACCGTTCGATAGGCACTCCTTTCGTCTGGAAAGAGGAGAAATGGCGTTGGGATTGTTTGATTGTCACTCCTTTGTTATGGGGTGGTTTTGATTGTTGATCCCATTGTAGCCCTCCTGTAAGAGAACTCAATTTCATCTTTCTTCTGAATAGCCCGCGTTCATCTCACAAATGTCTCACAGCCAATGTGTTGACTTTTTTGCCAAATGGCCTATACTGATAGCAAGTCAGGAACGTGTAAAGGGAGAAGGATGATGGGAAGTCATTTCTACCAATCCAAGATACGCTATTGGGTAAAAATAGCGTTGTATATTATTGTCATCCTCGTCGTGGGGTCATTGTTTGGTGTACGCGTTCACAACACATTGCAAAAAAATAACTACTCAACAGAAACTATTTTCCAAAACGGCGATATCCGAGTTTCCCTGCACCATCCCGTTAAAATCCTTAGTCCCAAGAATGATTTTTCCTATCCCCTTACTTTTTCTTTTTACTACACAGGTGATATAACTTCCCCGCATACATACGAAATTTCCCTGCAATCCCCTACTCTTTTGTTTGTGGATTCAAAGGGGGCAGAACTCACACCGCGCTTTCAATTCACCAGCGTTCAGACGTTTTTTGAGCAAAGTGTTTACGCACGCCCTTATCTCTCGGAAGATTACTCTCAGAAACATCCCATTTTTATTTCGGTGCTTGTGGATGGAACGCTAACTACAATTCAACCCAAGCCTGTTGAGATTGAGGTGGAGCCGCGTTGGTTTTCGTTTTTCAGCCTGGCAGCATCCTCTTTGCTGGAGGTTTCCATCGCATCGGCCCTAATTAGTTGGGCGGCTGGTGCGATAGACGTCTCTCTATCTGCTCGAAAGGAACGAGAAGCTGCTCGAAAAGAACAAGTTACAAAAATACGTGAATCCCTTAACTCTCTTTCATCCTTGTCCTACCTGGAACAGATGGATAAAGTATGGAAACTAGAAAACGAAGTCAAAAATGAGCATTTGGATGGTGAGATTGGAGAGGAGGTTAAAGAGATTAAGCGTCGATTCAACGAGGAAGAATTTTTCCGCGCGCTGGGGGAGAAGTTGAGGCAAAACAATTCGCCTCCTTTTTCAGTAATTGAAAGACTCTACAATTGCTTTTATCGATCAAAACAGTACATCGAGTGCATTAGTGTATTGGGGGGAATTCTTAATCAATCCACTAACCAGGAAAATGTACTGTCAGATATTAAAACTCTAATGCGATTGTGGGATGAATTTGACATCAATGCTAAAGATTTAATTGTGGGGTTGCTGAAAAACATTTCTACTAATTTAATTGCTGGAATTGCAGGCAGTGATCTATCAGAGAAAGTTTTTAATGGGGTAAATAGACGCCGCCTTTTACGGGATACTGAGGTCAAGACACTATTTTCTCAATTGTTTTTTCTTCCACCCGTTGGCTACGATACCAAGTGGTTGCAATTACCTAACCACCCAGTTAATCCGAAAGTAATTGACTGGTTGAAACAGCACGATCTTGTTGTTAATCCCTTTGGCGCGAGCTGTTTAAAAAATTTCCCTATTTATCCAGAAGGTTCTCTCTCTCCCGACCAATGGGACGATTTCCTTCCCCATCTCCCACAACAGGCTCAATGCCTAACTGCAGAAGATACCAGGGTGCTGGCTTTTCTTCTGCGTGCTGAGTGTTTACCCACGAAAAAAGTGGGCGCTGAAGGTAATGAGACGGTAGATTCTAGAAAGCAGTTTTTTCCTGTTTGGGTATCGTTCAATCAGTCGTCAACCATAGAATCGCCGATTCTGACTGTTGCACGTTCAGCAGCACAGGCTTGGCTTGACATCCTTTGCTTCTCGCCCGATGCTATGCTCGACCTTGTGCATGCGGAACAAATTGCATTACTTGAATTGCTCTGCTGGGCATCTGGCTCGAATAACGCGGTGATTAATTTACTCAAACGGGATAATTTTAGAGGCGATAATGCGTCTGCCTGCCTCATGATTAAGAAGATTGAAGAATTCAAGAGCGAATTTTCTTCGGCGCACTTGCCCCAAGACCCAATACTAATTTCGTGGTTAAAAGTCAGGCCACCCGATCTCAACTATACCTATCTGATTCTCCCTCTTGATGAATTCTCTCTTGCGGCACATGTGTGGTGGTTGGAACAATTTGGTTCCTTGATCCCAACGCTATTTCTGAATGGAATAGTCACAAAAGCGTTTTATTCATCTTGTGTACCTGTGGCACTTCCGCTTTCAACGATCCAATTGGATTGGTCTGATACTCGGCTGAAAACATCGCTTAACGCTCAGTTTGAGGCTGCGATGGACAGAAAGGCACGATACGAGACGGGCGTATCTGTTGATTTTCGCGCTCTTTTTGGTTCTCATCCTTTAATCGGTTATTTTGAAAGCGAAGAGGATACAACAGACAAACTCATTGCCGCCTCTCATAACTCACTGGCCTGCATGTTGACGTTAGGCAATCGCTTGTTAGAAACACATTGTGAGCAGGAAGTACCAACTCCCTACTTATCTGTAGCCGAGTTAGAGACTATACTTAGCATTGTATGACCATTTTCCCTGACCTCCCCCGCTACTTCGGCTCGCTTCGCGCCGAGACAGAAGCCGTCTGGCTGGCGCAGGTGTACTTGCCGCCGCGTTTGTTCGGTCAGATGACCGAGCCGCGTTCCATCTTGGTCACGGGGGAGGCGGGATCAGGTAAGACCGCCCTCGAACTTTACCTGAAAGATTACGCCGCCCAAAAAACGCCGCGCCTGCTGACCGTCTCATGGCGTCCCATCCTTCCCGAAGAGAACCTCTCCAGCGGCCATGTCGCAGAATTGTTCATTTCACAGGCGATGGATTCCCTATCCTTTGCCTTCCTGCAACTGATTGTTCGCGAGCCTGCTCTCTATGCAAACGCCCCTGCTTGGGCGCGGGATTTTATGCACTGGTTTGTTCAGGCATTTTTGCGCGGCGACCGCCAGTATCATCTCAGCCGCCTCGCTGACGGAACCGCCACAGATGGACTGGCGACTGTTACTCGTCTCCTGAACGATCCGCCGCGCGAGGTTTTCTCGCGGGATTCTCTGCCATCCTCAATCCTTTCCCATCTCACCAGCGCAGTTACAGCGCTTAAACTGGAAGGCATCTGGATTTTTGTAGATGGTCTGGATACGCTGTTCCGCGTCTCTCCTGAACGTTTGGAGAAATTCATCGCCAATTTCTTTTCCACGCTCGATCTTTTTGAAGAGGACATCTTTGCTTTCAAGGTTGTCATTTCAAGCAAGTTGGAAGCCCGCACGCTCAAAACTCGGGGTGTCTTGACGCGCCGATTCAGTACGCATCAACTCCGCTGGAACGAAGAAGAGTTGATGCGCCTGACTGAAAAGCGCATCGCGCTCTCTACGCAGCGGGATGGCCTTTCCCTTTCCCGCTTCTGTAAAGATCTTGAATGGCTTAATTGGCTGAAGAAGTACGCAGGACTCTCACCGCGCGGCTGGCTGGAGTTGACCCGCCCGATTTTGACCGCCTATCTGGAAAAGGGGAAGCCGCTCACCCAGACCGAGTGGCTGGACGCCTACCGTCAATCCCCGCCGCCACTTCGTCTGGATCCCGAGGCGGGGCGCGTGTTCATCGGATGGGGGGAGGCGGCTGTCGCGGGAATCGGCTACAAACTCTTGCGCTACATGTACGAGAATCGCCATCGTCCGTGCAAAAAATCCGAACTTTATGAGCATGTTTATAAAGAGTTCTACAATACAGAGATTGTCGCAAAGAAAAAAGATGATAAACGAAGCACACGTATAGACTGGGAGGGGCCGTTGGACACCGCCCTGTATCGTCTGCGCCAGACGGTGGAATGGGATACACGAGACGGCGTTGCGCCACTTTACATCATCAGCGAGCGCGGTAAAGGGCAAATTCATCTTGAGAATGTTGTGTGAGAAAGTTGTGAGATGATTGGAAGGGGATGGTGAGGCAGTTGAAATGAAAAGTGTTTTTTTTTATTAGGCCATCTAGCGTTCTGGTCATATAATTACATACACGCTTTATTGACCTTAAGGTGGATTGCGCGCGGCTGGCAATGCGGATTGATATAAACTGCTTTTTTAGGCACATTTCTCCTTATGGAAAAACTCTGGCTTGCCCATTTCAATTTTCGCTTCGACCCATTTGAGCATGATGAGGCCTCGCGTGATCCCAATCTCAACCGCTATTTGATTGGGCACGAGGCTTTTTCCGTTGCCTGGAGCGAGACGCCTGCCCTGATTTTTTCTCCCCCGGGTGGAGGAAAAACTGCATTGCGAATCTCTACGGCGCGCGCCTGTTGGACGGGAGCGGGAGGAAATCAACCATTTCCCATCCATTATCATTTGTCGCGTTACTTTGAAAAAAGCAATTTTTCCACACTGGATGATCATCTTCAGAAAATTGTTCACTCATCCGCAATTGCACTGTTTTTAGCCTTTTCCTATTACCCCTTGATTTTTTTGAGATCTTCTGCATCTTTGCAAATACAGCTTATTCAATTTATTTCGACCTGGATACCTAATTTGGATTATTATCTCGAAATCCTTCGAACCACAAATCAACCGGATATCGTTGCTGCGCAAATAGATAGATCTTATATATTGCATCAAACTCCTGATGCATCTTTACTTAAATTGGCCTGCGAAAGTTTTGAGAAACGACTCTCTGAAGAAAAATTACCGATTAGCCTGTCGATTCAAAAGATCTTTGAGCGAGTGACGAATTGGATTACCAACGATCTAGGCTTTCGCGCAGTTTATGTGCTTTTGGATGGGGTGGACGGATTTCCTGAACTCGCCAAGTCGCCTAGTTTTGCAGCGCAGTCCTTGTTCAATTTATTTGCCAGCGCGCCATCCTGGACTCAGACGCGTATCTTTATCAAGGGGTTTTTGCCGTTGGAAATTCGCGATCACCTGCAGGCGCGTATCAAAAAGCAATGGCCTGCCTTTGGTCAGGTCAATTTGAAATGGGACGAGGCCATGCTGGCGGAACTGATCCGCCGACGCGTCTACGCTGCGACCGAGGGGGCGTTTGCCTCGCTAAGCGCAGTCAGCGCGCTCCCCTCAGGTCAGGACTTGGAACTCGAACTGGCGCGCGCCGTCAATCCGCTCCCGCGCGAAGCGTTGACATTGGTCAGGCAGGTATTGTTCGAGTATGAAACGCGCTGGGGCAGGAATCCGACCGTCACGAAACAAATCCAAATCGAGGATATTGAACATGCAATTGCCTGGTATCGCAACGAACAAGCCCACATCACAAAAGAACTGGCCTCCATCGCCCAGGGTTGAGGCGATAGATCCCGAGGAGAAAGCCATAATGGCAGAGACATATATTACATCGTCACCGTATGACCCAGAGAAATTTATTAATCGTGAAGAGGAAATACAGCAAATTCTCACTTTGTTGAAACAATCACAGCCGCGCGTCAGGGCAGTCGTCATAGATGGCGATCGGGGTATAGGGAAGACCTGGTTATCTTTGCATTTACAACGAACAATTTTCAAAGAAAAAATATCAGGCATCACCTCCTGGCTGTTTAGTTTATGGAGCCCTGGAGAAAATTATCGTCCCGAAGGGGAGAAGGCGCAAGCCAATGAGCGTTTTGTGCGCGAGGGCGAGCAGTTGAAACTGGATGAATTTCTTGAAATTATTATCAAAAATTTGCCGATTGAATTGCCGCCCAATTCCACTCTGGCCGACAAGGTTGATTCAATCCGCCGGTATGTTCAAAGCCATGTGGATGACCGCTTCGTTCTCATGCTCGATTCGGCCTACGAAAGCGATTGGTCTTTGATCGAACAATTGGAAACCCATATTCTCGGCAATCTTCTTACACTAAGTAATTTTTTTGTCATTGTTACAGGCCGCGGTCGTCCGTATCCGTGGAAGGTTCCTTATCTGATAGAAGCGATCCGTTTTGGGCTTGGGGAATTTACAGTAGATCAAATTAAAGAACAATTGCAGAAATTTGGTTTATCTTCCATTCTTTCGGTGAAGGATATTTTTGATATTGGACAGGGCTGGCCGCTCTTTACTGAACATCTGGCACACGCAAAGGATCGCGCCGAAGCGTTGGATATTGCCGCCAGAATATTTTTCCTTGTTGTGCCTGCAACAGTGCGTAAGAAAATCCGTCTTTATTTTGAATCTCTGTCTCCATTGGAAGGTTTTGGCGAAAGCGAAGCCACCCTAATGGTGAAAACGTATGAGAAGGGTGAAACACTAGACGGGCGCACCATTTGTAAGGAAATGAATGAGACCCATCTTATCTCTTGGAAAGACGGCCGCTATGTTATCAACCAGCCGGTGCAAAATATATTGTGCCGATATTTGCAAAATCGAAAAAAGAATGATTGGATTCGATTGAACTGCGTAGCTTATCGTCACTTTGAGAAACAGTATAATGAACCGAGTTTGAAACGCTTCCAGTCTTTTTTTGAAAACAGAATGGAAGCCCATAAAAAATCCTTGTCTGAAGCAGGTATCCGCGATCTGCGAACTTGCACTGCGGATGAAATGATGGAGGCGAAATGACTTCCTTCTTTGCCGAACAATACGGTCTAAATGCAACTCTCGAACTGGTCGGGCGACAATCACTTCTGGAACACTTCGAGAGCATTGTACGCAATCCGTCGAAGTCCCCTAAATTAGTTTTTCTTTATGGACTGGGCGGCATTGGCAAGACGCGCCTGCTTAAGGAAATTTTGGAGTCAGCACGCACCGTATCCGATTGTCGTGTTGCGGATGAGGTACTGGACTTTTATCATATCATGCTTCATACTCCCATTGGCTTGACCAATGCGGTTTTTGAGATGCTCTCATCGCCGTTCGATTGTTTTAATGCTTATAAGGCGACTTACGATACTCTTAATCGCGCTCTCTTGGGTGGCAATGTGACCGAATTGGAAAATTTGCGTGACGATACCCTGAATACGTTTGATAAGGATTTGAAACGCCTAAGTGTTAAAAATCGCGTGGTTCTAGCCCTTGACACGGTGGAACGAATTGTTTATGGTTTGGCTGGCTGGACAGATGAAATCCCTCTGGCAGAATCTTGGAAATGGTTTGTTCAACGATTGGGTGATTGGCAAAATGTAATTGTCTTTGTTGCTGGACGAGAAGAGGCGCGCCCTGCAATTGAGCAGATCAAAGCCAAACATCCATCACTGATTGAAGAAATAGAGATTGGCCCATTCAGCGAGGAAGAAAGTCTCGAATACTTTTCAAAAAAAGCATGCGAATTAAAAGAAGAGGGTTCAAACCAGCTTGGCATGCGCTTGGAAAACTTGCCTGATGACATCAAACGCAATGCCCACACATATTCGCAAGGCCGTCCAATTCTTCTTGCCCTGCTGGTAGATTATTTGAGCTTTCCGGGGGTGAATGGGATTCCTGATGTGCTGCGGCAAGCACCGCATCAGCTGTCACCCGAAGAATCTACTCGTCGTTTTGAAGAGGCTTTGTTCGCTCGCCTTAAGGAAGGCGAAATGGGCGAAACTTTGATTGCACTAGGGCGAGTTCCCAAAGGGGCGGATGAAGAAATGTTATCCAAGTTGCTTGCAAAAGATGGACGGCCATTGTCGATTCAAGAAGCCAGCAAACGATTAAAGGAAGTACAAAATTTCTCAGTGGTCAAGATCCGCCCCCATGATCAACGTGTCTTTTTACATGATGAGATGTACGCTTTTCTACAGAGATATGTTTTTAATTCGCCTTATGATGCCGACTTGCAGAATGCGACTTTTGAGGCCATTAAGACCCATTACCAAGAGCTCTGTCAAAGGATCATTCAAGAGCTGAATAAGCGATATGCGCCTCTGGAAGAAAAAGGCAACCAGATAAACGATAAGGATAAAGAAAAGTTAAATGAAGTACATACTCAATATCAGTCCTTGCTGGTAGAGATCATGTATTATCATCTGCGTTATGACCTTGATCGCGGCTTTCGTACGTATTATCGCTATTCTCACGAGGCCACCCTTGCTCGAAACGAGTTGATGGATTTGCAATTGCAGGCCGAGTTGCTCTCTTATCTTAGTAGACCACCTACACCGATAGTTGAAAAAGATATACCGGTTAATTTGATAGTTGAAAGTCTAAAAATCAAGCCTATTTCGCGCGCTTGGGCATTCAGCAAGCACACGGAAGGGCTTGCAAAGGGCCATTATCTGATTGATGAGGTGGAATCAGAATGGCGTTCTCACTTTCCGCCATTGTTGGCCGCCTTGCATGTCTGGACAGCCAGTCTTCATATTATGCGTGGCAGAAAAGAAGAGGACGATTTTGTAGAGGCTGAAAAACACCTTGCCGAAGTGTATTTTTTGCTACCAGAAAAGCAGATTGCACGCCCATTTGGGGATTTAGTATATCCTGATACTCTTTTGTGGTATGAAAAAGCAGTTTCTGCGTTGGCGCATCGCGTACATGGTTATCTCAAGCGTGTACAGGGTTTATTGAAAAATGTGGTGGCAGAATACCAGAAAGCAATTGAGCTATTGCGTGAAGTTAATTTACTTATTGAGATGGCGACCGTTTCCAATGATATGGGTTTTGCTCAAGCAGAACTAGGCGAGTGGCATGATGGCCGTGCAAATGTGGAAGATGCACTTATTCTGCGGCGAGAACTTGGGCAGCGAGTTCCCGTTGCGTTGAGCTTGAATACACTGGCTTCTATTGATGTACGTGAGGGACAAGATTACTCTTCTGCACGCGAGAAGTCCCAACAAGCCTTGACCATCTTTCGCTCTTTTTCCCATAAACGCGGTATTGGAATGGCACTGGTCACACTTGCAGAAGCTACACGCCGTCAAGCTGGTTTGACAGCGCTTCTTGGTGTTGAGGAACGAATAAGTTTGTTGCGAGAAGCGCGGGATTATGCCCGAGAGGCAATCACTTGTTTTCAGGAAGTGGAGGAAATTCCTAGGCAGGTTGATGCCTTGATTGAGGTTGGATGTGCTTGTCGCGATTGGGCTTTTTGGTTGCAGGATTTTCCTCGTCCCGGTGATAATATCGAAAAAATCTCAAAAGAGAGTAGAGATGCTCTTAAGCAGGCGGTTAACCTAGCTGCCGGGACTGGCTATTTACTTCATCGCCAACTAGACGCACTTGTCAATCTCGCATGGCTGGATTACTACAAACTTAAATCAGACGAAACGATTACAGAAAATCATCCTATTCATACCCTGATCGCAGAAATAGAAGAAACGTTTCCGAATGATGATGAGATGTTAAAACAGCCTCAGGTCTGGGCTCAGAAAGGTAAGTTGTTTGTTCTTAAGGGACACCTTGCATATCGGCATTTGAAGCAACAGCGTCAAAGGGAGCCCAAGGGGATTTCCCTGGCTGTTAACGAGATTTTGCGGGAAATTGCCACAAATTATGCCCTTGGACTGGATTACAGCCAACGCTTTACCGATGACTCACAGGGCATTCGTCAGGCTAAGAAAGGCATTTCACAACGTCTCAAAGACTTGAATGCTGCTGAATTGCAAATAATTTGTGATCGGATCAAAGAACTTTACCCGTCTAAAGCCCCATTAATTCAAAGGTTCTTGAATAATCGAGGACTTTGGCGGGGGGGCTAAAACAACACGGTGCCTTACAATCGGTTTAAACATAGCGACTCGAGATACTATAAAAGTCGCTATGTTTTTGCGCTTTAAATCCTGTATAATTAGAAGTGCTGGAAGGGAGGTAGTATGGACACTATGGTCCTACTCGTCGGGGACTCGCGTCGCTACGAGGAAGATGATTGTGCGTGTTCGCATAATCTGGCGGGAGTCCGAAAGAAAGTACAAATCGAGGGGTTGCGCTTGCACGCTGGGGGCGATGCGCTAAAAACTGTATCAATTAATTCACGGTTTCAGATCATTGCTCGTTTGAATACACAAGGGGGCATGGTGGTTCTTGGTCCGCCTGGTCAACGCGTGTTGGATGCATTTACCAATCCGAGTACAGTGGCAGATGCAATCAGCCGGTTGGCGGATTTATCTGCCGTGCAAGCGGTGAAGGTTGTGCAACGACTTGCTACTTTGGGCTTGCTCCAGCCTGCTGACAACGATTGTGCCTGTGTGACGGAGGACGATTGTGGCCCAGCGGCCTTCTCCCCCCTCACCTCCTGGCTCCACCTCACCGACCGCTGTAACCTGCGCTGTGACTACTGTTACCTCCCCCACGTCCGCGAGGACATGTCTCCCGAAACAGGCCGCGCCGCAATTGAGGCCACCTTCCGCTCGGCAATTGCCAACGGCTTCAAACAAGTGAAATTGAAATACGCGGGCGGCGAGCCGTTGTTAAGTTTCCCGCTGATCGTGGAATTGCACCAGTATGCCCAAACTCTAGCGGATCAGCATGGACTTGAACTGGAAGGCGTGGTCTTGAGCAACGGGACCCTGCTCACTCCAGCGATGGTCGAGACCCTCAAATCTCTCGGCTTGCGACTGATGATTTCCCTCGATGGACTTGCTCAACATCACGATATGCATCGCCGTTATGCGGGCGGACGCGGTTCGTTCGCGGATGTGGCCGAAGCGGTGGGCTTGGCGCTTGCCAATGGCTTGACGCCCAACATCTCTGTCACCGTCAGCAGCCGCACGGCGGATGGACTTCCCGATGTCATGGCGTGGATATTGGAACGTGGGTTGTCGTTCAGCCTGAATTTCTACCGCGAGAATGAACTTTCGGCTTCGTACGAGGACATGCGGCTGGATGAAGAAAAAATCATCACCGGCATGTTGGCCGCATTCAAGGTCATTGAGAACAACCCGCCGCGCCGACCCTTCCTCGGCGGGATCATTGACCGCGCCAACCTGTCCGCTTCGCACACGCATACCTGCGGGGTGGGGCAGAATTACCTGGTCTTTGATCAGCACGGACAGGTTGCCAAGTGCCAGATGCACATCCGCAAGCCGATCACGGATGTTCACGTGGCTGACCCGCTGGCAGTTATTCGCGCAGACCAGTCGGGATTCAAAACATTTCGGTGGAAGAGAAGGAAGGTTGCAAGACCTGCGAATGGAAATATTGGTGCGCGGGTGGCTGTCCGCTGGCAACACATCGGGCTACGGGACGCTATGATGTCAAGTCACCGAATTGCAACATTTATAAGGCGCTTTTTCCCGAGGCCTTGCGATTGGAGGGGCTTCGCCTTTTGAAGTACGCGGATGACCCTGAAGTAGTGATGCAGTTGTAGAATCAAAAAGCGGCTCTCATCGAGCCGCCCTTTTGGTTAATGATGATCCAGATATTTCAACCCCGACCCGGTATTGAATAAAACGATCCGTTCATCGGGATGCACCCAGCCTGAATTCGCCAGTTCTTTCAGGGCGGCGAGGGTTGCCGCGCCTTCGGGGGCGGAGAAAATACCCTCGGCCCTTGCCAATTGACTTTGGGCTTCCATGATGGAAACATCGTCGACGGCAATGGCTGTGCCTTTGCTTGCGCGGAGGTCTTCGAGGATGATGCGGTCGGCAAAACTTTTCGGCACGCGCAGGCCGGAGGCGATGGTGGAGGCGTTGATCCAGAAATCGCAAAATTGGGCGTTGTTTTGGAAGGCCTTGACAACCGGCGCGCATCCTTCCGCCTGCACGGAGACCATGCGCGGGCGTTTGGTGTTTTTCAGCCAGCCAAGTTGTTCGAGTTCATCGAAGGCTTTCCACATCCCCACGAGACCCGTCCCGCCGCCGGTGGGGTAGATGATGACATCGGGCAGTTCCCAGTCGAAGTGTTCGGCCAGTTCGTATCCCATGATCTTCTTGCCTTCGGTGCGGTACGGTTCCTTGAAGGTGGAAACGTCGAACCAGCCATCCTCGCGCGCTTTGATGCCGGCCATGCCGGCCGCGTCGCTGATGAGGCCGTCCACCAAAACCACTTCCGCGCCCGCGATTCGGCTTTCCTCGATGTTCGCAATGGGCGTGTCCCTGGGCATGTAGATCAGCGCCCGCATCCCCGCACGCGCGGCGTAGGCCGCCATGGCCCCCCCGGCGTTCCCGGCGGTTGGGATGATGACCTTTTGGATGCCCAGTTCCTTTGCCTTCGATATGGCGGCGGACAGCCCGCGCGCCTTGAATGAACCGGTCGGATTACTGCTTTCGTCTTTTACAAAAAGATTGGATAGTCCCAGTGTTTTTCCCACTCCCGGCAGTTTCAATAATGCCGTGTCTCCCTCGCCCAATGAGATCATATTTTGCGGATCGAGCACGGGAAGCAATTCATGCCAGCGCCACATTCCCTTTTGGCGGCTGTGGACTTCATCGCGGTCCACGTGCTGGCGGGCGGCGCTCAAGTCGTAATTGACCAGGAGCGGCGCCTGGCAATCCGGGCAAAAGGTGTGAATCTCGGATGCGGAAAATAGCGCACTGCAATCCGAGCATTGCAGGTCGGCGGCATAGGTCACTTTGCCGGGATTTGTTAAATTATTTGGCATTGGATATTGTCACGTTTGTGTGAAGTCATCTTGTGCCTTCTATGATTTTTGAGGCGCGGGGACGAATGCCTCGACGCGCGCCCAAAGTTCGCGGATGTTGATCGGTTTCGACATGTACACATCGCGCCCGGCGCTGAGGGCTTTTTCCGCATCGCCTCTCAGGGCGTTGGCGGTGATGGCAATGATCGGCACGTACGTCAACTTGTGCTTGCCGCTATGACGCAGTCTGTGCGCCACTTCGTAGCCGTCGATGTCGGGCAGGTTGATATCCAGCAGGGGAATCGGTGGACGGGTTTGCGCCCCCGCCTGTTTCGCCCGGTCGATTTCATCCCGCGTGAAGTGATGGAAGGTATTAAAAGCCACGATGAGTGCGCCCAGGTTGTGTTCGCCTTCGTGGGACGCGCCTGGGGCTTCGTTTTCATTCCCGGGATTGTAGCATTCTCGGAAGCGGGGTCAGGCATTCGTAGCCACCTTGCAAGGGTTTACTTCGCGTATTCGGTAGCCCTGGTTTCCCGTATCACGGTTACGCGGATCTGTCCCGGATATTGCATGGTTTCTTCGATCTTTTTCGCGACATCGCGTGCCAGCCTGGCGGATGCAAGGTCGTCGATCGAATCGGGCTTGACGAGGATGCGCACCTCGCGCCCGGCCTGGATGGCAAAGGCCTGTTGCACGCCTTCAAAGGAGATTGCCATTTCCTCGAGAGTGCGGATACGTTTGATGTAGGCTTCGAGGTCTTCACGGCGGGCGCCGGGGCGCGCACCGGAGATGGCGTCCGCCGCCTCTGCAATGACGGACTCAACGGTTTCCTGGTCCACTTCGTGATGATGAGATGCAATTGCATTGACGACCACCGGGTGCACGCCGTAGCGTTTGCAAAATTCCGCGCCGAGGCCGGCGTGCGTGCCGTCCTGGTTGTGATCCATGGCCTTGCCGATGTCGTGAAGGAACCCGCCCTGTTTGGACCATTCCACGTTTGCGCCGATTTCCGCGGCAAGGATGCCCGCCAGTTTGGCGACTTCCACTGCATGGGCCAGTTGATTCTGCCCGTAGGATGTGCGGAACTTCAAGCGTCCCATCATGCGCAGTACTTCGGGATGCAGGCCGGTGATGCTGGCATCGTAAGCCGCCTGTTCGCCCGATTCGTTGATGATTTTCTCGACGGCCTTTGTCTCATCTTCGACGATCTTCTCGATGTGCGCCGGATGAATGCGGCCATCCAGAATTAATTTGGCAAGCGCGCGGCGTCCAATTTCACGGCGCACCGAGTCGAAGCAGGAGACGGTGACGGAATCGGGGGTATCGTCCACGATCACGTCCACGCCCGCGGCCTGCTCGAAGGCCTTGATGTTGCGTCCGTTGCGGCCCACGATGCGGCCTTTCATTTCCTCGTTGGGCAGGGTGACCACCGCGCGGGTCACTTCCGCCACATGTTCGGAAGCCACGCGCTGGATGGCGTCTGCAATTAACTTGCGGGCGCGCTTTTCGCCCTCCTCGCGCGCTTCCGCTTCGATCTGGCGGATGATGCGCACCATGTCGCCGCGCGCTTCCTTTTCCACGGCCGCGAACAGGTCCTTGCGCGCGTCTTCCTGGGTCATTTGCGCGATATGTTCGAGTTTTTTCACCTGTTCTTCATGGAGTTTGTCGATTTCGTTGCCGCGCCGGTCCACCTGCGATTGGCGTTTATTCAAGGCCTGTTCGCGTTGCTCGAGTTTCTCGATGCGGTTATCCAATTCGGTACGGCGTTTGTCGAGGCGGTCGGTTTCCTTGTTCAATTCGATGCGGCGCTCCTTGATTTCCATCTCGGAGGCCTGCACGATCTTGGTTGCGCTTTCACGCGACTGTCTTTCGATCAGGCGCGCCTGTTCGTTGGCGACTTTCAGGATATTGTCTGCTTTTTCCTGCTGGGCTTTCGCGGCGCGGTCGGCTTGATACCTATGAAACAGATACCCGGCTGCGACGCCCACAGCGAGCGCCAGTACATCGATCAATAGGTTGAGCGGGTTCATGCTATGTCCTCATCTTCAAAGTTTTTGTGTTGTGCGTCTGCCTGGGTCTCGTTCCAGACCCTGCTGACAACGGGCGCGATGATTGTATATGGGAAGCCGCGGCGGGCAAGAAACTCGGACAATTTCCTTCGGAACTCGTTCCATTCCAGGCCCTTGAGCCTGTTGACCCTTTTCCGGGCCGCATCATGGGCCAGGGCCTCTTCGTCCACCCCCGAGACGGCGGAGGCGATGGTCTCGTCGTCGAGTCCTTTTTGTCTTAGTTCCATAACAAGCGCCCGGCGGCTGCGCGGGCGGAAGGTGTTGCGGTTTTCCACCCACGTTTGGGCAAATTGATTGTCGTTGGCAAGCCCTTCCCGTCTCAATTTTTCGAGGGTTTCCCCGATTACTGTTTCAGGGATTTCATGCTTGCGCAGGTTCTGCCGTATTTCAGATTCGGAGCGGGCGCGGTAACTCAGGTAAAGCATGGCCTGCAGGTAGGCCCGTTCACGCGCGTCCTCCGCTTGAAGTTTTGCAATTTTCTCGTCGCTCAACTCCTGGCCCGGTGTTAGCCAGGCGGCTACGATGCGTGCCAGTCCGAAGGCAAATTCCCCGTCGAGGTGGATATTCACCCGGTTGGGGTTGTTTCTTTGCGCTTCGATGGCGGTTATTTTTCGCATTTAAAGCACACAGCCGAAGGACCGTCGGTTTGGCCTCGGCTGTGGAAAATAATCTGGGTTTTTCCGACCCGTCCCCAGGTCCCGCGCGAGGCGGGTGGGGAATAAGTCAAAGAACCGTGACGGGTGCTATGTCACGTTCGGCACAGGGGGTGGCGAAGTCAGTCCACGTGTCAAGAGTTGAATCCTAAAACGACTTCCTGAAGAACTCCCAAACTGGGGGAGGTTCGTGCGCGAATTCCAGAGTAGTTTCAAGCCAGGCCGCATGGGCGGCGGAAGGTTCGTATCCAAACTTGCTTATCTGTTCGATTATACTTGAATTTTAAGAATTGTTAACATTATTTTCTGGCAATTTAGGGGGGGGATATTTGTACAAAATTATGACAAATGGAACTAGGTGGAACCCTGGAGTTGTGCAATAATCAGGCAACTGTATTTTGAAATCACTGGAGGCTATATGGCTAAAATCACGCGTGAAGATGCCCTCGAATATCATCGCCTGAAGGGCAAACCTGGCAAGATTGAGGTTGTTCCAACGAAACCCATGGATACCCAGCGCGACCTGAGCCTGGCGTACACGCCCGGTGTGGCTGTGCCGGTGCTGGAGATCGAGAAGGACCCTGAACTGGCCTACGAATACACCTCGAAGGG